>Ga0070735_10001078_pt1 | contig 27102 bp, 25 predicted proteins | sample Coa_R1_FD_66443 | JGI IMG/M metagenome (GOLD analysis project Ga0070735, IMG submission 66443) | Surface soil microbial communities from Centralia Pennsylvania, which are recovering from an underground coalmine fire - Coalmine... | ecosystem: Environmental > Terrestrial > Soil > Unclassified ...
AGAGAGCACAGAGAGCGCGGAGGAAACACATGGGTTGCCGTTCCTCTGTGGAATTTCCTCCGTGCTGTCTGTGTTCTCTGTGGTTATTTTTAGTCTTGACTGGTAGTGAGACCCTTCTAATTTTCTCCGGCCATCTTCGTGCTTAGCTAACCAGCGAGGTGCCACTGTGGACAGCGGCTACTACGCGGCATGCACAGCGCTGAAGACGCAGAGCAACGCGCTCGAGTTGATTGCGAATAATGTCGCCAACATAAACACCACCGGCTATCGCGCGCAACTACCTTCGTTCGAATCGTTATTACTCGAAGGGCGCAACTCTACGCCTGATAATGGCTGGAGTCGGCTGGTGAATCAGTTTGCGGTGTTGGATGGGGCCCGCCTCGATCTCACCGAAGGCAACCTGCAGCGTACGGGAAATCCGCTCGATCTGGCGCTCGATGGGCCGGGCTTCTTTGCCGTTCAAACCAAGGCGGGAGTGCTGTACACGCGGGATGGAAACTTCCGGGTTTCCGCCAAAGGCCAACTCACGACCGCTGCTGGAGACGCGGTACTCGGAACCGCAGGCCCCATTAATGTGCCAGGGAACGCGCAGGTCGCCATTGGTCCGGACGGAACCATCTCAGTCGCCGGCGCAGTGAGCGGGAAATTAAGGCTGGTGGAATTTGCTCCGGGCGCACAGCTCACGGCGGTTGGCGGGCAGTACTATTCAGCGCCTGCGTCCGCTGCAGTTCCCGCTCTGCATACCGAAATCCGGGCGGGAATGCTGGAATCATCGAATGTGAACCCGGTGGCGGCGGTGGTCGGGCTGATTACTGCCCAACGCCAGGCGGACATGCTGGGGCGCGCCATGAGCGCTTTCTATTCGGACTTTAATCGCATTGCGGCGGATGAATTGCCGAGAGTGTAACAAAGCAACTCTGAAACCTAGAGCGAGGAGGAGCCATGTTGCGAGCCCTTTACACCGGCGCGAGCGGGATGAGCGCGCAGGAAATGAACCTGGAGAACGTGGCCAACAATCTGGCCAACTCAAGCACCGCCGGATTTCGCAAGCGCCGACTGCAATTTGAGGACTTAATCTATCAGAACGTGGTCATGCCGGGCGCGGCTTCGACCCAGCAGACCACGATCGCGGCCGGGCTGCAAATCGGCCTGGGAGCGCGCTCTGCGGCTTCTGAAATCGTGCAAAGCCAGGGTGACTTCAGCCAGACCGGGAACTCGCTCGACTTGGCGATTCAGGGCCAGGGCTTTTTCCAAGTGACTTTGCCCTCGGGCGAGACCGCGTATACCCGCAGTGGAGCTTTCCATCTGGATTCACAAGGCAATGTGGTGACCGCCGATGGCAATCCCATGGATCCGGCCATCAGCATTCCTCCAAACGCAACCTCGGTGACCATTGGTTCGGATGGCACCGTCAGCGTGACTTCGCCCGGCCAGACTGCCGCCCAGCAGGTGGGCGCCATTCAATTGGCGCTGTTTCAGAATCCGGGAGGACTGAACAGCGTAGGCAGCAATTTATTTCTGGCCACCACCGCTTCGGGAGATCCCATTGTCGGCACCCCCGGAGGCACCGAAGGCGAGGGCACGATTCAGCAAGGTTATCTGGAGCAGTCGAACGTCGATGTGGTTGAAGAATTTGTGCAGATGATCGTCGCTCAGCGTTCGTATGAGGCGAGTTCGCGGGTGGTGCAGGCAGCGGATGAAATGTTCCAGAACGTAAATGGTTTAGGCAGGTAATCGTAAGCGCGGCCCTGTGTTCAGGAAGGCATGAAATATTTTCTGATCTGCGTATGGATACTCACGTTCTTATCGGCTGACGGACAAGCGGAGGGCCTTCGGATACGTTTGCTTGCTGAAGTTACGGTGCAAACCGGGACTGTGCATCTCTCTGACCTTCTCCCGGCTGACGCCGGAGTGCAATTAAAGGCCGCGGCCGGAAAAATATCCTTGGGACGGGCACCACAAGCTGGAAGCCTCCGCGTATTTACTGGAAGCGATCTGCGGTCAGCGATTGCGGAAATCCCCTTCGGCGCGACAGAAATTGATATACCGAAGCAGGTAGTGGTAATGCGCTGGGGCTGGCCGATTGGGGCGGAAGCAGTGCGGCGGACTCTGTCGGAATCTAAGGTTTCTCGCATGGATTTTTCGCAGGCGCGAGTCAGGCTGCCGGCGAACTTTTCTGCCGCCGTTCCCGATCCGCAACTCGAGCTCACGGAGTTGCGGCCCAGCGCCGGCGATTGCGGTTGGCTGGCTCAAATGCGCTGCCGCAAGCGCCGTGCCTGCGCAAGCTTCCTGGTGGAAATTGCGGTAAGCGATCCGGCATTGGTTGGCGGGACGCGTGCGAGGGCGCTTGCGGGCGCATCCTTTCGCAAACAGATGAATCTTCGATCCGCATCCGAGCCAGTGTTGGTCCAGCCCGGGCGCATGGCATTGCTGGTGATTGAGGGAGATGGCTTCAGAATTACCCAACCAGTGATGCCGCTCAAGCCGGGTCGGCTGGGAGAACTGTTGCGGGTGTCTGATCCTTTAACCCATCGGGCTCTAATCGCTCGGGTCAGCGGTGAGGGAATCGTCCGCCTGGATGCAACTCGAAAAGAGGAAACCCAATGAGCCGTAGCTTTGCGTTTTTTGGTCTCGCCGCCATTTTTCTTCTCCCCATGCTGACTAAAAACCTTGTCGCAAAAAATAAAGACAAGAGGAATTCGGGAATAATTCAAAGCGAGTCGCTTGATCAGTACCTGCAGCGCATGCAGCAGTCGCCCCTGATTGGCGGGGCGCCTTCAATCGGCAGTCTGTGGGTGGACGGCGGACGTCTCGCGGATCTGGGCGCCGATTACAAAGCCCGGCACGTGGGTGACCTGATCACCATTACCGTTGTCCAAAATATTACGGCCACCAATTCCGGCAGCGTTTCTTCGACTCGTAACTTAAGCGCCAGCTCGGGGATCTCGGCCCTGCCTGCGCAGTTAAAAACGGCCAATTTTGCCAGCCTGTTTTCGCCCACCTCCGCCTACTCCCTGGCGGGCAAAGGGCAAGCGGCAACAACCTCGAGTTTGACCACCAGCCTCGCCGGCCGAGTCGTCGCGGTGTTGTCCAGCGGGGCGCTGGTGATTGAAGCCGAGCGCGAACTGACCATGAACAACGAACGCCAGACGGTGCTGCTGCGTGGTCTGGTGCGGCCCGGAGACATTGCCCCGAACGGAGCCGTGCCCTCAAACGCGATTGCGAATTTGGAACTGGAGTTGAAAGGCAAAGGCGTGATCAGCGAAGGCAATCGTCCGCCGAACATTATTGTGCGCGCCATTTTGCGGGTAGTGGGGTTCTGAAATTTTGCTGACGAAGACTCAGTGGAGGAGCTTTGCGAAAATTCCTGGCCGGACTCTTGCTCTTGTTCCTGGTGCTTCCATCGCTGGCCGAAGAAACCGTGCACACCGCGATGGTCGGCGACATTGCGACCATCGAAGGAGTGCGGGAAAATCCGGTTCTCGGTTATGGCCTGGTAGTTGGGCTGAAAGGTACCGGCGATCGGCAGCAGACGATTTTCACCATACAAACTCTGGCCAATGTGCTACAGCGCATGGGCGTGCAGATCCCCGCGGGCACGGTGGTGGTGAAAAATGTGGCAGCGGTCTTTGTGACGGCGACATTGCCTCCATTCGCCACGCCTGGCACCCATCTCGATGTAACCGTTTCGTCGGCAGGAGATGCTCGCAGCCTGGAAGGCGGCATGCTCCTGCTCACTCCGCTCTATGCGGCTGATGGTCAAGTTTATGCCGCGGCCCAGGGACCGCTGACGCTCGGAGGGTACAGCGCGGGCACGGCGGGGAATTCCAAAGAACTCAATCACCCCACGGTCGGCCGCATTCCGAGTGGCGCTCTGGTCGAGCGTGACAGTTCAACCGACCTTGATCAGATGAAAGTGGTTACAGTGCTACTCTCCGAGGCAAATTTTTCGACCGCCGAGCAAGTGGCGGGGGCAATTAACCGCGATATGCATAATGTAACTGCGATTGTGAAGGACAGCCGACGCATACAGGTAGAGCGCGGTCCGGAGATGCACGATGTTCCCGCGCTGTTGGCGCAGATTGAGAGTCTGCAGGTCGAGGTGCGGCGGCGAGCCAGAGTCGTAGTAAATGAACGCACCGGGACGGTCGTCATGGGCCGGGATGTGCGCCTTGGGGCCGTTTCCATTCTGCATGGCAGCTTCTCGATCGAAGTCGCTACGAAGTTCGCGGTGTCGCAACCCGAGGCCCTTGCCCAAGGAGAGACCAAAGTTGTTCCTGAGACCACACTGAAGGCAGAGGAAGGGGCGTCGCGCCGCATTGAGTTAAACGAAGGTGCAAGTGTCGATCAACTGGTCGATGGATTGCAAAAGATAGGTGCGACCTCGCGGGATGTGATTGCCATTCTGCAGGCGATCAAAGCCGCAGGGGCGCTCGATGCAGACCTGGAAGTAATCTAACCAAGGTGCTAGTTGAGAAGCTGATCTTCAGGCAGGAGTTGACCGATGAATAGTATGTTGCCGGTAAGAGTGTCCGCCAGCGCAAGCGGTGCGGATCCGCTGCAGGCCAAGGCGGATAAGGCAGGGGCGCAGTTCGAGGGCATATTGCTGAACATGGTTTTTGGCGAATTGCAGCGTACGTTTTCTCAATTGCCGGGAGCTACGCGGGATGCGGTCAGTAGAAGCTACGATGGCTTCGGCACAGAAGCGCTTACTGCCGGGCTGGCGCGCGGCGGCGGCGTGGGGCTAGGGGCCTTTATCGCCAAAGGACTAATAAAGCAAGCCAACCATGAGACCGAGAGCATTTAAAGTTTTCTAATTTCCTGCCGATAATAATTTCGCAGGAGAAAACGGGGATATAGCAAAGCATGAGAATTGACTTAAACCCAGGCGCGACAATTTCGGGAACAGAAGGCGAAAAGGCCTCATCTCAGGCTCCGCCGGCGAGGCAGGCTGAACGAATTTATTCACCGGAAAGCGATGCTAGCGTGGGAAAACTGGAAACTGCAGCGTTGAATTCGCCCGAAGTGCGTACCGAAAAAGTGCAGGCGCTCAGGTCGCAGCTGCAGTCCGGCAGCTATCAGGTTGCGGCGGCGCAGATAGCCGGCTCAATCCTTGAGCAAATGAGGGTCCGGAGATCTTAAGGGGTATTGAGGTCAGGAGCCAGCATCAACCATGGCGGATAGTATCTCTCCCGTGAACTTGCCGCCGATTGCGCCTGCCGGCGATGCTTCGCGTCAGGATTCTCGCGGCGGAGGTGCTGGCAGAAATAAGAAGAACAAAAGCCCGGGCGGACCCAAAGACGAAAACCCCGAAGAAAACAACGATACCGCTGACCCACAATCAAAAGCTCGTGAAAAAAATCTCCATCCTCCGACATTGACTTCGAGCGCACCGAGCATAAATTTGACGGCTTCGCATGAGATTGACCTTGCGAGCAAGGGCCCGACCCAGCCCTCCACGCAGAGCACCCACACCTTGATTGAAGAGATCGCGACTGCCATCGCTGAGTCGCAGGCCGCCCTGTTTGCGGGCAGAATTCAAGATCTGGAAACCTCCATCGTCCATCAGCAAGAGCTATGCGCTGCGCTAAAAACCCTGGAGGACAATAAGTTGGCTTTCGGCAATGGCGGTCTATCTGACTTGGTTGCGACAGCACGGCGCGTGCACCAGCAAAACCTGCTGTTTGGTGCGGTCGTCCGCCGCATGCGCCGCCATCTCGAAACGTTGCGAAACCTGCTGAGCGGACTCTCTTTAACTTACCAACCTAAACCCGTCAAAGTACCGGGCCGGGAGAGTTGATGTCGAGCCTGCTTTCCACCATGTACCTCGCGACCGGTGCAATGGCGGCAGACCAGGGCGCGCTCGAAGCTACAACTAACAACGCGGCCAATGTCAACACGCCCGGATACTCGCGCGAGCTTCCGATCCTTCAGGAAACCCCCCCGGTTGTAGTCGGCAACTTGACCTTTGGCACGGGAGTATCGCTGGCCAAACTCGAAAGCGTGCGCGACCCGATTTTGCAATTGAGCATTCAGCAGGAGACTGGACAGCAAGGAGCGCTCAACTCCTTCACCAGCGCCCTGAGCCAGGCTCAGAGTTTGTTCACTGCGGGAGCAAGTGATATCGGTTCTGAAATCTCGAACCTCTTTTCCAGTATTTCTCAGCTTTCAACCAATCCCTCGAGCACTGCTTTGCGGCAAGGGGTTTTAACTGCAGCTTCGAATCTGACGTCAAGCTTCAACAACGCCGCCAGCAACCTGTCCGCCCAGCGCTCGAACCTTGACTTAAGGGTTGTCCAGTCGGTGCAGCAAGTGAATACCCTTACCCAGCAGATTGCCGGACTGAATGGTCAGATCACCACGCTGCAGAACCTTGGGCAAGAGGCCGGAACGTTTATTGATCAACGCGACGTGCTCATCAACCAGCTTTCCGGATTGATCGATGTGTCCGAAATCAAAAGTGATTCGGGAATTACACTGACAACCTCGAACGGTACAGCATTGGTTTCTGGCACCCGGAGTTTTTCGCTCGCCGCCCAACCCGGCGCCTCCGGGGTGCAGCATATCTTTTCGCAGGGGAACGATATTACGTCTACGCTGAGTTCAGGCGCGCTGGGTGGATTTATCGAAGTTCGCGATCAGAAAATCCCGGGACTGCTGACAAGTCTGGATACTCTCGCCTCGGGCCTCAGCGCCGGCTTCAACACCGCCAATACTACAGGTTTCGATTTGAACGGCAACACTGGCGGCCCGCTGTTCACCCCAGTTGTAGGCGCGGGTTCGGCAGCGAAAATCGGAGTGGCCATCAGCGATCCTGCCCTGATCGCTGCCAGCTCCGACGGCAGCGCGGGCAGCAATGGAAACCTGGCTAAGTTTTCCGCCATTCAGAACCAGACCATCATTAGCGGCGCCACCCCAACCACTTATTACAGCAACATCGTGTTCAGCGTGGGCAACGACGTTTCAAACGGTACAGCCGAACTGCAGTCCTCACAACTCGTGTTGCAACAATTGCAGGACCAGCGGGGCAGCATTTCTGGGGTGTCGCTCGATGAGGAGGCGGCAAACATGACGCAATATCAGCAGGCCTACGACGCTGCCGCCCATATAGTCACCACCGTGAACCAGATGCTTGAGACAGTCATCAACATGGGGACGCTGCCATGAGCTCAATTCGCGTAAAGCCGTACCCATTGCCGGACCTGCTTGCCGCGCTGGCTGATACCCAGCAGCAGCAAAATACGTCCTCCTTGGATTTGGCCACCGGCGCTCGCATTAACAAGCCTTCCGACGATCCAGCGGGAGCGGCGCAAATGGTTATCAATACCGCGCAGAGCAGCCAGGCTGATACATTTCTGCGTGGCATTACCAGCGTTACTGGTTTGCTTCAAACCGCCGACTCCACGCTCAATTCAGTAGTGACTGCCCTGCAACGCGCTATATCGCTTGGCACTGAAGGCGCCAACGGCACACTTTCAGACTCTGACCGGGCCGATGTGGCAAGTGAACTGACTGGGATTAAACAGCAGCTGCTCAGTTTGGCAAATACTTCATATCAGGGTGAGTTCATATTTTCCGGCACTTCGACGGTGCAGCCTTTTGTGGCGGACCTCACCAGCCCTTCCGGCGTGACTTACAACGGAAATGCCGGTACTAATAACGTCGCAGTCGGGCAGAATTATTCGCTGCAGATCAACCAGGCAGGTTCGCAACTCTTTACTTCGGCTTCCGGAAATGTGTTTCAGTCGATTTCTGACCTCATCAATTCCCTACAGGCCAACAACAACATCGGAAGCGCGGTCAGTGAAGTAAGTGACGCATACAATCACATCACCAGTCAGCGCGTTTTCTATGGCAACGCGCTGAACCAGTTGCAGACGCAACAGAATTATTTGAACTCTGAGAAAGTCGATTTGGCAACCGCGGCAGATGCTATCTCCGCCACCGACATGGCCGCCACTTCAACCGCCTTCACTCAGTCGCAACTGGCGATCCAAGCCGACTTGGCGGCTATGAGCAGGATGTCGCAGAGCAGTTTGTTTGATTATTTGAAGTGAGTAGCTGGCGAGCGGTGAGCGTTGAGCGGGCGAGGAACTGAAGGTTCGCGAGCTTAAGGTTTGCTCACAGCTCAACGCTCACTGCTCGAAGCTCAGACTATACCGGCACCGCCGTCTTCCTCGCCGGATTGAAAAACGGCATCTTCACCACTGTGGCGGCGGCTTTTTCTCGTACTGCCTCAATCGTGATTTCGAGCTGCAGCCTGGTTCCCAGTTTCGAGTACGCGGTTTCCACGCTGGCCAGCGCGATTAATTTTTTCAGCACCGGAGACCACGTGGTCGAAGTTGCCTTCCCAACCTGTTTGTTGCCGACATATACCGGAACATGTACTCTCGAAGTCTGACTCGGAGCGCTCGGGGTCAGCGCCAATTTTTCGTACAGCGCTTCAATTTCAAGCCAATCCAGTTCCAGTCCAACCAGTTGCCGCTCCACTCCGTGTTTTTCATCTTTCACCAGCGCCGAGCGGCCGATAAAATTTTCTTTTTGCAGGTGCACCATCTTCCCGAAACCCAACTCATACGGAGAATATTTTTGAGATGGAATTAGAGCCTTCCGCGAGCTGGTGTAATCCACGTCAAGTAACAGCAAACCCGCCTCGACACGGGCCACATCGAGCGCCAGCATTCCTGTCGGATGCAAATCGAATTGCCTGCCAGCCGCGGTGATTGCGTCCCACACCTTTACCGCGTCTTTCCAGTCAACCCAAACTTCGTAGCCCAGATCTCCGGTGTAACCGGTGCGAGAGATGTCTACCGGCACGCCGGCAATTTTGCCGCTGGTCACGCGAAAGTATTTGAGATTGGAAACTTCCGCTTCGGCGATGGTTTTCAGCAGTCGCGCGGAAGTTGGGCCTTGCAAAGCCAGCGCCGCAGTGCGCTCGGAGATGTCCTCGATCTGAACATCCATGTTCAGTCCGTTCTGATGAAACCAGCGCAGGTTGGGCTCGGCGGCGGTCCAGCGATAGCGATTTTCATCGAGGCGAGTGATAGTCCCATCGTCGATTACCTTGCCCTGTTCGTCGCACCAGCAGCAGTAAATCACCTGTCCCTTGGCGACTTTGTTGATGTCGCGCGTAATGACGCGGTTCACCAGCTTGCTGGCATCTTTTCCGGTGAGGAGATATTTGTATAACGGCGTGATGTCGATCAGCGCCGCCGCATTGCGGATGGCATTGTACTCGTGCTCGTGGTGCACCTCATAGGCGCTGACGGTGTAGTATCCCGACCACTCGCGATAGTTGAGGCTTTGGCAGAGAGGGAAAGTGCGTTCGTGAAAAGCAGTTCCGATGGGCATGGCATCCTCTGAATCCTGAAATTCGGATTATACCGATTCCCGCCGTGCTGCTTCGCTCATGCCATAATGTTCCGCTCAGAACATTCGGAGTCCACATGATTTCGCGTCGACATTTCTTGCAGGCCACTGCGCTCTCAACCGCAGCCATTCCCTCCATTGCCCTTGCTGAAGCAGCTTCAAAAGAGTGCAAACCGCTCCCGCCTGCCATTTCGAATTTGTCGTCATTGAGAGAACAAGTCCAGCCGATCACGGCTCAAGAGCGTGGTGAGCGCCAGGAAAAAGCCCGATACTTGATGCAAGCCAACCACATTGACGCAGTCCTACTCATGTCCGGCACATCGCTCGAGTATTTTGCCGGGATTAAATGGTGGCCAAGCGAGCGCACGTTTGCGATGGTTCTTCCGGCAAAGGGGACACCGTTCTTCGTCTGTCCTGCCTTCGAGCAAGCACGCGCGATGGAGCAGCTTGCGAATAGTCCTCAGGCCAACATTGCTGACATAAGAATCTGGCAGGAGGACGAAAGTCCATATCAGAAAGTCGCGCAGGGATTGCATGACTTTGGTATGAGAACGGGCACTCTGGGAATCGAAGAGACCGTGCGCTTCGTTTTCAGCAACGCAATTTCCCAGGCAGTGCCGCAAATCAAAATGGTCAGCGCAACGCCAGTCACGGCAGGTTGTCGAATGATCAAGAGCGCACATGAGATCGCCCTAATGCGGCTAGCCTGCAAGGCGACGCTCAGCGTATACGAAGCCGTCTTCAAGAGCTTGCACGAAGGCATGTCGGACTCCGATATTCGTGCGCTGGTTCGGTCGGCCTACGAGAGGGTCGGATTCGAGGGTGATGTGGATGTGTCGATTGCCGCCAACTCAAGTTCCCCTCATGGGTCAACCGAAGCTCAGAAGATAAGTGAAAGCAGCATTATCATGCTCGACGACGGGTGCCTGGTTGAAGGCTACCAATCAGATATTACGCGTACGTTTGTTCTGGGAAAGCCAACGGAAAAAATGAGAGAAGTTTTTGACATCGTCCATCGCGCACAAAGCGCGGCTCTGGAGGCGGCCCGTCCCGGAGTGCCCTGCGAGAATGTGGACGCTGCCGCTAGAAAAGTTATCAGCGATGCTGGTTACGGCCCTGACTATAAGTTCTTCGCCCATCGGGTAGGGCATGGCATGGGCATGGATGGCCACGAGTGGCCCTACTTGGTGCGCGGAAATAAAACCTTACTTGAACCGAACATGGTATTTAGCGATGAACCCGGCATCTATATTCCCGGCGAGTTCGGGATACGTCTGGAAGACGATATGCACATCACCGAAAACGGCGCGGAATTATTTACACCGCAATCGCCGTCGTTGACCGAACCGTTTACCACTTAATTACTTCACGTGTCATCCCGAACTCGTACGCCGTAGGCGGACGAGAGAGGGACCTTACGAGGCGATTGCGTCATCACGGACGTAAATAGGGGCTGCTCACCCGTCTGAGGCCATCCCGATCGCTTTCATGCCGCCCCACACGCCTCGTAAGGTCCCTCTCCTGCGCTCCTTCGGATCGCAGGTTCGGGATGACAAGTCTTTAATGTAACGGGCGTTCAAAATGGGAAATCCACAGCTTTACGTTGTGATGTGTAACCGAGACAACCTAGAACGCGCCAGCGGATAATCGCGGGCGTGCAAAAAACCTACTATGTTTACATCCTGAGCAGCCAGCGGCACGTGCTCTACATTGGAAACACCAGCCACATCGAGCGCCGAGTTCGCCAGCACAAATCGCATGCCTTTGGCGGGTTCTCAGCAAAATACAACGTGACCAACCTCGTGTACTTTGAGCGCTACAGCTCGGTCGCGAAAGCAATCCGCCGCGAAAAGGAACTGAAAGATTGGCGAAGAGAAAAGAAGATCGCGTTGATTGAAGTCGACAATCCGAAATGGAATGATTTGAGCTACGGCTGGTATCAGATGACGCGTTTAAGGCCGTTGAGCAAAACTTCCTGACTTCTCTTCTATGATTGTCATCCCGAACTCGTACGCGGAAGGCGGACGAGAGAGGGACCGTACGATGCGATTGGATCATCACGGACGTAAGTAGGAGCGCTAGCGAAGGTGTGCAGCTACTGGCGTCGTCGGCCCTCCTGACTACTTCCATGCAGCTGCATCAGCCGCGTAAGGTCCTGCGCTCCTTCGGACCGCAGGTTCGGGATGACATAGTTTTGTTGCTGAGATGGAAGATGATATGCTCCATTCATGCCTCGCCTTCTCCAGTGGAGCGTTCTTCCTAGCGGACTCTGATCCGATTTCTGCGCGAAATTCTGTTCGCGAGTATCATTCCTGTTTCAAAAGATGTGAGCAATGAGCGCCGAGCTGCGAGTAGCTCTCAATGCTCGAAGCTCATGGCTCATCACTCAAAGCTAAAAATGACAACATACGACGCAATCGTAATCGGCGGAGGACACAACGGGCTCACGCATGCCGCGTATCTCGCGCGTGCCGGGAAAAAAGTTCTGGTGCTCGAACGCCGGCATGTGCTCGGCGGAGCGGCGGTCACGGAAGAAGTATTTCCTGGCTTTAAATTTTCGGTTTGCTCGTATGTCGTTTCGCTTTTACGCCCCGAGATCATTCGCGATCTCGGTCTTCCGCGGCATGGCCTGGAAATTCTTCCTCTTGATGGCACATTCACGCCTATGCCGAATGGCGATTATCTTTGGCGCGTGAACGATCATGGCAAGACGCATCGCGAGATCGCGCGCCACTCGCGGCTTGACGCCGAGGCTTACGACGAATTTGGCAAGGCCATGCAGCCTATGTGCCATTTCGTGAAGCCGATCATGAACATGGTCCCGCCCGATCCGACCGGATTTAATCCCAAGGATTTGTCGAAGCTGCTCTTCCTGGCGCGGCGTTTTCAGAAGTTATCGAGCGAGGACCGTTACAACCTGGTGCAGCTCATGACCATGAGCGCGGCAGATTTTCTCGACCAGTGGTTTGAGACTGACGTGTTGAAAGCTACGATGTCGGCGTCGGGAATTATTGGGACGTTTCTCGGAGTGCGCTCGCCCGGCACGGCCTACGTTCTTTTACACCATTACATGGGAGAAATCGATGGCGCATTTCGCGCATGGGGATTTGCGCGCGGAGGCACTGGGGGAATTTCGAACGCAATCGCTGAAGCTGCGGTCGAAGCTGGCGTCGAAATTCGAAAAGAAACTGGCGTGGCCAAAATTATCGTGAGAAATGGCCGGGCGGTTGGTGTTGTGCTAGCGAATGGGGACGAGATTTATGGGAAGGTGATCTCGTCGAGCGTCGATCCGCGGCATACGTTTATCGAATTCATCGATAACGCGAGCCTGCCGGCGGATTTTCTGAATGAAGTGAAGCGTTATAAATTTCGCGGATCATCAGGCAAAGTAAATCTCGCGCTCGATGCATTACCTGATTTCAAGTGCATGCCTGGCCCGGGCGCGCATCTTCGCGGGGCGATTTCCATTTCGCCCGCGGTCGATTATATGGAGCGGGCTTACGACGATGCCAAGTATGGAATGTTCTCGCGACGTCCCTACATTGACATGGTGATCCCTTCGCTCACTGATCCGAGCGTTGCGCCTCCGGGCAAGCACGTGATGTCGTGCTTCGTGCAATACGCGCCATACAAGCTGAGGCCGGGGTTGCACTGGGACCAATTGAAAGATGATTTTGGAAACACAGTGATCGATACTATTTCTGAATATGCGCCCAATCTGAAGAACATCATTCTTCATAAACAAGTCGTCACCCCGCTTGATCTCGAACGCGAATGGGGATTGAGCGAAGGCAATATTTTTCAGGGCGAGCTTTCGCTGGAGCAGCTTTTCTTTCTGCGTCCGGTGTCGGGGTTCGCGCGCTTCCGCACTCCTATTAAGAACCTGTACATGTGCGGGTCGGCAACGCACCCTGGTGGCGGAATCATGGGTGCCCCGGGAAGGCTGTCGGCGTTAGAGGTTTTGAAAGATGCAGGCTAGACGCTTGCTCTGTGTCCTTCCTCTGTGAAACTCTGTGTCCTCTGTGCTTGGCTTTTGACCTTAGCTTGCAAAAACCAAGATCTTAACCACAGAGAACACAGAGTTTCACAGAGGAAAGACACAGAGGAAGTACCGAGTGCATTGATGCCTAACTCTCGCGACATTGTCATTATCGGCGGCGGACACAACGGCCTCGTTACGGCCTTCTACCTCGCTCGTGCCGGATACAAGCCGTTACTGCTCGAACGCCGCAATCAGGTGGGCGGCGCGGCCATCACCGATGAATTCCACCCTGGATTCCGCGCGTCTTTGCTGGCGCACTCTGCCGGGCCACTACGTCCAGAAGTCGTGCGCGATATGCAGCTTCAGAAGTACGGATTGAAAATGATCGCGCCTGCAGTTGACGTGACAGCACTTTCTCCAAATGGGCACGCACTGATTCTTTATCGCGATATGGAAAGAGCCGCGCGGGAAATCGCTAAAACTTCACAATCCGATGCCAACAAGTATCGCGAATTCCACGTCGCGCTCGAAAAAACTTCTCGCATAATTTCCAAAGTCCTTACGGTCACTCCGCCTGAAATTTCGCGGCCATCGAAGAGCGACCTCTTCGGGCTCTTGCAACTCGGCCGTTCACTCCGTGGATTAGGAAAAAAGAATACTTACGACCTGCTGCGGTGGGGGCCGATGGCGGTCGCCGATCTGGTCGCCGAATTCTTTGAAAATGATCTGCTGCGCACAGTTATTGCTGCCCGGGGCATCTTCGGAACATCTCTTGGGCCGTGGTCCGCCGGAACAGCGTTGGTCCTGTTACTGCGGGCAGCGGCGGATGCAAACCCGGCAGGCGGTAATTGGTTCGCCGCCGGCGGCATGGGTGCCGTCACTCAAGCCATGGCAAAGGCCGCCCAGCAAGCCGGGGCCGAGATTCTCACCAGGGCTGAAGTCGCAGAGATCAAAATTAGAGATGGAGCCATCCAAGGTGTAGTCCTTGCGAGTGGAGAAGAAATTCAGGCGCATGCCGTGGTCTCCAACGCGGATCCGAAACGAACGTTCCTGAAGCTGATGGATCCGGTTTTGTTGTCGCCCACATTCACCAAGCGGCTGCAAAATTATAGGATGAATGGAACAGTCGCGAAAATTAATCTCGCGCTCTCTGGTCTGCCAACTTTCGTCGGCCTTGACGGAAATAATGATGCACTCACCGGCAGAATCCATATCGGTCCCGGCATCGATTACCTCGAACGTGCCTTCGATGAATCGAAATACGGAAACTTCTCGCGCGCGCCATATCTGGAAATTGCAGTTCCTTCTTTGACCGACCCATCGCTTGCGCCAGCAGGCCAGCATGTGATGTCCGTCTATATGCAATACGCGCCATATAAATTGAACGATGCAAATTGGCGGGAGCTGAGAGGGGCATTGGGCGATACCGTGATCAAAACCATCGCCCAGTATGCGCCCGATCTGCCGGGGAAAATTCTTCAGACCCAAGTCATCACGGCGCTTGATCTCGAAGAGACTTACGGCCTGACTGGTGGCCAGATCTTTCACGGGGAACTCGCGCTCGATCAAATCTTCACCATGCGTCCGATGCTCGACTGGGCACGCTATCGCACGCCGATCGAAAATCTGTATCTCTGCGGATCGGGCACGCATCCGGGCACCGGACTGACCGGAGCTTCGGGCGCGAACGCAGCGCGTGAAATTGTGAAGGACCTGAAAGCGCGGAGATGAGACGCAACTCCGCCATCCTGCTGCTGAGCTGTCCCGATAAAAAAGGTGTGGTCGCTACTATCGCCGGATTCATTTACCAGCACGGCGGGAACATCCTGCATGCGGATGAACATAGCGACGTGGATTCCGGCACATTCCTAATGCGGGTGGAATTCGACCCAGCCGAGTTTGACATCCCGCTCAATGATTTTGCGCGGACTTTTGCGCCGATCGCGGCCAGTTTCGGAATGCAATGGCGTCTCGCGCAATCAGACCGCCGCCCGCGAATGGCAATTATGGTTTCAAAATATGACCATTGCCTTGTGGACCTGCTGTACCGACATCAAAGCGGCGAGCTCTCCTGCGAAGTTTCGTGCATCATCTCTAACCACGAAGTGAGTCAGGCGATTGCGGATTTTTACCGGATCCCATTTTTCTTAGTTCCAGTCGAAAAACAAAACAAAGTAGCTGCAGAGCTGCAGATTCGCTCCCGCCTTGAGCACAACAAAGTTGATTTCATCGTGCTCGCACGTTACATGCAGATACTGTCCGACGGCATGGTACAGGATTATCCTCGACGCATTATCAATATTCACCATTCTTTCTTGCCTGCCTTTGTGGGGTCGAAACCCTATCACCAGGCATTTACTCGCGGGGTCAAACTGATTGGTGCTACAAGTCACTATGTGACTGAAGTACTCGACGATGGTCCCATCATCGAGCAGGACGTGGTGCGCGTCTCGCATCGCGATTCCATTGATGACCTTATCCAAAAGGGCCGCGACCTCGAAAAGGTCGTCCTCTCACGGGCTGTTCGCTGGCATCTTGAAAACCGGGTTTTGGTGTATGGGAATAAAACGGTTGTGTTTGAATAAGCGAAGCTTCCTTGCTATGAATGTCTCCGGTTGACCGGATATAGCGAACTCGGCAGCATACATTATTTGAAGCTATTCTTCCGTTAGTTCCCTCGACCTCGTTCCACTCCCACTCGGGCTTCGGCGCGCCGCTGACCCCGCGTAAATCCCTCAACTTACCATGGTAACTATCCGGTAATCGCCTACTCTGGCAGTATTTACATTGGCGTCAGTTTCGTGATCCGGGTTTACTGAGGGAAATACTTGGCTGAAGATCCCAAATGGGAACTTGCGATCCTGGCTACTGTTCAGGGTTTTTACGAAAAACTCTTGCAGACGGCTGTGGATGGCGAGGTTCCGGTCCCTGTCGGTCTTGAGGCGGTTTCGTTACAGGATGAAGGCAATGTGGGTGGCACGCTGGCCCTTATGCGCCGCTGGTTGTGCCTACTCGACATGGCGATCTCTCCGGCGATGCTCCGGCATGCGTTTACGGACGAAACCGACCCGGAAATCGCTGAAGCCATGCTGCGCTATTTTGTCCGAAAAAATCGTCGTATTGAGTCCGATCGCGACAAGGCTGACATCATAGTCACTTTTCTGTATCGGCATCCTCGAGTTCCGGGGCAATGGGACCAGCGCGGGTATGGTCTCGATGGTTCGCTGCCGCTCTCTCCATTCGAAATTGCTCTGATCGAGATTCTCGCCGACTCCGACCAGTTACCGCTTCCCGAGGAACACGTCCAGGTGCTTCGACGTTTTGACTCGCTCGAGGAACAAGTGCTTCAATTCCGCGATTTGAACTCATTGCTCGATTCCGGAATCATCCAGACCGTGCGTCAGATCAAGCAGAACCTCGATGACTCGTTCTTTCATCCCGGAGTGCTGGCCACCATCGCGCCTTACAATGCGACCTTCGGGACAAAGTTTGATGAACTTTTCCGCGAAGCGACTAAGCAGATCAAAACTTTTGCCGGGGATCTGGAAGAGCATGGCGGGACGATCCTGGGCAGCGTTGATGGAGTGGACGTGACCGTGGAACACGTTAAGTCGATGGATGAAGACAAGCTTTTGAAGCTGGATTATGGGCAGGCGCTGGATAAATTCCGCCGGGTTTCAAAACTGAAGCAAACACTTGAACTGTCACCGCCGGTCAAACGTTCATCACAAAAGGGAGCTGCAAGTAAGGCCCCCAAGTCCGTACCCAAGCCGGCGGCAGTCGTTGCGCCCAAGCCGGCATTTAATTTGAACTCGGTCCGCAAAGCGGTAACCGCGCAACAGGTGGCCGCGGAGGAGACCAAGCTGCTCAAGGTTGAAGAGTCGGTGCGAATTTTCGTTCGTGTAGCCGATCCAAAATTCCGCCAGGTTGTGCCCATGCGCTTCTTTAACTTGACGCTGACGCCGGCCGAGGCGGATGCATATTCCGCGGATTATCTTGAAGAAAAAAGTCTGCGTGCAGGCGTGGCGCGGGTGTTGCTGCGCCTGGTGGCGGTCACTGCCAGAGTTATCACTGAGTGGGAAGAGCTGAAGCGCGCCGGCAATTCGCCCTCGATCTGGCGGTTGCACGCCGATTCCCTGGCCACGCTGCTCGAAATCGGCAGCAACGCCGCGGAAAATGCCGAGCGCGTTTCCATCATGGCGGCGCAGCGCGGGCACCGCCAGCACGTGGATGAAATTCAGAGCTCGCTGAAGAAATTGCGCGAGTACAGCAGCATCGCCGAACGTAGCTTGACAGCTTCAGCAGAACCGAAGGGCGCTGCGGCCGGTGCATAGTCATTTTTTGAGAGCAAAGTTCTAAGTGAGCGGGTAAAGGCTGAGCTCTGCCATCGGAAAATCTTTTCGATTGTCGGTCATGAGGCTGCACTGCTTCTCAATCGCAATGGCGGCAATGATCATGTCGGACAAGGATAATGTCCGGCCTCTTCTCGCCCACTCGTTCTTAAGTAGTCCTGCGCGCCGCCCTGAACTGGCAGTCAGCTCGTGACATTCAAGACTATCGAGGAGTGCCGCCGTCAGCTCATTTTCTCCTGGTCGAACTCCGGCGTAAACCTCAGCAATATTCAGCGCAGTAGTTGAAAAGTGGTGTCCTTCGTTCAGCAACCTTGCCAGTAGTTCACGTCGTGCGTTCCGGAATCGTAACGCATCGATCAGAACGGAAGTGTCGAGTAAAAAGTTCATCGGCTAGCGTGGTTTGGTGGTTCTCTTTGCGCTTGAACGGTCACTTTCCGACCGCAGATTGCGCACCCAGGTCGCAGAACCTTGTTTTAATTCTGGGTGATCCTCGTCTTTCCAGGCGGGCTCATTGCTATTCAGAAACCGCAAGAGCTTTTGCCGGCGAAGTTCGTGGCGGGCAGTTTCAACCAAAAAGGCACTTCGACCCCGAGGCCCGACTAAATTGTCGATTTCCTCGACCAGATCCTCAGGTAAGACGATGTGTGCGCGGCGTGTAGTCACATTTATAGTGTGACATAGAAGTGTGCCAAAGTAAAGCACATTCAAATGGCTAAATCAAAAGAAAAAGACGGGCGAGGACCGCCCGTCTCACCAAAATCTGATTTGAAAGCTAACAGCTAAAGCTAATAGCTTCAGTTAATATCGAACTTCTCCTGATGCAGCGATGCGTCACTCTTGACGATCACGGTTTTCTTCGTCAGTTCTTCCAGTTCGTTTAACCAACGGCCGTTGTTGTTTTTGAGTGCCTTGGCCACTTCCGGATTCACTCGCAGCATTACATCTGAACGGTCAAGCTCTTTGGCCAACTTGCGCATCTCGATGTAAATTTCGTTGCACACGGTGTTCACATTTTTCACGAACCCGGTTGCCTCGCAATACGGACAAGGCGAACCGATGGTGCGTTCCAGCGACTGCTTCACCCGCTTACGAGTGATAGCGACCAGGCCGAAATCATTGAACTGCAGCACCTTCGACGGTGAGCGATCGCTACGCAGAGCTTCTTCGAGAGCCTGCATGACTTTCTGCCGATTGCGGCGCTCGTCCATATCGATGAAATCGATGATGATGATCCCGCCGAGATCACGCAACCGAATCTGCCGGACAATTTCTTTGATCGCGTCAACGTTGGTCTTCACGATGGTGTCTTCCAGTCGCGCCGTCTTGCCTACGTATTTTCCGGTGTTCACATCAATCGCGACTAGAGCTTCGGTCTGATTGATCACGATGTACCCGCCGCTTTTGAGCCACACTTTCGACTTGAGGGCCTTGTCAATTTCATCTTTCAGCCCGAACTGTTCGAAGAGCGGTGTTTCTTTTGTATAAAGCTTCACCCGGCGGACAATACCCGGCTGGAAGCGATTGGCAAAGCGCAGAATTCGCTCGTATTCCTGTTCGGTATCAACCCAAATGGCGGAGAAATCCGAAGTGACCTGGTCGCGCAGAATGCGCTCGACCACGTTGAGATCGTGATAAATCAACGCCGGAGATTTCCCATTGTCGGCACGGCCGCGAATCTCATTCCATAAACCCTTCAAAAACCTGATGTCAGCGCGCAATTCGTTTTCATCCGCACCTTGTGCCGCAGTGCGAACAATAAATCCGCCATGCCCGTTTTCCCGCTCGCTCTGAATAATTCGCTTCAGCCGCTGGCGCTCTTCTTCGGAAGCAATCTTGCGCGACACGCCGGTGTGATTCACCGTCGGCATATAGACCAGAAAGCGTCCGGGCAGCGCGATGTGGCTGGTAATGCGTGCGCCTTTTTTCCCGATTGGTTCCTTGGCGATCTGGACCAGAATCTCCTGGCCTTCTTTCAGGAGATCGGTGATTTGCGGCAGGTTCTGCGGCTCCTGACGACGGAATCGCCTCCCACCTCCGCTCGAGCGACGGGATCCTCCGCGACGCGAGCGGTCGCGATCAAATGCCGGCCGGGCGGCACGTTGAGTGTAGGCGGCAGTTGCTGCGGGAGCTCGAACCTCGGCGCGCACATCAGCCGTCACATTGCCTTGCACTTCAGCGTCGAGCAGGGCTTCTGCTTCCGCTTGCGCTTGCTCTAGTTCTGCTTCCTCGGCCGCAACTTCATCCACTTCGTCTTCCGCTTGCCCTGTTTCCCCTGTGTCCTGCGAGACCACTGATTCCGAAGAGAAGGCAAGTACATCCCCTTCTTTTTCCGCCGACGCAGCGATCAGTGGTCGAGACTCGGGTTCCGCTTGTTCACCGGCGGCGTGAGTTTCTTCTTCGAACTCTTCGAAGCCGCCTTCATCTTCGAGCGCATCGACGTAGTCCGATAGCGCGGCTTCTTCTTCGTCGATTTCTTCCTCTTCCAGCGTGCCCTCAGCGGGACCCGTTAAAACTCCATCCGAGCGATCGTGAGATAGGGGAGCACTTTGTTCTGGCCCCGCGTAGCTTGCGTCGTCATTTTCATCCCGGCCAAATATTGCAGCAACATTTTTCTCATGCTGTTGCCGTTGCTCGCGCTCCCAAGCATCCGACCCGACTTCCGGCTGGAATGTGCCTGAAAGCTGATTGTGTTCTAAGCTGCGTGAGGCCTGGGTATCGTCATTTTGTGAAAGCGACTGCGGGTTGAGTTCGCGATCCGACGTCGGCGAAAGGTCGGTCTCAATGTCCGCAGTGTTCTGCGCAAATAACGGCTCGTCCTGAGGAAATTTCTCTGACAGCTCAGCGTGTGTTTCCTCGATGCGCGATTCAGCATCTTTTGAACCTGCGCCGCCAAAATTGCTTTCACGCGCCTGAGGGACGGAGGCAGGCCCACGGTCCCTGTATTTAGAAATGGACTCGCCTGGTAAAACAATTGGCTGATAACCCGAGGGTGGCCCGAACTCTTCTGTTTCCGGACGAGACTCGGTCTGTGTGGGACGCGCGGGCGGTTGGTCGCGTCGTCCACGGCGTCGGCGTCCACGCCAACCACCGCGATCACGGTCATCGCGCGAATTCTCTCGGACAGGCGGCGCTGTCTGGCTGATCGCTGCCGGCCGCCCATTGAATTCACCTTGGGAGCTATGCTGCTCTGGTTCCCTGGATACCCGTTCCTGCGGCTTCTCACGAGTCTCGGAAGCGTTGCTTGTGATGGGTACCTCATCGAGGTCGTCATCCTCATTTTGAAGCTCCATAAAATCCGAGACGTAAAGGAACGCATCGCGCTCCAGGCCGATGTCCACGAACGCCGACTGCATTCCCGGCAAAACCCGCGTTACCCGGCCTTTATAGATGGAACCAGCAAGCGTGTATTCGTTTTCACGCTCCAGATACACTTCGGCTAACTGATCGTCTTCCACCAGGCCGACTTTGGTTTCATGCGGCGTGGAAGACACAAATAATTCTTTTGTCATTGAAACTCCGGTCCGTTCGCCGTTCCGCGGCTACGGATTCACCGGATGAGAGACGAACAAATGCGGGAGGGATTGAAGCTGCGATGAGCGTGCTAAAGCAGAACGCTCCGGCCCGTCATAATAGCGGTGGGCCCGGCTGGGTTCTGGACGTACTAAGTTTCTTTCCACTGATCGCAATCCGCCCGGGGTTGTGACCGCTCTCTCAGTTTGTGTCGTCGTAATTCCGACCGCAAATTCTTAAATCTGCGATGGGTTAACTGAGGGGGCCGTTACCCTGCCCGAGGCTTCTACTTCAAAATCCTGCCCGGCTTTGTCTCTACCGCCGGTGAGTTGCTCTCTTAACGTGAGAGCGGTCGTAATTTTTGGAGTGGTCCGGAACAATTTTGTCCGGCAAGCCACAGCACTAACAACACTTTCTCTGCGCCTGCATTTAGCGGACAGGAGTGTCCGCGCCACACAGTCAATGCTTCAGTTTACGAAGCGACGCATGCGGACGTTCATTACCATCCCCAGCGCAAGAAACATAAACAAGACCGATGACCCTCCGTAACTCATTAAGGGCAAAGGTATTCCGGTGACCGGCATAAACCCGACCACCATGCCAATGTTGACCAGTACATGAAAAGTCAAAACAGCTACAACACCCATTACTATAAAAGTGCCAGCACGGTCGGGTGCTGTTTGCGCGTTCTGGGTCAAACGCATTAACACAATGAAGTATAACAGCAGCACCGCCAGCGCGCCTACAAAACCATGTTCCTCAGAAAATGCGGCAAAAATGAAGTCCGTATGAGGCTCGGGCAAGAAGGCCAGATGAGTTTGCGATCCCGAACTGCTACCCCACAGGCCACCAGAACCCACGGCGATTTCTGATTGCTTGACGTGATAGCCCGCGCCCCGTGGGTCATTATCCGGCGCCATGAAGCTCACCAGACGCTGCTTCTGATAATCCTTCAGGTGATGCCACGCCAAAGGCATGGCGAGACCGGCGAGCATTACGATGATTAGCGCTTGTTTAAAACGGATCCCACCAAGAAACAGTCCCACGATCGCAATAGGTAGATATGTAAGCGCGGTGCCCAGATCCGGTTGAGCCAATACCATCAGCATGGGAACGCCTACGATAGCGCCGGCTTTGATGAAGTCAGTCCATGACAGTTCGCGGCTCTGCAGGTCGGCAAAGTATTTGGCTACCGCGAGAATCAGGATGAGTTTGACCCACTCCGACGGCTGAAAGTGATTGCCGCCAGGAAGCTTCACCCAGCGCCGCGCGCCCAGGTATTTTTGCCCAAAGACCAGTACCACCATCAGCGAGGCGACCGCGCCGATGTACATCCAATGCACCTGCTCCAGCAGCACCTGGTAATTCACGACGCTGACCAGGAGCATGCCCCCCAGTCCGCCCAGGATCCAATACATCTGCTTGATGTGGACACCGGCGAACTTCGTGTGCAGGGTGGCGCTACGAATCTCAATGACCCCCAGGGCGCAAAGGATCAGGACAAACGTCACCAACACCCAATCGAAATCGCGAAACGAAACATTACGGGCCATAAAAGCAGCTTTTAGCTGTTAGCTCTTAGCTTTTAGCTCCAACTCCTCTTAAAAATGTGGGGACAGCCGAGGGCGGCCGTCCTCACGTTTTCTATTCACAAATTCAATTCAATCCCGGTGCGGCTGTGGCCAGCGGCACAGACGGTTTCGTCAACTTAATCTGAATTCGTCCGCCGTTAAGTTTTTCGCTCTCGCCTTCTTCACCCGGCGAAGTCCAGAGAGCGCCCACTTCGACCGCGCTGTGGCCAACTCTCCGAGCGACACTCGTCGGCTGTCGCCTTTGCTTATCCACAAAAGCCTTGATTACCTGGGTTGCAATTCTCGCCGCCAGCTTGCCGTGTTCTCCGCCTTCGAACAGTGTGCAAACGATGATGTCGGGATTACGCCGCGGGGTGAAGCCCACGAACCATCCGTTCTGCGCAAGCGCTTCGTCGTGCGCATGCTTGGCGCGTGTCGCCAGCGAGACTACCTGCGCGGAACCCGTCTTGCCCGCAATGTCCACTCCCGCAACGTGCGCGGATTGTGCAGTGCCCTCGGGCAATAACACGCGCGACATGGCGTCGGTGATGGTGTTCCAGCCATTCGGGTCAATTGGAATGCTTTTGACTTGGGTGTAACGGCTGACTTCCACGTATCCGCCGGGCAGGTTAGTGGGGTCCACGACATGCGGAATTACCATGCGCCCATCCATTGAGATGGCGGCAATCGCGCGCATCAATTGCACTGGTGTCACTGCCACCGCGCCTTGGCCAATTCCGACCGAAATAGTTTCGCCTGCAAACCACTTCTGCCGGAAATTGCGCAGCTTCCATTCCTCGGACGGCATCACTCCGTTGACTTCATCTGGCAAATCAATGCCTGTCTTCTGTCCGATTCCCAATGCGGTGGCATATTTTGCAATACGGTCGATGCCCAGCTTTTCCGCCAGCGTGTAGAAGAATACGTCGCAGGATTGGTAGATTCCTTTGGTCAGATCAACTTCGCCATGACCGGTCTTCACCCAACAACCGAATCGCCGGCCGTAGAATTCCGCGCCGCCCGTGCAAAACACGTGCAGCGTCTGGGCAATGCCTTCCTGCCATCCCGCAGTTGCCATAAGGATCTTGAAAGTCGAACCCGGTGCCAGCTGCGCTTGAATCGCTTTGTTCAACAACGGCTTGTCCGGATCGTTAACCAGTTTCTCCCAATCGGCGCGTCCGATCCGAATCGCAAAGTTGTTCGGATCGAACGTCGGCCTGCTCGCCATGGCGAGAATCTCGCCAGTGTGCGGGTCCATCGCCACAAGTGCGCCATTTTTCCCTTCCATGGCTTCTTCAGCAGCGATCTGCAGATCGACATCTATGGTCAGCTTAAGTGGCTTGCCCGGCACCGCAGGCTTTTCTTCTAATGCCTCACCGACTTCTTTGCCGTGGCTGTTCACCACGACCTGGCGCGATCCGTTGGTGCCCATCAAAAGCTGGTTGTATTCCAATTCAACCCCTGATTTACCAACCACATCGCCGGGATTGTAAAGTTCGAACTGCGGCTGGTTCAGCATGTCCTCGCTGACCTCGCCAACATAGCCCACCAGGTGTGCCAGAAATCCCTTTCGCGGATAGAGGCGACGGTACGCCATGATGCTATCCAGTTCCGGCAATTCGCTTTTGTGTGCCTCAATGAACGATTCCTCGTCCATGGTGATGTCTTCTTTGAGGTAGATCGGCTGATATTGCGGCAGGGAAGCAAAATGGCGAATTTTCTCCCGCACTTCTTTGGGATCGAGGTGCAGGCCTTGCGCGATTAATGGGGCGTCGGCTTCCAGGTTGCGGGAAGAATCACGCATCAGCAAGGCTGTAAAAGAAGTGTAGTTATCGACGATGGTGCGGCCGTAGCGATCGAGAATCTTTCCGCGAGGCGCAAGAATAGGTACCTCACGCACCCGATTACGCTCGGCAGCAGCTGAGTAATAGTCGCTTTGCGAGACCTGCAGCCGCCAAAGCCCGTACGCCAGGAAAAGAAATATCCCAAGCACTACGTATTGAACCGCGGTCAGGCGGACATGGGAGGGCTTTTCTTCGCGGCCAAGCATAAGTCAGTTGTCGGTCCTTCGTCGCAGGTCGCTGATTAAAAACGGCGGGACGGGTTAACTGAATTGTAAATCTTCTCTGGATTGTGGGCGATGAATTTTGGTAACGAAAGTCACAGGCGAGCTTATGCCGAACGAAGATCCGAAAATCCCAAGAATTTGAACTGGTCTGGTGTTCGAAACCAGAACAAGTTGAACCGGCGGGAAGAATTGGCATTCTCGCGATCCACAACGGCAGAATCAGAATTGTTTTTGAGGGCGTCATCCCGAACTCGTACGCCGGAGGCGGACGAGAGAGGGACCGTACGATGCGGTTGGATTGCGTCGAACGTAGATAAGACCTGTGGTGCCCTTAGTGCCCTCACCCCTGAACTTCCTGATGACTTCCAAGCAGATTCAGGGGCTTCGTAACGTCCCACCCTGCCCTCCTTCGGAGTGCAGGCTCGGATGACACACTGGATGTTGCTGCAAGATGAGAGCCAAGGCGTACGCCCATAAATATGGTAATATGGGATGGTGAAAACAACCTTGGAAATCCCTGATTTCATATTCCGTCGCGCTAAGTCGGTGGCCGCTGAGCGGGGCATTCCTCTGCGACAATTTGTGACCGAAGCAGTGCAGGACAAGCTCAATCTAACTTCCGGTGCCCGACCAAAGCCCTGGATGAAGCATTTCGGCAAACTCAAGCAGCTTCGCAAAGAGACTAAGCAAATAGAAAGGAGAATTGAAGACGCTTTTGAGCAGATCGATCCGGAAGTCTGGGAATGATACTGGATACGAACGCCCTGTCGGCTGCGGGGGAGGAGAATCCGGCGGTGCTGGCGATCTTGTCACGCGCAGACCAAATCGCTATTCCGGCGATTGTCTTAGGCGAATATCGCTACGGCATCGCGCAATCTAGATACCGAACCCAATACTCGAACTGGTTGGATGCCCTGATCCTCGACTGCCTGGTGCTGAACATAAACGAGGAAACGACGCATCACTATGCAGCCATCAACCTGGAACTCAGGCGGATCGGCAAGCCAATTCCTACAAACGATCTGTGGATTGCCGCCATTTGTCGTCATTACTCGCTGCCGATCTTGAGCAAGGATCGGCACTTCGATTTTGTTCCCGGCAATCGAAGGATCGATTGGTGAATCGCCTGGTTGGGGTCAGGCTGGCTTATGCCCTGTCTTTTAACCGGTCCATCAATGCAAACAGAAAAACGGCCAAAATTGCATTGGCGAACGCGGATTCCAGTTCGTGTCCCCAGTTCCAGTGCAGGTTCAAGCGGACCATACCCCGCGCGATCAGGAAATAAATCAATTCGTGGATGACATCGAATCCAATAACCACCAGGAAGCGCGTGCCCACGCTTTCGACGTCCAGCTTGACCCCTAACGAAGAAGCGCCATAGCCGACAACCGTCTTCGCGATCCCATACAAGCCTAAAGGATGGGTGGCACCGGCTAGTGAATCTTGCAACAGGCCGATCGCGGCCCCGGTTACTAATCCCGCCACCTGGCTGCGGCGCGCCATCGCGAAAAAGATCACAACAAGCAGCGGCAGATCGAAAATAGCGAAAAACGGAAAACGCAAGGGAAGGAAGACCTGCAGAAAAACGGCCAGCAAAGGGACGATCAAGGTCACCGGCAAACTGAACCGGTAAACCTCAATCTGCTCGCGTGATGTATAGGTCAGGGCCACGGTCTATTGAGGAGTGTCCCCGGAATTACTGGGCGTAGGCTGAGTTGAGGGCTGTGGTTGAGCCGCTGGCGACGCCTGAAGAGGTTTAGATGTCGCAGTGCCTGATTGCTTTACTGCTGGTTTTGAAGCTTGCACTGAAGACGAGTTTGCTGGTTTCGTTCCAACTGCCGTGCCTGTCGCGTTTGGCACAGGTGTGCTGGCAGGTTGCGCAATACCGGGAACCGGCACCGCGGCAGATTTCATCTGGCCCGGTATTCCCGACGACGCGGTTACCGGTTGAACGTGCGCGACATGAGGCGTCTGAGGAGCGTGTGTTTGCGTCGTTGCGCCGCCGGCACTGGTTGGTACCGGCGGCTTGTCCGGAACCGACGGCAGACGCTCAGCCAGAATATCGGAGGCCCGCACATGCGTCGAGGTCAACGTTGGGTCGCGCTCTTCCTTCTTCACGATAATCAGCACTTCTTCCAACCGGTTGAGCGCCGCGGCCGGCTTGACAGTAATCTGTAGAAACTCGGGCCCTTTTTCGATCTTGTCTACGGTCCCAACAATTAACCCTTTAGGAAAAATCTGGTCGCCACC
>Ga0070735_10001079_pt1 | contig 27101 bp, 20 predicted proteins | sample Coa_R1_FD_66443 | JGI IMG/M metagenome (GOLD analysis project Ga0070735, IMG submission 66443) | Surface soil microbial communities from Centralia Pennsylvania, which are recovering from an underground coalmine fire - Coalmine... | ecosystem: Environmental > Terrestrial > Soil > Unclassified ...
GCGGAATTCGCGACGAAGTCGTACGTCGATCAATCGGTGGCGAATGTTGGGGCGGGGAATTTCCTGCCTACTGCCGGCGGAGCGATGACGGGACCAATCACATTGCCTGGCAATCCAGCTGCACCGATGCAAGCCGCGACCAAGCAATATGTAGACACTGGGATCTCATTGAAAGCAGATCTTTCTTCGGGATTCGTTCCGGTCAATGAACTGGGAGCGGGCCAAGCGACGGCGGGTAGTTGCCTGCTGGGCAACGGAACGTCTGCGGGGACATGGGGAGCGTGCGGAGGCAGCGGTGGCACGGGAAATCTTTCCACTAATCCGGTGGCAACTCAGACCATTGCACAGCCAGCGGGAACGCAATTCTCAACGAACAACCTGGCGAACATCCGATATGTGACGCCGAGCTGGAATTGGGCGCAAACACCGGCGGACAATCTGGGCACACCGGGCAGCGCGACGATCCATCTGAGTCCGTGTCCGCTGGGTTTGGACACCGCGTCGGGCAGCAACTACTACTCATACAAGGTGTACATCTCAGGAAAAGGAACTCCCGAGGCTGTGCCGGTGACAGGAGGAAGCTGCGCTCCGGGAACGAACAGCGGAACGATCACGGTGACAACTGCTTACGCACACAGCGCGGGATACACGGTGGGTTCAGCGAGCACTGGAATTCAGGAAGCGTGGAACGATGCCTGGGTGAACGACATAGCATACGGGCCTTCGGGGGAAACGGCGCCGTACGTGAAGCTGGCTTCGAATCAGCAGTACAACGTCTATGCGGCAGTTTATCTGCGAGGGCGCGGCGGAGTGTTGGATGGAGCGGGAGCGTTGATCGCGTGCTCGACGCGGGACCGCTGTATTTATGTTGGGACCACACAGGGGCGTCCTTTCGTCCATCATCACAAGCTCTACAACCTCTCTGGGGCTTCGACTTTGAACGTCGATGGAGTACAGGTCGCCAGCGTTTCCGCGGCAAGCGGGACATATACGATCTCGACGGCGAGCGCGCATCCGTTTGTGGTGGGAGATACCGTCGATTGCGAGTATCACTCACAGAACGCCGAGCAGCACTGGACTTCACCGGTGGTCAGCGTTCCGACGTCGACGACGTTCACGGTGAGTTTTGGAACGAGTTCTTTCAGCACGAGCAGCAACACTTTTGGCTTCTGCAATATCCTGAATACTTTTATCGAAAACAACTCCGACCACGTTTTGTTGCAGGATCTCAACCTTTTTCAGAGCAACCCGGGAGCGATGGGATTTTTCAGCTACGGGATCGTGGATGACAACGATCAGCAATTCATCGTGGAACGAGCCGCGAACCGGTCAAGCCTGATATTGAACTCGACAGCGAACTGGCCGATTGGAGCGTTCTTCTACGAGCGCACCGACCAGGGGAACGCAGGGATCATGTACATCCATGATTCCGAGTTATCGGGGGTAAACTGCGCGACGGGCGGGGGAAATGGACTGGTCGTCACGGATACGGTGTGCCAGGGATTTCCGACGTATGGGATTCGCTACTTCGGGGGACTGCAGCCGGCGACATTTCAAAATATCTATCAGGAGTCGACCGGGGCAACGACGAATCCTCTGTATGGCTATGCGGCACAGGACGGATTTGTGATTCAGGGCGGAACGGGCACGAAGATCCTGGGGACTTTTCCACTGAGCGGGTTCACGCCAGTATTTGCGACGGGAGGTGGAACCGCCGCGGAACGCAGCTATTTTGTTGTGCCGCGAAGTTCAACGCAGGGTTACGGCCCAGTGTTGTTCGTCGGATCGGCGGAGCCGACAAGCGGGAGTGTGAGTATACCTATCGTTTGGCCTTCGGTTGAAATGCAAAGCAGCACGGGACAGAGCGTTGGAACTCTGACGTGGGATGTGCTGGTGACGACGGGTATATCGGCGACACCGCCGTTGGGCACGGGCAGTTATGCGATCGCAACGAATATATCGGGATCTTGCGGAACGAACGGCATGTGCTCGTTTACCGATACGCAAGCCGCGCCGGCGTCGTACACGCTGGCCTCACAACAGTACGGCCCGGTGTTCTGGTTCTGGCCCACCAGCATGGCAATCAACAATACAACCGTCCTGGCGGAACAGGCAGGAACGACTCCGTCTGCGGTGGCGAGCCAAGGGACGCTAGGGGTCTCGATCATCGCAGATCAGTGCAAGTCTTTTGGGAACAGCCGCCAGCGAAGTCCCATCTGGGTAAGTTGTCTGGCCAGCGAGAATGGCGGCGGATCGGGATCGATCGCCACGGTTTTCCAGGAGCAAGATACTGCGAATGGTGGACCAGTGGCGAACAGCAAGGGACGGCTGAATCTGGGAAAACCGGTGGGGAACGTGCCCAACGATTTGATCACGCTGCAAGACTCGAATTTTTCGAAGACGATGGTTACGGCTGGGGAGCGTCCGACGAACGATGCAGGAGACATGTCGCTGGGAGTGGATCAAGCAGGCGGGTTGTCGGAACGGGCCAGTACTTCGATTACGTCGTACATCAATGGAGTGCCGAATGGCTCGAACTACCAAGAGCGGCTCACGGCGGCGGCGAAGACCTTCAATGTTCCGGTGACAGTGAACGGAAATCTGTCGGTGACCGGGTCGAGCGTGACGCTTCCGATTACAGGATCGAGTGCGCAGTGCCTGCACGTGAGTTCGACGGGAGTGGTGTCGGGGACGGGGGCGGATTGCGGGAGCGGCGGCGGAGGTGGTGGAGGGACGGTGAATACCGGCATTACGTCGCAACTAGCGATGTACTCCGGAAACGGAGCCGCGGTGAGTGGAGATAGCGGGTTGACTGACAATGGGACAGTCCTGAATTACACGGGGACTGGGGGTATCTCGGCGACGTCGGGAGCGTTCAGTGGAAATCTAACCGTGAATGGGCAGCTGCTTGTGGCCGGGCCTTGGAGTGTAAGTTCGCCGCTGCCTGGCACTGCTATGACGGCGTCGGCCGCGGGAACTTCGTCTCTGGGAATTTCGAATGACGGGAATTTCTACATCTCGGCGAATGGGGGGAATCCGCAACAGGTGGCGACCAGCGCGACGAGTTCCTACTTCTCAAATCTGTGGCAGGAAGACGCCAACGATCTGGGTGAGTACAACGCAGCGAATCCGCAGGGATTGCACGTTTACGGAACGTACACGAACAGTTCGAACTACGAACGCACGGGACTGGGGTGGGATGGGACCGATGGGTACTTCTTGCTGAAGAATGAGAACGCGGGAACCGGAGCGCAAAGAGGAATCGGATTCTGGATCGGTTCAGGAGTGCGGTGGGCGATCGACACGGCGAGCACATTGAAGCCGTTCAACAACAATTCTTTTGATGTGGGCAGCACGACGCTGGCTCCGCGAACGATCTATGCAGCGACATCGTTCGACACGCTGACGCAGGGGCGGCTTAACTTTGAATTGTGCAATGACGCGACGACGGGAACGGCGCTGAATCTTGTCGCGGTCTACAACACCGCATCGCCGGCGTGCGCGGTGAAGGCAGCAGTGACTAGCCCGGATGGAGCGATTGGGATTGTAAGTAATGGGTCGGGAACGAGCGGGAATGCAGTGATTACGTATCGCGGTTACGTACCTTGTTCGTTCGACGGAGCGACTACGGCAGGAGACTTCGTCGTGACCAGCACAACGACTGCGGGAGATTGCCACGATGCGGGGGCTGCACGTCCGACGACCGTGCAGGTGTTGGGAAGAGTGGAGTCGACGAATCCGATTGCTGGAACGTACGGAGTACGGGCGGCGCTGGATTCTCCGACGGGTGGATCGGGGATTGCGGATCCGGGATCGAACGGAATCCTGGTAAGAAATGGGGCGAATACAGCGGTCATTCGTAGTTTGATGGCGGGATCGGCAAATGTGAGCATCACGAATCCGAGCGGGGTGGTTGGAAATCCCATACTCGATGTCAGCACGTCGAATCTGTTCACCTCACCGGCCCTGACGGGGACGCCAACCGCTCCGACGGCGGCGGTGAATACGAACAATACGCAGATTGCGAATACAGCGTTTGTGGCTGGGCAGATGGCGCCGAACTCAACCGCGGTGCCGTGGATGCCGACGCCGCACTACAGCACGGGGATCACCTTCTCGACTGGCACGAACAAGGCAATTCTTACTGGTGTGATTCTGACGTTCCCGAAGACGACGACCCAGGTGACGTATCTGGTGTCGTCGACGGCGGACAATTCGGCGAATTTGTACGACGTCGGTATTTATTCAGGGACATCGGGTGGATCGTGCACTCAGGTCGCGCACACGGGGCCGACCGCGGGGACGACGTTCTCTCCAGCAGCGTCGACCTGGAAGACTCTGAGTTGGACGGGGGGCGCGGTGACTCTGCAGCCAGGAAGGTATTACCTTGCCTATACGACGAACTGCACTTCGAGCTGCACGACGTTGGGCGGGGATAGTGCGGGGATGACGTTCGCAGGGAGCTCGGGTGGTGCGAATTCGAATGTGAGTGTGTCGAGCGGGGGAACGTTGCCTGCGACGCTGACTTGTCCAGCGGACAGTTACGCGACTACTAGCATGCCGAACTGGGCGATTAACTAGAACATTCGTTTTAACTGAGGCCTTGGGCCATCGGCGAATTGCCGGTGGCCTTTTTTATTGGGCGAGTACAAGACCTTTCAACACAGAGGACACAGAGGGACACAGAGTTCATGAAGACGACTTTCATCATCGTGATCATCGTGGTTCTGGGATTGAGCGGTGCGGCGTGGGGAACGACTTACTACGTCAGTTCTAGTTCGGGGAGCGACGCGAATAGTGGGACGTCCTCGGGAACCGCGTGGCAAACAATCGCGAAGGTCAATGGAAGGACGTTCCAGGCGGGGGATTCGATTCTGTTCCGGCGCGGAGATGTGTGGAATGAGAGTCTGGTGCCGCCTTCGTCTGGGGTATCGGGCAATCCGATTACGTTTGATGCTTATGGGAGCGGGGCGCCGCCGAACCTGACAGGCTACTATGCGGTGCCATCATCGGCCTGGGTGCATGTGACCGGGAACGCGTGGAAGGCGGCCTTGCCTAGCGTGTTTTCGAGCGTGAATTTCTGTCTGTTCGGATCGGTGTGGGGGCAGAAGGTCGCGGCGTCGACCTCGAATCTGACGGCGCAGTGGGATTTCTATCTAGCGAATGGCTATCTATATATTTTCTCGCAGGGCGCTCCGTCTAATTATTACAACGCACCGATTGTGCCGATGGCGTTGAGCAACGTTCCGGTGATCAACATCAATGGACAATCATGGCTGACTATTCAGCATTTTCTTGTGAATTGGTTCGACGACTATGGGGTATATGTGCAAGGTGCCAGCGATCACCTGATATTCGCGAATATGGAAGTGGACTCGATGATTCCGCAGGGCACACAGCCGCTGGGTTTCTACATAAATGAGAGTGCGCAGCCAACGGATATCAAGTTTTATAACGATGAGGCACATCTCAACTATGACGGGTTTCGGATTGATGGGTTCACGTTTAACGGCGTGGGCACTCCGATCACGCTCGTGAATGATAAGGCTTACGGAAATCGCGACGGGGCGCTGGTAGACAACACGGGGCAGGTGGACTCAACGTGCACGTCATCGGGGTGCACGGATGGCGGAGCGTCGATGGGGCCCGGGGCGGCGAGTTACTCCTACTGTCACTTTTACGCGTCGAGCCTGGCGGTTGCGAATTCGACCGATGTGGTGTGGCCGCAATATGCGCTTGGCCCGAGAGCGGGAGCGGGGAATGTTGCACAGGATACGCCGCCGGCGGTGCAGGTGTGGCAGAGATATCCAGCGCAGGTGACTTTGACGGTGGACGATGCGGGAATGACACAGGGAGCTGACACGTACTACGCGAACACAGTGTTGCCAATCGCCGATGCGGCGGGAGTGCCTGTGGGAGCGGCGATTACCGTGGGATATCCGCTGGCGCAGACTTTGATTCCGGAGTTTCAGAGCTGGATTGATGAGGGGCGGGATGTGACCGCGCACTCGATGTCCCACACGTACTACACGAACACAGATGCGCTCGAGGTGCAATACCTGGGAGCCGGATCGGCGGCGACGCTGAGCATCAGCAACAAGATGTTGACGATCACGGTGACTGGAGCGCCCGACGGTGTGAGTTACGACCTCACGCAGGGACAACCGCAAGGGACGATACAAGGATTACGGCAGGCACTGCTGGCGACGGGGAAATTCACGGCGACGGAGATTCAGACTTGCCAGGGACCGTACGGGACGGGATGTTCGGCGTATACGGAATCGGCATTGCTGGCACAGGATTTGGCGGACGTAAGTTCGCAAGATGTGAAGAGCAACGCATATCACATGCAACTTGACGTCACACGACTCACGATGGACGAGATTACGCTGTCGAGACAATGGATGACGAAGTATCTTACGGGGCTGCCAACGACACCGGTGTTTGTGTATCCGGGAGGATATGAGACGCAGACGATGCAGGGGATCGCGGCGGGTGTGCCATTCGGTGGAGCGCGCGGTGCGCTGAAGGAAGACTTGGGTGTCAAGGATACATACGCGAGCGGGTTCGATGTGCAGAACGTAACAAGCTTCGGGGTGAATCCAACATGGCAGGGGCTGCAGCCGGCGGTTTTGAATCAGAAAGTGCAAGCCCTGGTGTGGAAACAGATGGTGTGGGGAGCGCCATGGGGAATTTTCTGGCACTGGAATGCCGCGACCGCGACGGGCGAACTGAGTGCGACTGAGATCACGAACCTGATCGCGGATTTGCAGAACGCAGGGGCGACGATTCAGTCGAACACCGACCTGGTTGATTGGCTGAACAATGGAACTCTGGAGACGGGCACGGACGGGAATTTTTATTACAAGCTGCCAACTTCGACGATGGCGCTTGATTTTCGCCCGACGGGAAATGCTCCGGTGGTGGATGCGGGCCAGAACCTGGGAGCCGCCTATCAGATCGACATCAACGGACTGAATCAAAACAACTATGGAAACGGGTGGGAGATTGGAGCACACGTCTTTGTTCCCTACTCAAGCTATGGGCCGAACACTGGCGGGCCGTACGTTTCGATCGGCGGGACGAGGTACCCGTTTGTCACCAACAGCTTTTTTGGAATCCACGTGAATGAGAGCATCAGTCCCTGGCCGAACCAGTATGGATTCAATTTTGGGGGATTTCGTTCACTCTCGAGTCAAGTGAATTGGTCGGACATCAATACCGCGAGCGGAGTGTACAACTGGACGAAATTTGATTCGTGGATGGCGAAAGCAGCTGCGGCCGGACAGGACGTTTTGTACACGATTTACAGCACGCCGGCGTGGGCTTCGTCGAATCCAACGGACATCTGTACGGGGTACGCTCCAGATATTGGAGGTTGTGACCCGCCGAACGACCTTAACTCTGACGGAACAGGAACGAATCAACACTTTAAAGACTATGTGACCGCGCTGATGAACCACGTGGGGTCGGGGAAGATCCGTTACGTAGAAGTGTGGAACGAACCGAACATCACGACGGAATGGTCCGGCACTTATGCGCAAATGATACGGATGGCGAGCGATGCGTACACGATTGTGAAGGCCGCCGATCCGAATGCGCTGGTGCTGTCGCCACCGGTGAGTTATGACATGGCACTTAACAATTGGATGAAACCGTATTTGCAGGCGGGCGGAGGGCAGTACGCGGACATCATTGGGGTTCACGGATATTTGAGCACGCCAGGGGTAGTTTGTCCGAACAACTGCCCCGTGCCTGAGAACGTGGGCAAAACGCTGGACGATATGCGGGCGTTAATGCTGGCGAATGGGCAACAGAATAAATCTTTGTTCGATACGGAAGGCGCCTGGGGCATTACGGCAAACGTAACCGATCCGGACATTCAGGTCGCGTTTACTGGAAGGTTCTATTTGATCCAGGTGGCGGGGACCGCGGCGTCCCGGGGATTCGACAGATTCTACTGGTATGGATGGGACATCAAGTCGGGCGAAGAGTTTCGTGATACGGCGTCGTCGACTATCACACCGACCGGGATTGCGTATCAGCAGCTCTACAACTGGACGATTGGCGCGATGATGAGCCCATGTCTGGCGAACGGAACGATATGGACATGTACGATCAAACGACTGGGCGGATATCAGGCACTGGCAGTGTGGGACACGGCGCAGGCTTGTTCGGGAGGAGTCTGCACGACTTCGACGTACGCGTACGATCCGCGGTACACGAAATACTACACACTGGCGGGTAGTGCCAGTATTCCGCTGAGCGGCGGCACGGTGCAGATTGGGGCGAAGGTGATTTTGCTGTCGCAGTAGCGAAGGACAAGAAAAAGCTGATCGCAAAGGACGCCAAGAAAATCCGCGAAGGACGCTAAGAAACCCGGGGCTTATCAATCAGCAATCAGGATTCTCCTGTCGGCCTACTGCCGAGAGGACGGGAGTGTGCTTGAACTTTACGGTGTCATGAGAAAACGGAGGACATATATGAGCAGAAGAAAAGATGGTCTTGCACGAATCGCGATTGCGATCGTGCTGTGCTTGACGATCATGTTGGCGGGATGCTCTACGGACTGGATCGGGCAGGCGGAGGAGATCGTGGCCGCCCTGATTCCGGCGGCTTCGAACATTGTGGCGCTGGTGGCGGCGCTCGAGGGCAAGAGCGTATCGGCTGCGGATATGCAGACGATCCAGAACGCCGGGGCGCAGGCGGGAGCGGATCTACAGTTGATTCAGTCGCTGATTGCCGCGTATCAGAAGGTGGACGAAGCGGCGAAGCCAGGCATCCTGAATCAGATTCAGAGCGCGATCAATACGGCGCAAGCGAATCTGCAAGGACTCTTGCCGGCACTGCATATTAAAGATGCGGCTACACAGGCGAAGATAACGGCAGTTGTGGGGATCGTGCTTTCAGAGGTGGAATCGCTGGCGGCGATCGTACCGCTGGTGACTCCGAATGCATCGACGAAGATGATGGCGACGGCTGCGGCTCAGGCGAAGAAACGGCCTCCTCTGTCGGCTCGCGAGTTTGTCTCTTCGTACAACGCTACGCTGAGGGCGAAGACCGGAAACGCGGATCTCGATCGCGCCACAGCGGGATTTGAGATTCATTTGCACGGGAAGGTTGAAAGGATCGCCACGGCTGGCGTGATGAAGTAGAGGCTGCTTTTACGATTGCGAGAATACCCACTTCTCGCGCCAAGAACGCGCGAGAAATGGGGCAGCCAACATACCTATGGGAGCGGGCGGAATCCGAATGATTGAAGCGAGTTTGGGAAAACGAACGGTGTGGACTGATCTTCGGTTGGTGGAACAATTCGGGCCCTTTCTCGATCAGGAGCTTGGGGAAACGACGGTGCGCGACCGACTGATCGGCGGATTGCTTCGGATCCGAACGAAAAAAAAGGGAGTGCGCTATCTCCAGTTGAACCGGGCGCAGCAGGAATACTCGAAGCGCTGCAGCAAGCGCAACATTGTGCTGAAGGCGCGGCAGGTGGGGATTACAACCTATATTGCCGCGCGTTTTTTTCTGCAGACGATCACGCGGCCTGGAACATTGACTGTGCAGGTGGCGCACAGTGACGAATCGGCGCAGGCACTATTTAACATCGTGCATCGCTTTTGGGAGAACCTGCCCAACGAGCGGGTGCAAAGAGGAGCGCTGGTAAAGTCGCGCTCGAACCTCCGCCAGATTGTGTTTCCGAAACTCGACAGCGAGTATCGGGTGGAAACGGCGGACGACAACGCGGGGCGCGGGATGACTATCCACAATTTGCATTGCTCGGAGGTCTCTCGCTGGCCCCGCGACGGGCGGGATACGCTGGCTTCGTTGCGGGCAGCGGTGGTGCCGGATGGGGAGATTGTGTTGGAGTCCACGGCAAACGGGGCCGCGGGGATTTTTTACGAAGAGTGGAAGAATGCGGAGGAAACGGGATATACGCAACACTTCTTCCCCTGGTGGTACGAGCCGTCGTACAGCGAGGAAGTGAAGAAGGGGACGGTGTATCCCCTGACGGACGAGGAGAAGGATTTGGTAAGCCGGCACGGGCTGAGCGAAGAACAAATCGCGTGGCGGCGTACGCGATGGAAAGTGTTGCGCGGACTAGCGAGCCAGGAGTATGCGGAAGATCCCGTGTCTTGTTTCCTTGCGTCGGGGGACTGTGTATTTGACATCGCGGCGGTTGAGCAGGCGGCGGCGCACGCGGGCCGGCCGACCGAGTCGCAGGAAAATGGGCGGACGCTGGTGTGGTTCCCGCCGAATCGGGGAGGACAGTGGCAGTACATCATCGGGGTGGACGCGGCGGGTGGAGGGTCCGAAGGGGACTATGCTTGCGCGCAAGTGATTGAGAGGAACATGGGTCTGCAGTGCGCGGAACTGCATGGGCACTATTCTCCATATGAACTGGCACGGCGCGTAGTGGCACTAGCGCGAATGTACGAGAATGCGCTGGTGGCGGTGGAACGAAATAATCATGGATATGGAGTTCTGGCTCACTTGAAAGACCTGCGCTACGAGAACCTTTATATGCAGGGCGGGCAAGAGGGATGGCTGACGTCGGTGGTGACGCGGCCGGCAATGATCGAGAACCTGGCGGCGGTGCTCATGGCACAACCGGAGCTGTTGCATAGTCCACGGCTGCTGGGAGAGTTGAAGACGTTTGTGAGACATGCCGATGGGCACACAGCGGCAGCCGAGGGAGCACACGACGATTGCGTGATGGCGATGGCGATCGCGCTTGCGGTACGGCGAGAAGATGCGGGGAGGGTTCGGCGCCGGCCGCTAGAGATGGCTAGTTTGACCGTGGGGTGAGGAGCAGTTCTCAGTTCTCAGTTCTCAGTTCTCAGTTCTCGGTTCTCAGTTCTCGGTTCTCGGTTCTCAGTTCTCGGTTCTCAGTTCTCGGTATTCGGTATTCGGGTTCTGATCTTTGGGCTTCAGATTCGTGGCTTATCTGTGGAAATGTTCATTCGTCACATCGGAAACCGCGTTCGTTGAGGTAAGATGGCGGACTTTGTGGCATTAGGAGAGTCGGGTTGCTCCGCGCGTCGGAACACCTTATTCTCCGCATCACGTTTGATTGATTGTGGTGGAAGCGGTCCAACACGTTAGGCGGATGCGGGGCGGGGCGCAGGGACACTTGATGCGCTGCTCTGATGGGAATTTCTATGTGGTGAAGTTCAGGAATAACCCGCAGCATTTGCGGGTGCTGGCGAATGAGATGCTGGCGACGCGACTCGCAGAACGTGCGGGCTTGCCGGTACCGTTGACAAACGTCGTCGGGGTTGACGAATGGCTCGTCGAGCATACGCCGGAGTTGAGCATTCAGTTGGCGCACAGTACGATTCGATGCCAGGCGGGGCTACAATTCGGGTCGCAATACGTGGTGAGTCCATTAGAGGGACAGGTGTTCGATTATCTTCCGGTGGAACTGTTGGACCGTGTGCGGAATCTGGAGACGTTTGCGGGAATGCTGGTGCTGGATAAATGGACCGGAAACGCTAATGGAAGGCAGGCAGCGTTTTGGAGAAAGTCGCGCGAGAAACTGTACACGGCATCTTTCATCGACCAAGGGTATTGCTTTAACGCGGGGGAGTGGACGTTTCCGGATTATCCGCTACGGGGAGTATATGCACGAAATGAAGTGTATGAGGGCGTGCGGGGATGGGAATCGTTTGAACCCTGGCTCTCGCGCGTCGAGAAAATGAACGAGGATGTGGTGTGGAACCTGGCGGGAGAGATTCCTCCAGAGTGGTACGGCGGAGAGTGGGAAGAGTTGGAAAAGCTGGCGCGAACGCTGATTGCGCGGAGGTCGACTGTGAGGGAATTGATTGAGGGGTTTCGGATCTCGCCGCGGAGGCCGTTCCCTCAGTGGAAAGAACAAGCTTAAGGACAGAAGACGCGAGGGAGACAGAGAAACGGCTGTTGAGAAATGAGTGAACGGCGCCAAGTCGAGTTCTTCCTGCTGCGGTATGTGCCTCATGCGGTCCGGCAGGAGTTTGTCAACATCGGAGTCCTGATGGTGGAGAACGGTGCGAACGGTGCGGTGTTTGCGGACGTTCGCTTCGCGAAGGATTGGAGGCGGTTGCGATGCTTGGATCCGCAAGCGGATATTGAAGTGATTGAAGCGTTGCTGCGTGACATTCGAGCCGAAGTGGGGGAGATTAAAGATCGTGCGATGTTGCTCAAGAGAATGGAAGATTCGTTCTCGAATGTGATTCAGCTTTCCGAACCTATGCAAGTGCTGACGACTACGCCAACAGCCGAGATTGAAGTCATGGCGTCGATGTTCGTCGATGAAAACAAGGTTGTCGGCGCAACTCGGGTGCTGACCGGCCGCGGAAGAATTCTGGGGGCGATGCGGGATGCTTTCGAGCGAGCTGGAGTGTCGAAGTTACTACTTCCGGTGCCCGTGGCTCCGTATACGAAGGCGGGCGATCCTTTCCAATTTGATTTTGGATATCGAGTCGGAAACGAAATGAAGTTGTTCCAGGCCGTCTCAATGAAGGCGAGTGTAGATTCGGCAGTTTTGCTCGCTGTACGTTATCCAAGGATCCGGCCCTTGATGACACAGGCAATCGCGGCGTCGGTCGGATTGACGGCGGTGATCGACGACGATCTTGATCGGAATGAGGATGCGGTTCAGTTTGCACTGAGCATGATGGAAGAAGAGCAGATTCGGATTGCAGTCGCGGCGGAGGTGCCTCTGATTGCGGAGGTAGCGAAGCTAGAGCTGCGAATGTGACTGAGGTTTGAGGGTCCAACGAAAGCTCCGCCGCAAGCGGGGCTTTTTTGTTCGGTTCGCCTATCGCTGGTGGACAGAGTTCGCGGGCGGAGCGCCCGTGCGACATTTCAACTGTCGAGCTTTGCTCGATAGGACAGCTGAGAGCGGCTGTCGTACGTGATTCTGGCGGGACAGAAGACAACCATGACAATTACAGAGACGTTGCGCGGCGCCTGGCGCCGGATGGCGGGAGTGTCGGCGGTTGGGCTGTCGGATACTCAGCTGGCGAAGCAGCGGCGGACATCAGCTCTGCCGTCGATCTTTAACTCCTACGGGCCGATCAGTGAAGCAATGCCCAAACCCACCCCTTACAACTTGCGCCGATTTTCGGAGACGCCGATTGCGCGGCGGGCGCTGAATTGTATTAAGGACCGCATCGCGGGGATGCGATGGCGAGTTCAGCCGCGACAGGGGTATGCGCTGGAGATGATTCCAGAGGGGGCGGAACGCGTTCGGCTTCTGACCGATAACTTTGATGCGCCGAATCCGGATGATTCCTTCCGATCGCTGGCGGAGCAAGTTCTGGAGGACATCATCGTAGGTGGATACGGAGCGATCGAGGTGCAGGCCACCGGGAATTCGGAGCGTCCACTCGTCTTGTGGCCCGTAGACGGAGCTTCGATTCGAATGAACGTTGACTGGGATGGATCACCGCAATCGCAACGCTATGTGCAAGTGACGAACCAATCGATGCCGAATAATCAGATCAAGTTGGATGACGATGAGCTGATCTACATTCGTCTGAATCCGCGGACACACACACCGTTCGGGTTGGGGCGACTGGAAGTCGCGTTTGAAACGATCAACTCCTTTCTGAGTGCGCATAGATACGCGTCACGGCTGGCCTCGAATAGCGTCGTGCAGTATGCGCTGTGGTTGCAGGACCTAACGCCGGAACATCACGAGCGGCTAATCCGCTGGTGGCAGGACGAGATTGAGGGAACGGGAAAGGTTCCCATCCTATCGGCCGAAAGCAAACCGGAGGTGCTGAGGTTCGGTGGAGGCACCGATGCAGACTTACGGCTGGAGTGGCAGGAATTTCTGCTGCGAGTCGTCGCCGATGCTTTCGACCTTCCTCCGTTTTACCTGGGGGTGGAGCGTGACGTGAACCGCTCCACCGCGGAGGAATTCAATGACCTGGCGTTCCGACAGGCGATCGTGCCCACAGCGCGATTGCTGGCGGAGTCGCTCACGCGCGGCGCGATTGCAAAAAAGCTGGGATGGAGCGACCTGGAGTTTGTGTTCGCCGATGTAGAGACGACCGATCCTCTGGAGGAGGCGCAAATTCAGCAGATCCTGCTGCAGACCGGAGTTCTAACAGTGAATGAGGTGAGGCGAATGCGCGGGCTGCCGGAATTGCAAGGGTCGTAGGGCCGAAGGCTGCAACGACAGAGGACATTGAAGAAATCCAGTAGAAGGGGAAGCGGGGAGTGATGACGATTGCATTAGAGAGTATGGCGGTGGCGATGCCCGATGTTGCGGGGCATCCGAATCGGGCGGCGTTTCGAGGCGTGTTGACGGTGGTGGATGAACCGTCGCAGCGGGCGCCATCTGGATCAAAGGGGCGTCGAGTGATTCTGACAAAGAGCGCGGCAGAGGCAGCGTTGCCATCGCTGCTGGGGATGGCGCTGGATTACGCACCGTCGTTCGACCGGCACGATGTACGACGGAAAGTTGGAGTCATCACGAGTGCTGAGATCGTCGGAAAGAATCTGGAAGTGAGCGGTTATCTGTACGCGAAGGATTTTCCTGAGGTCGTCAGAGAGATAGCAACATCTGGACAGATCGGCGCTGAGCGGGCTCGCGAAACGTGCCGAGGAAGCTGGATTCACGGCGCGGTGAATGGGCCACCCGAACGATGGTGGAACGAAGGAGCGAGGTTGAGGGCGTCGCTAGCAGCGGCGGTCGACCGACTCAGAAGTTTGACGGTGGCGATTCGCAGCGAAGCGAAGCACCAAGAGAAAGCGCCGGCATTGTCGGCAGCACAAAAGGGTCACGCGCGACTTGGGATGTCATATGAAGTCACCGATGTCTTTCTCGAAAACGCGCAGGCGCGGGTGTTGAAGTTAATGAAAGTTACGTTCACCGGCGCAGCAATCCTACGACGGGACAAAGCTGCGTATCAGGACACATGGATTGAACTTCGCAGCTAGTGACTGGCGGCGAGCTGAAAAAACTTTAACCGCAGAGGACACGGACATCACAGAAGGCAATGAGGAGAAAGAATGAATGAGGAAATGGCGCAGCAATTGATGGCGACGGCGGAACGGCTGGCGAACGCAGCTGAATCGTTGGATCGCGTGTTAGGGCGACTGGACGCGCAGCAAGACGCGCTGAACGTTAAAGTCGACCGGATCGTAGCGGCAGTAGACGAGCGGGAATCGCGTGAACCTGAGCAGGGAGAAGCAACACGGCAACTGCAGGATCGGGTCGCCGAGTTGGAGAAGTCGAACGCCGACCTGAAAGCGCAGGCGTCGCGGATGCTAAGAAAGACACTGACCCCGATGGTTTCGGCGATTCTCGCCAAGAGCGGAACGGATGGCGAGGGCGAGAAGATCGAGAAGAGTGTTCTGGACAAGACTCTGCAGAGTTTGAGTGTGGAGCAGCGGATCGCGGTGAAGGCGGAGTTGGCACGGGCGGGGATGATCGAGTAGGAAGGCTTCGCGCTTTCACTCCTTGCCAAAGGCACGACATTTGTCGTGCCTTTTGTTTTGGGTGAGCAAGAGAGTTTGCGTGGAACAACTGGGAGCTCAGTAACAAAAACTTAATCGAGGAGAAAACATGCAAGGACAATTTGTAGATTTGTTCGCCGCGGCAGACTTTATCGGACCCGGCGCAGTAGAAGTCAATCGCTACCAGAACGAGATCTTCGACATCGTCCGGCGACGCGGCGCATTTGGGCAGAGGATCAAGCAGGTGCCGGCAACTGGCCATCCGTCTCGGTTCTTTGAGGAAACAGCGATTGCGGCTCCGACGGCGGCGCAGGCTTTTGCAGATCCGCGGACCATGTTGCCTGCGGCGACAGTCGTATCGCCGACACGCATCGAGCTTTCAGTACCGCTGAAAGCCCTGGTGTCACAGATCAACTACAACCTGTTCGATCTGGAAGTGACAGCACAGCAAAGCCAGTTTGCCTACTTGCAGGCGAAGGACCTGGCGGATGCCGTCGAAGGGCTGATGCGCACGCACGATGTGGCGCTCTGGAATGGCAGTGACACTTCGCTGAGTGCACCGACGACCCCGCAGTACTTCGGCGTTGTGGGTCAGATCGAGGCTGGGGGGAACACGGTGACGGTGCAGAAGAGCTCCGGCACTATCGTGCAAACGATCAAGACCGCGGTGGCTCAGATGGTATCGAACTCGTCGTACCAAGTACGGCCAACGGCGATTTATGCCAATCCGATGCTGCTCGATCTGATCGACCAAGAACTGAAGTCGCAATTCAACATCGTGCTGAATACGGTTGAAATCACCGGCGGCTTCACGGTGAAGGCGTTGTCGACACAGGCAGGGGACTTGCCACTGATCCCGGAATGGGCTCTGGGATACACGGGGACGCTGGGATCCGGCGCAGTGCTGCCGGCGTACATCGTTACCGAGGACCTGATCGAGTATCACTGGCTGACCGATCCGAATCCGAGAGTGTTCAAACTCGGTTTGCCGAGTTCGTTGAGCCAGCAGCAAGTCGTGGTGAAGTTCGGGGCTCCGGTGGTAAAGGGTGCGAACTTCGCTCATTACGAAGTGAAGGTACAGGACTAGACGTCAGTTCTCAGTTCTCAGTCGTCAGTTCCTGATCGCGAACCTCGCTTCGAGACGAGCGATCAGGGTGCTGGACTGAGAACTGAGAACCGAGAACTGAGAGCTCACTATGAATTATTTGGACTCTACCGAGTATTTGACGTACGGGCTGGATGCAACCACGGATCAGTCGTGGGTAACGGCGGCCTCGGCGATCATCGATGCGCACTGCCGGCGAGTGACGCTGGGAGTAAGTCAGTACGAAGAGCGACTGAAGATGCCGCCGGAACTGAATACCGTCCGGGTGAGCTATCTGCCCCTCGTTACAGTGACGCCAGCGGCGACTCCAATTGTCTCGTTGCAAGGCCGATACGGCATTCCGCGGCGAGGCGAATGGCCATTCCCTGAGATGAGTCTGGAATTTGCGCTGGTCTTCGCACTGCCTGGATCGTGGACCACGATCGATCCGACGACCATTGATGTTTGGGCCGATAGCGGGGAGCTCACTTTCCCGGTGAATGCGCTCGGACTCTTCTTTAATGAGGTGGACGTGGTCTACAACGCGGGATGGAGCACGATCCCGTCTGCTGTGAAAGTTGCTTGCGCGCAGATCGTGAAGAACGCACAAACGACACCTGGATTGAATGTGAAAGCGAGCAACATCGACCGAATGAGGCTGGAGTATTTCGGCGACACACTGGTGGACGAGACTGTGCGCAGTCTACTCGCGCCGTATGTGGCGATGAAGGGCGCTTGAAGCGTCGCTTCGGATCAATGTGTCGATAGAGGCCAGGTATTTGCATGGCTGGACGAGGCCAGGAGGAAAGCATGGGAAGCGGGATTTGTGCTGCGGCTTTGGTACGAGCGGCGAATGCGATGTTGACGGCGCTCGGAGGAGATCAAGTGAGCCTGCTTTTGCCGAAGATGGCAACGGCGGGCGATTCGGCCGGGCAGTTGGGGCTGGTTGATCCGGGGGTGCAAGAGGTGATCATTGCGCCTGTAGTGGTGCATAACCTGCCGGTCGGAAATCTGGGGCCAAGACGGCGGATCGAGTTCACACTGCCTGCCGCCGCGATTACGGATCAACTTCCGGGCCTGGGAATGGGCACGGTGGAGGATTTGTTTCGAGCCGCGCTCGGTCTCACGTACGGGACCGATCTGTTCCACATCGAGGCGGTCGCTCCCGAGAACTTCGCGGGCACCGCGTATTTCTATGTAGTAACGGCGGTGGAGTAAGGGAGCAACGAAGCAGGCCAACAGCAGTTGCCGACTGCTCTCAGATGCTCGGGTAAGGATTGATTCTATGCAATTTGCCAAAGACAGCTTGTTTCTCGCGCTTCAATCGAGGCTTGCGGGATTAAATCCGACGCGGACGGTCACGTTGAATGGGACGACGACTCCGGCGGTGATCGTCGTTGAGAATCTGCCTCCGTCGTCCGCTGAACCGCAACCGAACACGTTCTACATCGAGTGGGGGGCGGCTGAGGTAATAAGTGGATTCGCGTGCGGGGTGCTGATGAGCCTTGACGTCGTCATCTCTTATTACACGTTCGGCTCCGTACAAAGCATGGTCGACCGGGGGAGATTGCTGGCTCAACTCGATGATGAACTCCTTAGTATCTGTCAGCCACCAAATACGGAGAAGGTGGACTACACGCAAACGCCAAGCACCGATTTAGGTACACGCGTCTTCTGGGGGCAACCATCCTTCACGGAAGGAAAAGGCGCCGGTCTGTTCTGGGGGCGCGTGTCGTTCCCGGAGCGAATGAAAAGTGGGGTGACCGACGAGGCTGAAATACACCAGGACGCACGAGTCGAGCGCAAGGTGAGGCTGACGATGTACTTCTTCTCGGAGGTGACCGTTTCATGAGCACTTCTCCGTTACGCGCGGCAATGGTTCCAGTAACACGGCGAATGCGGGCTTACTTCGCACCCGTAGACCGGACAACTGACACGCCGACGATCTTCGATCCTGGGGCGTGCGGATTGTTTTCTTTGGACACGCCTCCTGCGCCGTGGCTGGATTTGGGATGGATTGAGAACTTCGGACGCTGGTATGACACCCCGACCGACGTAGTGCGATCGGGGGCGAAAGGAATGCCCGTGGCGCAATTTCGGGGTCCACTGGAAGCCGGAGTTGAATTTGATTTTCGGCAATGGGGGAAGTTGCAGATGGCATTGGCAGGGGGGTCGGAGCACATGAACGTGCTGGCGCCGGCGGCAGGGAGTGCGTCGCCGGCGCCCTCGGGCGGCCCACCAGCACCAGGAGTAGCAGTGCTCCCGGGGTCAACGGCAACCGAACTGATCTTCGGCCCAGGTGTAGAGAGCGTGTTCGCTCCGGGATGTATGGTTGCGGTCGACGTGGACTATGAGCAACAAACAGGATACGTCGGATCTGGAATAGCGGCAGCGTACGTGAACAGTCCGGCAGCAGTAAGGCAGGATCCGAATTATCTGCGCCGCGTAACGTTCAACGTAGGGTGCGTAGCAGAGGTTACGGCGACATCGGTACTGCTGTCACAACCACTTCTTTCTGGAGCGCCGCCGCTGGGAGCGTCGGCACAGGTTGTGGTGGCTTTCGTCGATCGCGAGGGCGGATCGTTCTTTCAGGAGTGGTCCGCATTGTTTGTAGCGGGAGAGGAGTCAGGTGGACGAGTGTGCTTTCACTATCCGCGGCTGAGCCCGAATCCGGGAGGCGGTAACAAAGGTGCAGGTAATTCGTCGGGGAAGTTCGTGCGGGAGGAGTTTGCGGAGATTGACAAGCCGTTGTCGGCACTCTCGCTGCGAGCGTCCTTTCTAGCGCTGCCGTACAGCGATCCCAACGATGGACAGAGCGTGCTGTGCTATCGAAGTTACTTTCCGGCGCCGATGGCCGCGGCGTACTAACGAAGACATAAGTGAGAGACCAGGATGAGACTTACGATCGACAATTTGCTTGGACAGGGACCGATGGACTACACGGCGATGCTCGACGGGACCGTTACGCCGCGAGTCGAGAGGAAATTCAACGCACCGTCTGATTTGCGATTTGGCCTGATTGCTCAGACCAGTGGGTTCGTTGTCCCATCGGTGGGGGCACGGGTAACTCTGGCAAAGGGAAGTGGGGGATTTCTATTTACAGGTTATTTGACACAAGCGCCGCAATGTGAATATTTGGGACAAGGCGAACAAGGGTCAGTGTATCGCTACCTGATCGCGGCAGAGAGCGACGAAATTCTCCTGGATCAAAAGGCGCTAACACCACGAGCACCTTTTGTGTCGCGGAGCGCGGGATCGGCGCTTCTTCAACTGGTCGCAGACCTATTGCCAAGATGGTTTGACACCAGCGCCGTGCAGGATGTGGACACGTTGGCCTCATACCAGGTCAATCCACAGAAACAGTTTTCATACCACGCGGCTGAGATTGCTCTGATGGCGCGAGCCGTTTATCGCGCGATGAACGGTGCTCTCGTGCTGGCTCCTGTGGGAGCGTCGTCATATGCGCTTAGTGAGAGTGACCCGACTTTTTCCCCCGCCGGACTGACACTCACTTCTCCGAATCTGTTGGCGAACGACGTCACCGTCGTCGGGTTGGACGAGCCACAGGATTACGTTCGTGACTATTTTGTGGGCGATGGATTAAGCCGCAGCTTTTATTTATCGCAATCTCCGTTCCAGCAGAACAAGCCAGCCGTTATCGACGAGCAATATCTTGGCCCTGGGTTGGATGCGAGTACGTGGATGGTAAGCGACCCGGCGTCGGCGATTTCGGTGACCGCTCAGACACTCCAGATCAATGGCGGAGCCAATCAGGACGGGCAAACAACCGTGGAGTTCGATGAGCAGATTGAACTCGGTGGCGCGCTGGAGTTGCAGCATGGGGATATTAGCTTTTCGTTAGCCTCGCAAGGGATATTGGGGGGGCTATATTCGGGAGCGATTACTACAGAGAGTTGTCTCGCGGGATTTCAGATCACACCGTCTGGCGGCGGATCGAATATACAGGCGCTCATGAATGGTTCTTTGACCGGGCCAGTGGTGGCCACGACCCCGGGGCACCGTTACGTGCTGACGACTTACATCTATTCGATGGAGGTCTATCGATCCGAGGAGCGCTATCACTCTTCACTGCATCCTGCGGGAAGCGGATGGGGAGGAGCAACTGTTCCCGCAAACGTGAGGTTTGTACTGGAAGTGCAAGACATCGACCCAGCAAATCCGGCAACGATAGTCGCCCCTGCGACCGTTTTGTACGACGACGTGATCACGAACGCGCCTGCTTTCTGTACGTATGCAGTGGTCAACGCGACAGATATGTATTGCAGCATTGCGTACACGTATGCGACGCACATCTCCCTGGCGGAAGTGCGAACGGCGCTCCCGAATTCAAACTACGTAACGCAACTCGTGGAATCACTTTCGGATGGCGGGCAGTGCGTGATTGCGAGTTCCACTTCGTTGGATTTCTATCCGCAGTATGTGCCGCCTCTGAATACTCTCATTGTGGCCAGTTATCGAGGATCGGGCCACGCGGTCGCCGAGGTGACGAATGCTGCAAGCATTGCGAGTCTGCAAAGCGGAAGTGACGACGGACTGAGAGGAGTCGTAAGGACGGCGAAAACTCCCAGCGCGAGGACGCAAGGAGACTGCGAGAACGCCGCGCTGGCGATTCTTGACGACGCTGGAGGTCCCGCCTGGGCTGGAAGCTATCAGACCTGGAGCGATTTTCTGCCGGGCAGCGCGACTGACATTTTCCCCGGAGATGCGGTTGCAGTCAACGTGCCCTCACAGAGTGCGGTGTTCAGCGCGATCGTCCGCAAGGTCATAATTGATGCGGTCGATCCGGCGGACGACCGCGCGATGTATGCGATCGAATTTGCAAATGACCTGGCGGCGCCACTCGCGCGACAGGATGCTTCGAATGCGGTAACCGTTTCGCTACAGAATCTGCCAGTGCGGCTAGCGACCACGCAGGTTGGCGCGTACTATCTTGCGAATCTGACCGACGCACAGATTACTCAGGTGACGTCGACGACGGTACAGGTGGATGCCGGGGTAACTCCGACGTACGGAATCGAGGTAAGAGCTCACGACTACGGATGGGGAGTTGCGAACGACCGGAACTTGCTGGGGCGATTCACGACCCAAACGTTCACTTTGCCGCGGCTAGCACGTACACAAAACTATTTCTTGCGGTCATACGATAACTCTTCGCCGCCTCGATACTCACGGTACGCCGCCGCACTCCACGTGGACTATCCGCTATGAGTGACGAAGATCTGTCTGGGAAACCAAGAGCCTCGAGCATTCTAAAACAGGGCCGCACGATCCCTTACACTGCGAAAGATTTCCAACTCGAAGTCCTCGCACAATTGGGAGAGATGCAAGGGACGACAGAGTCGCTGCAGCAATCCCTGGCAGCTGCGGTAAAAGGACAGGAAGAGCGCGGCAAGCTTCTGCGATTCGACGGCCGTACTCTGATTGCGATCGGAGCGATCGCGCTGTCTCTTACCGGATACGTTCTGCAAGACGCGCGTAATAGCTCAAAGCGCGATGCAGATATCGAGACGACAAAAGCAAGGGTCCTCCGTCTGGAGGAAATCGCGGCGACCAATACGGAAGGACGGGTCCGCACGGAGGTGGAACTCGGGGAACTGCGGGAAGGGCAGGCTGAGATCAAGCACATGATCGAAGAGCACGACAGTGAGAGCAAAAAGCTCCTTCCGAAGAAGTAGTGTTGATGTTGGAATCCGCGGAGGTATTCACCAAAAAGCCGGTGGCGGTTTGTGCGCCCTGTTCGGATTTTGAGCGGGGCGCGAGATTCTGCGTACGATGCTTTAATTTCAAGGAGGAACAATGAACTTTCTAAATCAGCTGTTAAGGGGGATTTCCTTTGTCCCCGCGCTGGTCAGTGGAATTGAGGGGCTTTTCGGTGGCAAATCTGGAGCGGAGAAGAAGGACGCCGCAATGTCGTTTCTGGAGAATGCACTGGCGACTGTGGACGCCGTCGCGGCTCGGGAGATCATCGATCCTGAGAAGTTCAAAGACGGAATCTCGAAGATCATCGACGGCACGGTGGAATGCCTGAACGCGTCGACGTGGGCGAAGAATCAGGCTCAGCAATCACCTGCTGTCCCACAAACCTAGACTTCACGAAAAGCAGCTTCACCCAACCTCTTCGCTCCAGGTCTCGAGATTCTTCTTCACCATTGCCATAAATTGGTCGGCGACGGCGCCGTCGATGAGGCGGTGATCGTATCCGAGCGTGAGATGAACGACCGACCTGATGGCGATGGAGTCGGTGCCGTCTTTGTCGGTGATCACCATAGGCTGCTTGGTGATACCGCCGACGCCCATGATCGCAGAGTTGGGCTGGTTGATGATGGGGAGTCCGAAGACGGCGCCGAATTGGCCCGGATTGGTCACAGTGAAAGTCGAGCCTTCGACGTCTTCGGGCTTGAGTTTCTTCGTGCGGGCACGTTCACCAAGATCGGTTATGCCGCGTTGCAGTCCGAGGAAGTTCAGATCGCCGGCATTCTTGAGGACAGGGACGATGAGTCCCCAATCGAGGGCGACAGCAATGCCCATGTTGATCTGGCGATGATAACGGATGTTGTCGCCTTCAATCGTCGCATTGATGATGGGCCACTGCTGCAAGGCCATGACTGCGGAGCGCACGAAGAAGGGCATGAAGGTGAGCCGCGCACCGTGGCGCTGCTCGAATCCAGCCTTCTGTTTGGCGCGCAGGTTCACGATGCGGGTGAAGTCTACTTCGTACATGCAGTGCACGTGCGCGCTCGTGCGGCGGGATTCGATCATGTGCTTAGCGATCAGCTTGCGCATGTTCGTCATGGGTACGAGATCGCCCGGGTATGGCGCGGGAGCCGCCGGGCGCGGCGCCGGTGCGGCGGCCACAGACTGAGCAGGCGTAGATGGAGTAGCGGGAGCCGGTTGCGAAGATCCCTGGCTCTCGATGAACTGCATGATGTCTTGCTTGGTGATGCGGCCGCCAAGTCCGGTGCCCGAAATTTGCGAAAGACTGACGCCGTGTTCGCGGGCAATCTTGCGGACTAGTGGAGAGGATCGTGCTTCTTCGTCCTCTTCCTGAGCGGGGACGGCTACAGGCGGCGGAGTCTGGGCAGGCTTCTTTTCTTCTCTCGGTGCGGGAACAGCAACAGGAGCGGACTTAGCCGGCGCCGCGGCGGGCTTCGCAGAGGCGGCTTCGCCGTCCGCGGCAATGGTTCCGACCACGGTATTCACGCCAACCGTTGTGCCTTCGGTGACTTTGATTTCCTGCAGAACGCCGGACGCCGGTGCGGGAATTTCGGCGTCGACCTTGTCGGTAGAGATCTCGAACAGAGGCTCGTCGCGCTGAACCTTGTCACCGGGCTTCTTCAACCACTTGGTAATAGTGCCCTCAACGATGGATTCGCCCATCTGGGGCATGATGATGTCTGTTGGCATGATTTCCTTCCGCGTGACCCCACACCTTGCAGCAGAGGCCGGACGCAACGGAATATTATAGCGTTTCGATGTACCTGAGCGGCGTTAGGCGACCGAGTAGTGTGCCGTTTCTCTTTTCTTGGACAAACCGGATAAGACCTTCCAGTCTTCGCTCGGAACGTTGCCTTCCTCAGTGATGGTCGTGCTTCCCTTCGCCTTCTTTCTTTTCGTCTTTCGTCTTGTCATCCGCTGGGACGGTGGTGTCGCCGAAGCTGGTCTTCCAATACTCCTGGACGGTGGGTGGAAGTTTGTCCATGTGGGAAAGCAGCATCGTAATCTTCCAGATGTCCTGCTCACCTAAGGTCTTATCCCACGCGGGCATACCCGTGTAACGGATTCCGGTGCGAATCGTGTAATAGATGTGCCACTCGGGATCGTCAGGCGGGTCAGCCAGAAGATTGGGCGCTGGAGGATAGAAGGAATGCGCGAGTGACGACGGCTTCCGGTCCAGACCTCCGTGACAGAGAGCGCAATTCATCGTGTAGAGCTTCATGCCGTCTTCAAGGTTCTGGTCCGTAGGGGTCAGCGGATTTGAAACGTGAGGAGCGTGGCGCTCTGTGGAGGCATCCACGGCACCCATGGCTAGGCGGCGTTCGATATGCGGTGGTTCGACATTTGCGACTGTGGGAAAGAATCCGAGCAGAGCGAAACCTAGACCGCCGAGAACGAGGAAGAGCACCGTGACAACTATGCCGAGTGTGAACTTTCCCATGATGCCTCCGGGGATATTTTGGCAGATGGGTGGGGCGCCGCGCTAGGCCAGCACCTTCCATGTCAAGTTGGACGGGCAGGGCGCCCAGAATCTGGTTTCGTCAGTATGCCTTCAGACGCCGCGCCTCGCGGACCACGTCTTCCACCTTTGGCAGATAGTGATGTTCCTGAGGCGGGGAGAACGGAATCGCGGAGTCGAGGCCTGCGATGCGTATGATTGGCCCATCGAGATCGTCGAAGGCTTCTTCGTTAATGATTGCGGCAATCTCGCCCGCCAGCCCTCCGGTGCGGGAGTGCTCGTGAAGAATGATGACTTTGTTTGTCTTCTTGACCGTTTGAACGATGGCTTCGCGATCGAGCGGAGATACGGTGCGAAGGTCCAGGATTTCGAGATCGATCTCTTCGTTCTTCAGGATCTCAGCAGCCTCTAACGCGGTATGCACCATCGCGGCATAAGTAACGATGGTCAGGTCGCGGCCTTCGCGGGCAATATTCGCTTTGCCGATTGGCACAACATAGTCTTCCGCTGGGACTTCGCCCTTGATGCGGCGGTAAAGATATTTATGTTCGAAGAAGACGCACGGATTGTTGTCGCGGATAGCGGCTTTGATCAGACCTTTAGCATCGTAGGGCGTAGCCGGGCAGATGACTTTGAGGCCGGGGTTGTGGACGAACCACATCTCAGGATTCTGTGAATGAAACGGACCGCCGTGGACGTATCCGCCGCTCGGGCCGCGCAGGACGAGCGGCGCGGGCGCTCCCCAGAGATAGTGCGTCTTCGCGACCATGTTGGAAATCTGGTTGAAGGCGCAGCCGATGAAGTCCATGAACTGGAATTCAGCGACGGGGCGCATGCCGGTGAGCGACGCGCCGAAGGCCGCACCTACGATCGCAGACTCAGCGATCGGTGTGTCGATGACGCGCTCGGGGCCGAAGCGGTCGATGAAACCGTCGGTGACTTTGAAGGCTCCGCCATAAATACCGATGTCTTCGCCGAGACAGAAGACAGTTGGGTCGCGGTCCATTTCTTCCCAGATTCCCTGGCGGATGGCTTCGAGGTAAGTGAGTTGCATAGGTCGGGTTTCAGAATTTGAAAAGCTGCTGACAATCATCTGCTGACAAGTCTCGAACCTACTCTTAGGCGGCCCGGGTTTCCACTCTTACGTCGATCTCATCAACGCAGTTTTGCATCGCAGAGTAGTTCCACGCCGTATGCCACTCGCCGTCGATTCTCCTCACTGCGACGTGCGTCAATTCATCCACTCTCAGGCATCGCCAATTATCGGGCGATCCATCTGGCTTCAATCCACTCGCTGTTTCGCCGCCAAATTGATAGAGCAGCGCGTATGGTCTCCCTTTTTTCTTGCCGAGGACATGCGGGCATACTTCACGAATGGATCCATGATAGCTAACAGCCAGAATGTGACGATTCAGAATCGCTTCGCGAATCAGGGCGTACATTTGCTCAACGGTATGGATTTCATCCATGGCAGAATTCCGGTGGTTGTTTTTACCGCAGGTGCACCGCTGCTTCGGTTTCCTTGAAGCCGCCGGCACCTTTCTTCACCTTGGGCATTGCATACTTCGGTTTGATCTCGTGACAACCGTCTTCACAGAAGACGCCGCCTTCTGCTGATTCCGGCGCAGGCATTGGAGAGTTCACAGCAATTTCTCGTTCCGCTTCGATGATTTGTTCGACTTCCGCGATCAGCGCTGCATTCTCTTTCGGGGTCAGCCACTTTTTTTCTTTTACCAGATAATTTTCAAATCGCGCGATCGGATCCCGCTTCTTCCAGAACTCGAACATTTCCTTCGGCACATACGCCGCAGCGTCATGGATGGCATGGCCTTTCATACGCATCATCTTCGCTTCAATCAACGTCGGCCCCTCGCCGCGGTGGGCGCGGTCGACGGCTTCGTGAGCAGCGTCATAAACTTGGCAAGCGTCGGTGCCGTCGACGATCACTCCGGGAATGCCGTATCCGATGGCGCGTTCGGCGAGATCCTTGCAGCGGTACTGCATATCGGACGGCGTGGAATAAGCCCAGAGATTCGACTCGACGAAGAGCACGAGGCCGAGATTCTGCACGGCTGCGAAATTGATGCCTTCGTACGTGACGCCGGTAGATTGACCTCCATCGCCGATGTAGGTCATGACGGCAACGTTGCGTCCCTGCAGACGCGCGCCGAGTGCCACGCCTGACAGAACTGGAATCAGATCCCCGAGCATGGAGATGGGCGAGACCATGTTGCGGGCGTAGATGTCACCGAAATGCGATGTGCCGTCGCGTCCCTTGGTGGGTGAGTCGGCCTTCGCCATGTACTGCATCATTGTGTCGGCGGCGCGGAAGCCCCGAACGAGCAGCGACCCCTGGTTGCGAATCATCGGGGCGAA
>Ga0070735_10001081_pt1 | contig 27063 bp, 23 predicted proteins | sample Coa_R1_FD_66443 | JGI IMG/M metagenome (GOLD analysis project Ga0070735, IMG submission 66443) | Surface soil microbial communities from Centralia Pennsylvania, which are recovering from an underground coalmine fire - Coalmine... | ecosystem: Environmental > Terrestrial > Soil > Unclassified ...
GGCAACCCCGCGGTACCCCAGGACCCGAAGGCCAAGAGCGGCTATGTCAACGAGGATTACGCCATCAAGCTGATCGAGAGCGTGGGCTTTCGACTGGTCGCGAGCTCGCAGGTCAACGCGAATCCGCTCGACACCAAGGATTACGCGCAGGGTGTGTGGACGCTGCCCCCCACCTATCGCCTCGGGGACAAGGATCGCGGGAAGTACACGGCCATCGGCGAAAGCGATCGCTTCACGCTCAAGTTCGTGAAGCCCAAGAAGTAAGGCGACTCACCACATATCCCGCAGCCGCGCGCCGACATCCACGGTGACCTGTGTGCCGGTCTGCTGGAGGCTGTCGGCTCTGCCGAGCGAGGAGCCCTGGAAGGTCGTGGCATCGAGTGTCTTCAGCACCTTCTCGGTGAGAAAGCGGCTGCGGCCGCCATAGACGTGTGCATCGCCCTGGCGCGATTGCTGGGTCAGATGGAACTTGAGAGGCACGACGAGCAGCAGATCGTTCTGCGCGCGGGTCGTCGCGACGTAGAGGAGCCGCCGCTCCTCCTCGATGAGCTCCGGCTTCCCGGTGGCGAACTCCGAGGGAAAGCTGCCATCGACGACGTTGAGCAGATACACCGTGTCCCACTCCATGCCCTTGGCCGAGTGGACGGTGGAGAGCACGAGATAGTCCTCCTCGAGCACCGGCTGCCCGGCGAGATCGCTCGTGGCGTGGGGCGGATCGAGGGTGAGCTCGGTGACGAAGCGCTCGCGCGAGGGGTACTGCCCCGAGAGGTGCTCGAGCTGGTCGAGGTCCCCGAGGCGCGTATGAAAGTGCTCGTATAGACGCTCGAAATGCTTCTGATACCACTCGCGCGCCTGGTGCACCTGCCCGGTCCACTCGCGCTGCGGGTCCGCGAGCTGGTGCATGAGGTCGATGAGCCGTTTCCAGTCCATCTCGTGGGTCTGCGGGGGCCTGAAGCTCCGCAGCGACTCGAAGGCGTAGCCGCCCCCTTCCAGATGCTCGATCGCGGCCGCGGCGTTGACCGGCCCCATGCCCGGCAGCAGCTGCAGCGTGCGGAACGCGGCTAGCGTGTTACGCGGGTTGTCGGCCCAGCGCAGCACCGCCAGCAGATCCTTGATGTGCGCCGCCTCGAGAAACTTGAGGCCCCCGTATTTGACGAACGGGATCTTGCGCTTGGCGAGCTCCACCTCGAGAACGTCGCTGTGGCTCGCGGTCCTGAAGAGCACGGCCTGGCGCTTGAGCGGCACACTCGCCTCGCGCCGGCGCAAAACCTCCGCGCAGACGTACTCGGCCTGCGTCATCAGATCCTCGACCGTCACCGCACGCGGCCGAACGCCCTGCCCGCGGATCGACAGCAGGTACTTGCGCTGCGCCCGCGGAGCCTCGCCCATCACCGCGTTGGCGACGTCGAGCACCTGCTGGGTCGAGCGGTAGTTCTGCGCCAGTGCCACGACCTCGGCGCGCGGACTGAAGCGTTCGGCGAACCCCAGGATGTTCTCCACCGCGGCGGCGCGGAAGGAGTAGATCGCCTGCGCGTCATCGCCCACCACGGTGAGCCCCGCGCCGTCGGGCTTCATGGCATGGACGATGTCGGCCTGCAGGCGGTTGGTGTCCTGGTACTCATCCACCAGGACGTGATCGAAGTGCGCGCCGATGTGCTGTGCGAGCCGCGGCTCGGACATCATGCCGTGCCAGTAGAGCAGCAGGTCGTCATAGTCGAGCAGGTGCGCGTGCTGCTTCTGCTCGACGTAGCCGCGGTAGAGCGCGCTGAGCTCCGCCTCCCACTGCGAGCACCACGGGAAGTGCTGCTCGAGCGTTTGCTGCAGCGGGGTGCGCGTATTGACCCGCTGCGAGTAGATCTGCAGGCAGGTGTCCTTGCGTGGGAAGCGCTGGTCGCGCGCCGCGAGTCCGAGCTCGGCGCGCAGACTGTCCATGAGATCGGCGGCATCGCCGCGATCGATCACGCTGAAGTTGGGATCGAGCTGCAGGTGCGCAGCGTAGTGACGCAGCAGCCGGTTACCGACGGAATGGAAGGTGCCGGTCCAGCTGAGGCGCTGGGAGATGGTGCCGCTGACACCGCCCATCGACTCATTCAGCGCCCGCTTGGTGATCTCGTGCGCGCGGCGGCGCATCTCCTGGGCGGCACGGCGGGTAAAGGTCAGCATCAGGATGCGCGCCGGGTCGACGCCGTGGATCACCAGATGCGCGACGCGGTGCGCCAGGGTATCGGTCTTGCCGGTGCCGGCGCCGGCGAGGATCAGCAGGGGGCCTGAGGCAAAGCCGCGCTCGGCGAGCGGCGCGCCGTGCGTCACCGCCTTGCGCTGGGCGGCATTGAGCTTGTCGAGATGCGCGCTGGTCGGCATGGGCGCGCCGACTATACCTGCCGCCGAGCGGCGCTGGCGACCGGCGGCGCCGGCCGGCACGGACAGCATGTTGCCGGCGTAGGATGCGAGCCATGAAACCCGAGAGTCAGACCCTGCACTTCACCGGCCGGGTGATTCGCGTCACCACCGACCAGGTGCTGCTGCCGAACGGTCATCGCGCCGCGCTCGAAGTCGTACACCACCCGGGCGGGGCGGTCGCGGTGGCGGTGGACGGGCAGCGGCGCGTGTGTCTGCTGCGCCAGTATCGCTACGTCGCCGACGGCTGGCTGTGGGAGCTGCCCGCGGGCAAGCTCGAGCCGCGCGAGCCGCCCCTCGCCACCGCGCAGCGCGAGCTCGCCGAGGAGGCGGGCGTGAGCGCACGCGACTGGCGCGCGCTGGGCACCGCCCTGTCCTCCCCCGGTGTCTTCACCGAGGTGCTGCATCTGTTCCTCGCCACCGGGATCGCTCCCGCGGCCGCGGCGCACGAGCGCGCCGAAGTGATCGAGATCCACTGGCTACCCTTTGAAACGGCGTGCGAATGGGCCCTCGACGGCACCATTACCGACAGCAAGACCGTGATTGGATTGCTGCGTGCGCGCTTTGCCATAACCAACACAGTTGTCGCCGTTTGATCCGTGATGCCGATCACGGAACCACTGCCTCGGGCGCGGTTAGGCTTGCGAAGCGTGAAGCACTTCGCGCTGCAGGCGTCATAATCTGTGAGCGAGTCAAAGAGGAACAAGGTACTCGAAGGGACCGACGCTCCGGCCGCAACCAACCGCCGGCGCCTCGGCACCATCGTGCACGACGATCGTGGCAATGCCTCGGTCGAGTGGCACGACGCCCCCGCCGACGAGCAGCGCCCGGTGCTCGAGATCCTCGGTGACCCGCAGCTCACGCTGCAGAACGAGGAGACCTACGACCCGTACGCGCGCCACACGGCATCGCTCCCGAAGCCCAACCCCGGCAACACCACCCGCACGGATCTGCGCAAGCTCTCCGAGTGGATCAAGATGAAGCGCGAGTTGGAAGCGCGCAAGCTGCGCGGCGGCGACGTCGACGACGAGAAAGACGGCTGAAGCCGCTCACCCGGCGGACCCGCCGGCCACCCCACTCTCTCAGGAAGTGCGCTCGATGTGCGCGCGCTTGCGGCCCGTGCTCAGGCGATAGAAACGGCGCAGCTCCGTGAGCACCTCGCGTTCGCCGTTAGCGGCGCGCGTCAGACGCTCCTCGAGCCGGCGGCAGAAGCGCGCCGCATAGCGGTGCGCCTCGGCGTAGAGCCGCCGCCGCTCATGCGCGAGCCGCGGGTCGATGCGCGTGCGCTCGAACAGCACGCGGCGCAGCTCGGCCGGAAAGTGCCGCGGATACTGCCGCCGCATCAGGTAGTAGCTGGCGACGTACTTGTCGACCTCGGCCTGCATCTCGAGCTCGAGGAGCGACACCGGCTTGTCGTGCCCCGCGTTCCACGCGAGGTAGAGGAAGTGACTCACGCCTTCGAGCGCGGTCCACCAGTCGGCGACGTTGCCGGCATTGAGCTCGACCAGGGGATCGGCGCTCTTGAGACGCTCGAGCACCGCCGCATCGAGGTAAAGCGACAGACCCATCTCCGCGCCGTCGGCGCTCTCGGCGACGATCAACTCCTCATCGGCGAGGCCGGAGTGCGCTATCGCCGGGAGCGAGCGGCGATCGGTCACCAGGAAGTCGCAGACGTCATAGGCGACGCTGACGTCGTAGATGCCGCCGATCAGCGTCTGCAGCCGCGACAGCAGCACGCCGCGCGGCCTCAGTGCGTGCGGGCGGACCCGCCGCCCCCGCGCGTCGGCTTGACGCCGAGGCGCTCGAGAATCGAGTAGCAGCGGGCGCTCCCGGTCTTCAGCCACAGCTCATAGAGGCGCAGGATGTCCTGGTCGCTGTGACGGTAGGAGGTCTCGCTGATGTCGTTGAGCGCATCGACCATGGGCTGGAATTTGTCCGACAGCTCGGCGAACACCGCGCCCAGCACCCGCCGGCTGCCGCGCGCACACGAGTGCGCCAGCGTGCCGTAGGCGCGGCCGCCCATGGCGATGTGATAGTCGATGTCGATGAGGCGCCTGGCAAAGCCGCGCGCGAAGAATCCGGCGATGAAGAGCGACACGTCGCCGAGCCGCTGCAGCGCGCGGTTGCGCTCGGCCGCCGTCGGGGCCTCGAGCGCCTCGCACAGCATGACCACGAGAGGCTTGACCCGCACGCTCCCCGGCGCGCCCTCGAACAGTGCCTCGGAGCGCGCGAACAGGGTGAGGAGATTCACCACGTAGTGCTCGGTCTGATCCTCGACCGCGAGATGCTGGCGCGTCAGCGCCCCGTGCAGGCTGTCGCGGAAGAACTCCTGCAGGTTGGCCACCGGCACGACCCGTTCGGCATCGTCGTTCATGGTCCGTCACCTCCTGTCGTCTGTAACGGCCGTAAAGAGGTTCTCTCCAAGTCTCACCTCCATACCGTGACAGATTGCGCTGAACTGCCACTGAACATCGGCAGGCGGCGCCTACGGGAGCTGGCAGCGCACGCCGCAGAGTGCTGACGGCGCAGCCCTTCGTTAACTGGTTCACAGGCTGTCGGGGCTGCGCGGCTCCGGGGAGCCGCCGGGGATGGGCCGACCGGCTCACGCTCCAAGAAGCGCAGCGAGCTCACCGCACTCCCTGACGCTCACATCCGCCGGCGCAATTTCCGCGGGCCACAGGCCCGCGCGCCGGTTCATCCAGGCGCTGCGGCAGCCGGCCTCGCGCGCCGCATGCACGTCGAGCCACGGGTCATCGCCGACGTAGAGAATCTCGCGTGGCATCACCGCCAGCTCCTGCGCGAGGCGCTCGAAGCAGCGCCGGTCGGGCTTACCGGCGCCGATCTGCCGCGCGTTGAGCGAGACGCTGAAGGCGCTGTCGAGGCCGATGCGGGCGAGGTCGGCGTTGCCGTTGCTGAGCGAAGCCAGCCGGAAGCGACGCCTGAGCCGCGCCAGCGCCGGCCGCACGTCGGGGAGGATCTCGACCTCGCAACGCGCGGCGAGAAACACCTCGAAGGCGCGCGCTGCGATGTCCTCCTGGTAACCGCACTCGCGCGCGTGGCGCTCGAGCGACGTCAGTCGCAGGTAGGTGACATCGTGCGCGTGGTGCGGCTGCTCGCGCGCCAGCTGCGCGCGCGCCGTGGCCATGTCCGCCTGCGAGACCTGCTGCGGAATGCGCGGACAGTGCTCGTGCAGCCACTCGAGCAGGCGCGCCTCGGCGCGGGCCAGCACCGGCTCGACATCCCAGAGTGTATTATCGAGATCGAAGGCGACGGCACGCACGTCGTTGAGCACCTGCAAAGGTTACCACCGCAATGGCGCGCTTCCAGCTCGTGATCGGCAACAAGAACTACTCGTCCTGGTCACTGCGGGCGTGGATGGCGCTGAGGCACCTCGGCGTGGAGTTCGAGGAGCTGCTGGTGCCGCTCGATACGCCGGGCACGCGCGCCGAGCTCGAGCGCCATGGACCGGCCGGCCGCGTACCGGTACTGCACGCCGGCGATCTCACGGTGTGGGATTCGCTCGCCATCTGTGAGTTCGCCGCCGAGGTATCGGGCAAGGGCTGGCCGCAGCCGCGCGACGCGCGCGCCGTGGCGCGCTCCGTGTGTGCCGAAATGCACTCGAGCTTCGCGACGCTGCGGTCGCTTTGGCCGATGAACGCACGCGCACGCAACCGCCGCACCGTGATAACCCCCGCCCTCGCGGCCGACATCGACCGCATCGATGAGATCTGGAACGACTGCCGGCGTCGCTTCGGCAGAGGGGGACCCTGGCTGTTCGGCGCCGAGTACACCATCGCGGATGCCATGTACGCGCCGGTGGTGCTGCGCTTCCATACCTACGGCGCGCCGCAGCTCTCGGAAACCGCCCGCTGGTATCTCGCGACGGCGCTCGAGGATGCGGCGCTGCAGGAATGGCTCACGGCAGCGCGCGAGGAGCCCTGGACCGTCGCTGCCGACGAAGTCGGCTGAAAGACTGCAAATGCCCCTGCCTCGCTTCGCGCTCCGGCTGCTGGTCGGCGCGCTCGCTGCGCTCGGCCACGCGAGCGTCTGGAGTGCCCCGCTCGCGCCCTTCACGCCCGAGGATCTGGTGGTATTGAAACGCGTGAGCGATCCACGAGTCGCGCCCGATGGTCGCCACGTGGCCTACGTACAGCGCGAGACCGACCTCGACGCCAACAAAGGCCGCACCAGCCTCTGGCTGCTCGATCTCGCGCATCCGGGCACGCCGCAGCGGCTCACGGACGGCAAGGCGAGCGACTCGAGCCCGCGCTGGGCGAGCGACTCGGCTGCGCTCTATTTCCTCTCCGACCGCAGCGGGAGCTCGCAGGTGTGGCGGCTGACACCGGCCTCCGGCGAGACACGCCGCGTCACTGACTATCCGCTCGATGTCGGCTCGCTCGAGGTGGCGCCGCGCGGCGGGCTGCTGGCGCTCTCGATGGAGGTATTCACGGACTGCCCTGACCTCGCCTGCACGCGCGCCCGGCTCGATGCGCGCGGGAAATCGAAGGCGAGCGGCAGGCTCTACGACCGCATGTTCGTGCGCCACTGGGACAGCTGGAGCGCAGGTACGCGCTCGCATCTCTTCAGTGCCCGGCTCGGCCCCGACGGCAGCGCCGGTGTACCGGTGGACGTGTCACGTGGCTTCGATGCCGACATCCCCGGTAAACCCTTCGGGGGCGATGAGGACTACGCATTCAGCCCCGACGGCGCGACGCTGGTCTTCTCGGCCCGGATAGCGGGTCACAGCGAGCCCTGGTCCACCAACTTCGACCTCTACCAGGTGCCGGCCGACGGGTCATCGGCGCCGGTCAATCTCACGGCGGCCAATCCCGCCTGGGACGCCCAGCCGGTATTCCTGCCGGGCGGCGACCTGGCCTGGCTGGCGCAGGACCGTCCGGGCTTCGAGTCCGACCGCTTCCACGTCATGCTGCGCGATGCGCGCAGCGGCGCGGTGCGCGCGCTCACCTCCTCCTGGGATCGCTCGGTCGGACGACTCGAGGCCGCCCGTGACGGGCAGCATCTGCTCGCGACCGTGGACGACCTCGGCCAGCGTGCGCTCTATTCGATCGACCTGAAGAGCGGAACCCCGAAGAAGCTCCTCGGCAATGGCGAGGTGGGCGATTACTCCGCCAGCCGCGAGAGCGTGGTCTTCACCCTCGCCAGCCTCGCAGGACCTGCCGATCTCTATTCCATTTCCACTCGGGGCGGCGCGCCGAAGCGCCTCACCGATGTGAACCGCGAGCTGATGGCGGCGCGTCGCACGAGCGAGTTCGAGCAGTTCAGCTTCAAGGGCTGGAACGACGAGACGGTGTACGGCTACGTGATGAAGCCCTACGGCTTCGAGCCCGGCCAGCGCTATCCGGTGGCTTTCATCGTCCACGGCGGACCGCAGGGGAGCATGGCCAACGAGTGGCACTATCGCTGGAACATGCCCGTGTTTGCCGGCCACGGCTTCGCGGTCGTGAGCGTGGATTTCCACGGCTCGACCGGCTACGGACAGGCCTTCACCGACTCGATCAGCGGCGACTGGGGCGGCAAGCCCCTCATCGATCTGCAGAAGGGTCTGGCTGCCGCACTCGAGCGCTATCCATGGCTCGACGGGCAGCGGGTCTGCGCACTCGGCGCATCCTATGGCGGGTTCATGATGAACTGGATCGAAGGCAACTGGCCCGAGCGCTTTCGCTGCATCGTGAGCCATGACGGCATTCTCGATCAGCGCATGATGTATTACGCGACCGAGGAGCTGTGGTTCCCGGAGTGGGAGATGGGGGGACCTCAGTACTCAAACCCTGACGGCTACGAGCGCTTCAATCCGCTCAACTACGTCGCGAAGTGGCGCACGCCGATGCTCGTCATCCATGGCGAGCTCGACTACCGCATCCCGGTGTCGCAGGGACTCGGCGTCTTCACCGCGCTCCAGCGGCGCGGCATCGAGAGCCGGCTGCTGGTCTTTCCGAACGAGAACCACTGGGTGCTCAAGCCCGCCGACAGCCTGCAGTGGCACCACGCCGTATTCGAGTGGCTCGATGCGCACCTGAAGGAATCACCTCACCAGCCGAGCACTCCGTAGACAGGGGAGCGCTCGGGTTGGATATGCATCTGAAAAATTGAGGCATCAACCCAAACGCTTCGTCGATATGGGATGCGAGTGGCTCGATGCGCACCTGAAGAACTGAACGCCCACGGGATGGATTTACGGCGGCCCGGGAAATGCCTCTCCACGCGAGGCGCCGGCGTAGGGCTAATGCCCCTTGCGGAACTTGTATTCCCCGACGTTCAGCGCCCCGGGGGTGAGCTCGACCTGCGGGGGTGCCGCAGCTCCACCGGGGTCGGGGCAGATCTTCGGATCGTGGCGCGCCACCCAGCCGCCGTCGTCCTTTGACTTCCACAGGAGCTGGCAGCCCTCGGCCTGAACATCCTCGAGCTGCACGCCCGTGAACAGGTCCTTTGGTCCGTCGCGCCAGCGCACCGGCTCGACGAACTCGTAGAGCGTCTCGACGATGCCGCGCTTCTCATCGAGCTGGAAGCTCCACATCTTCTGGCTCAGCACCCGGCGCGAATCGTCGGCGGCGGTCTCCTGCGCGTAATAGACGTAGTGGCCGAGGCGCGGGGTGAACACGTGCGTGACGACGAGCAGGACGGCGACGTGGGCCGGATGAACGCCGTTGTGCGCATCGGACTCGGCCTGCGCCTGGTTGTCATAGTGGCCGGGAAGGAGCGTGAGGAGCCGCGTCAGGTCGGCTTCCGTGACCTTGGGCTCATGGCTGGCGCAGCCCGCAAGAACCGCGAGACAGGTGGCGGCGGCCGCCGCGAGCCAGGCGCCGCATGAGCGCTTCCTGCCCTCAGCCATAGGTCGCCCGCCACTGCGCGCGGTACTTGAGGCCCAGGTCCATGAGCCGCTCGAGGAGCTCCCCGTAGGGAGTGCCCGCGGCCCGGGCCGACTCGGCGAAATCCTCCGCGGCCTCGAGATTGGGATTGGCGTTGGCCTCCAGCACGTACACCTGCCCTTGCGCGTTCACCCGAAAATCCATGCGAGCATAGCCGGACAGGCCCAGGGCCCGATAGATGCGCCGCGAGAGCCGGTCGAGCGCGGTCAGCACCGTCGGCGGCAGGTCCGCGGCTGCATGCGTGGTGATGCCGTACTTCGTCTGGTAGCGCTTGTCCCACTTGACCTTGCGCGTGGCGATGGCGGCGAGGGAGTCCGGCATCGAGCCGAACACCATCTCCCACACCGGCAGGCGGGTCAGCCGCTCGTTGCCCATCACGCCCACATACAGCTCACGCCCCTCGATGTACTCCTCCACCAGGGCGTCGGACTTGATCTGCTCGTGGACGAACTCGATGCGCTCCTTGAGGTGCGCCGCATCGGCGACCACGGAGGCCTGCGCGATGCCGAGCGAGGCATCTTCGACGGTGGATTTGACGAACAGCGGAAAGCGGAGCTTGCGCGGCACGTGGATGCGCGTGCCGCGACGAAACACGGCGAACTGGGGCGTCGCGATGCGATGAAAGGCGAGCAGCTGCTTGGCGAGGGTCTTGTCGCGCGACAGCAGGAGCCCGCGCGGGTTGCAGCCGGTGTAGGGCTGGCGCATCAGCTCGAGAAAGGCCACGACGTGCTGGTCGTAGGTGACGACGCCGTCGAATTCCTCGAGCAGGTTGAAGACGATGTCCGGCTCCCAGTCGGCGATGGCGCTGCGCAGCTCGGTGAGGCTGTCGAGCACCCCGACGCAACGCACGTCGTGGCCGAGCTGGCGCAGCGTCGTGGTGACGTCGTACTCCGTGCGCCACTCCTCGATTTCCTTGTCGCTGTGGCCTTCGAGAGTTTCCGGTGGCACGAGGCTCGCGTGCACGACCACGAGCGCGCGCAGTCGCCTCATAAGGGCAGGTGTGGTGTCTCGCCCTGGGAATACAGTCCCGTGAGCCGCTCGAGCATCCAGCGCGAGTAGCGCAGCGCATCGCGGCGGTTGCCGCGCAAGTAGAGTCCGAGGTGATCGCTGCGCTCGATGAGCATGAGCAGAATCTGCATGACGCTGTAGCGCTCGACGGCCAGCGTCCGCGCCACCACGGCCGTGAGCCGGCGTGCTTCGGCACGCAGCAGCGCCGCCGCGCGCGGCCGGTCGCGGCGACCCCGCTCGCGACTGAAGGCGCGCTGCAGCAGCTCATCCGCGAGCCCGCGGCGGATGAGGCGGTTGTGCTTGAGTTTGCGGCGGTAGTGCTGCGCGAGCGTGCGCGTGTTGTGCTCGAGCGGCTCGATGCGGGTGTGATTGCGCACCGCGGGGCGGCGGTGGCGCACGCCGTCGATGAGCTCATCCACCGCCTTCAGCTTGTGCAGCGCCGGCCAGTCGGCGTAGCTCGTGCGCCAGCCGGACTTCGGCGTGAGCCATACCGCGAAGGTCTCGGCGAAATCCTCGGTCGGATGAGCCTGGGCGTACCACTCGCCCAGGTGGTGCACGTAGCGGCGGCTGCCGGCCCGCGCGCGGTAGCGCTCCGGGTAGGGGAGCGAGGCGTGCCCGAAGGTCCTGCGCCACAGGCCCCGGCGGCGCAGTCGATAGGCGTTGTCGAGCGCATGCCCGGCCTCGTGACGCAGGATCCGCATCATCTGCTGCGAATTGCCACCTTCCGCCTCGTGCATGATGCGCCGCTCGAGACGCTCGAGCCGCGGATGCGCGAGATAGAACGGCACGGCGAACCCCGGGACCCCGTCGGGACAGAACCACTCCTCGGAGAGCCATACGTGCGGCCGCAGTGTCAGTCCCCGCCTCTCGAGGTCGCCGTACAGCCGGCGGACCTGGGCGGCGAGCGGCGAGCGGCTGATCGAAAGCCCGAGGTCACAGAAGCGGAGCTTGAGCAGCTCCTCATCCGACAGGCGCGCCCACTGGAGCCGGCCGCGCACCGCGCGCTGGCCCCGTGCGGGACGCGAGACGGATGAACGGCGGCCGATGGCGCGGGGCTGCGACATACGGGTGAAACTGGGAGGCGAAATTGTTGTATGCGGAAAGGCCGAAGCGCGCAGCTTAGCCGAAGCGCATCCGGGCTGTCTGCCGGAATCGGCGCGCCGCGCGCCTACCTGCCGAGCTCGAGAAGGGCGTGAGCCAGCAGCCGGTCGGCTGTGCCTTCGACCAACTCTCGCTTCATCAGGCTGTTGCGCCACAAAGTGGGAATGGCGCCTGCAGAGTAGTGCGCTCCGGCGAGCGCCCCGCAGACGGCCGCGACGACATCGGAGTTGCCGCCGAGATTAGCGGCGGCGAGCACCGCATCGCGGAAGCTCGCGGTGCGGGAGAAGGCGTCCAGGGCGCAAGTGAGCGCCTGCGGGGCGGTCGCGCCGCGCTCCGCGGGGGTGTCCGCCTCCGCCGGCTCGCCAGGGGTGCCCGCGGCCGCTTTGAGGATGGCCTGGCGCGGCTGCCCGGCAAGCGCCGCATGCAGCGCGCGCGCAAGACTGCGGCAAGCGGCAAGCGCCGCGGGCGCCTGGCAGGTCGTACGCGCCGCCTCTGCCGCGTGTTGCTCCGCAAGGGACGCATCGGCAAAGAAGTACATGACCACCGGCGCCACCCGCGACAGGACTTCGGGGTCGAGGACCTGCGGGTCGTGTGATCCCGGAAACACCTGTCGCCGCCACTGCGCGCGCCCGAGGGCGTGGGCCGTACCGGCCGTGATGCCGAGGCACTGTCCGGTCGCCGAGAGATGCCCCTCGCGCTGCCAGCGTGTATAGCGAGCCACCTGGTCACGGGGATCGAAGCCGTTGGACTCGAGGAGACTTTCACCGAGCAGCAGGGCCATCGCGGTGTCGTCGCTCCATCCGCCCCGCGGCAGATCGAAGGGGCCGCCGCCGAGCAGATCGCCCACAGGGGCAAACCGCCCGGGGCGGCGATACTGTGTGGCCGCCGCGAGCGCATCCCCAATGGCGAGCCCCACGAGCGCTCCGAGAAAGCGCTCCCGCAGGGGGCGCGCGGCCTCGAGCGTCGCCGGCTCGAGGAGCGGGTCGCCCTCGCCCTCGCCCTCCGCCGCCGCCGCCGCCGCCGTCCAGGCCGACACAAAGGCCACTTGTTGGTCGGTCTCGGGAACGCTCGGCCACTTTGCCGCCCGCCCGCTCTTGCGCCAGAGGCGGTTGAGCTCAGCCAGGGCGGCTTGCGCGTTCAGGCCCTGCTCAATGAGCAGGCATGCGGCCACCATCCCGGTTCGGCCAATGCCGGCCCGGCAGTGCAGGTACACCGGACGCTCTGCGCGCAGCGCTTCCTGGAGGCTCCGCAGGATTTCCGACATCTGCTGGCGTTGCTCCGGAACTCCATGGTCGGGGAGCGGGAAACGCAGGTACCGGACCCGCGGCGGCAGCTCGCCCTCATAGGCCGGACGCTCGCCGGGTTGGGTGAGATCGATGAAGCAGCCGATGCCGAAGTGCGCGAGTCGCGCGAGGCGCTCGCGCGTCACCGCCGGGCTCGAGCCGCCGGGATATTCGCCGGCGAGGAGCCTGCCCTCGATCACCCAGTAGCAGTTGGCGAGCGGCAGCTCGGGGCCGGACCCTGATAAGGGAGGCGCTTCCAAGGCGCTAGCCGAGTGCGGCGGGCGAGGCGAGCGTCTCCGCGAGGTGGTGCTCGTCGAGCTCGCTCATGGGTGCCACCCGCTCGAGCTCGAGGCCCGCGAAGTCGAAGCGACGCGTATCGGCCAGGTGCTCGAGCTCGACATGGCGCAGCGCCCGGAAAATCGTCTCGGTGCGGCCGGGAAATTCGCGCTCCCAGCCGGCGAGCATCTTCTTCACCGCGACACGCTGGAGGTTTTCCTGGGAGCCACACAGCTTGCAGGGAATGATGGGGAAAGCGCGGCCGCGCGCGTAGCGCGCGATGTCGCGCTCGGCGACATAGGCGAGCGGCCGGATGACGATATGACGCCCGTCATCCGACTTGAGCTTTGGCGCCATCGCCTTCAGGCGCCCCCCGAAGAAGAGGTTGAGAAAGAGCGTCTCGACGATGTCGTCGCGATGGTGGCCGAGGGCGATCTTGGTAATGCCTTGCTGCGCCGCGAAGCGATAGAGCGCGCCGCGGCGCAGCCGCGAGCACAAGCCACAGAGCGTGCGCCCCTCGGGGATGACCCGTTTGACGACGCCGTAGGTGTCCTGCTCGATGATGCGGTAAGGGACCTCGAGGCTCTCGAGGTAGCGCGGCAGGACGTCCGCCGGGAAGCCCGGCTGCTTCTGATCCAGGTTGACGGCGAGGAGCTCGAAGTGCACCGGGGCGCTGCGCTGGAGCGACATCAGGATGTCGAGCAGCGTGTAGGAATCCTTCCCGCCGGAAAGGCACACCATGACCCGGTCCCCGGGGGAGATCATGCGGAAGTCGGCGATCGCCTTGCCCACTGCGCCACGCAGGCGGGCGGCGAGTCGGTCGAGGGTGCGGGAGGGCTTGGCGTCGGCCTGGGTCACGTCGGCTCAGTAGAGATCGCGGCGCACGGCGCGCCGCCGCGTCAGGCTGCGGCGACCGTCGTCGCGCTTTCCAGATACTTTGCCTCGACGTAGCGAATGAAGGAAGTGGCCGACAACGGTTTGCCGGTCGCGCTCTTCAGGAGCTCCTGCACCGGGACCTTGGCGCCGAGACCGTGCACCTGGGTGCGCAGCCACCCGAAGAGGCCGCCGAACTCGCCCTGCGCGAGCTCCTCATCGAGCGCCGGGAGGTCGGCGCGCAGGCTCTCGTAGAGCTGGGCGGCGATCACCGCCCCGAGCGCATAGGAGGGGAAGTATCCGAAGGACCCCACGGCCCAGTGGATGTCCTGCAGGCACCCCTCGAGATCGCCCGCGGGGCTGATCGAGAGCCGGCTCTCCATGCCTGCTTTCCAGGCTTCGGGGAGATCGCGCACCGCGAGCTCGCCCGAGAGCAGCTGCTTCTCGAGCTCATAGCGCAGCATGATGTGCAGCGGGTAGGTGAGCTCGTCCGCATCCACCCGGATCACGCCGCGCTGCACGCGGGTCAGGTGGGTGTAGAGATTCTCCGGATCCCATTCCGGCCCGCTCACGCCGAAGTGCCTCGCGAGCAGTGGCTGCACATAGCGCACGAACGGGCGGCTGCGACACACCATCATCTCGATGAGCAGTGACTGGCTCTCCTCGAGCGCCATGCCACGGGCGCGTCCGACGGGCTGATCGCGGTAGTCCTGCGGGAGCCCCAGGTCGTACATGGCATGCCCGGTCTCGTGCAGCGCTCCGAGGAGCCCTGAGAAGACATCCTCCGGAACGAAGTGCGTCGTCACGCGGATATCGCCCGGAACGCCCTCGGTGAAGGGCTGCTCGCTCTCATCGAGCCGGCCGCGATCGAAGGGAAAGCCGACCGCCTTCATGACCTCGACCGTGAGCGCGCGCTGCTTTCCGGCCGCGAACTTGCCCGTGAGCGGCAGCAGCGTACGGCCCTCCTGCAGCGCGATGGCCTCGCGGATGAGCGAGGGCAGGCGGCGCGACAGCGCCTTGAACATGGCGTCGATGTCGGCGGTCGTGATGCCCGGGCTGAACTCATCGACCAGCGCGTCGTAGGGGGCGAGATTGAGCGCCTGGCCCAGCAGCGCCGCCTTGTCGCGCACCAGGTGTACGACCTCCTCGAGGTGGGGCGCGAAGGAATCGAACTTGCCCTGGGCGCGCGCCTCGAGCCAGCGGGCCTCGGCACGCGAGGTGGCCTTGGCGAGTCGCGCCACGAGGGCGACCGGGGTGGCGATCGCATGGTCGCGCTGCCGGCGCATCTCGCGCAGGTTGGCGACCTGCCAGTCCGCCAGTCCCTGGGTGTTCGCCTGCGCGCGGTCGAGGAGCCGGGTGATGCGCGGGGCGGTCAGCAGCGCGTGGTATTCGGTCTCGAGCGCGGCGAGCTGCTCACCGCGAACATCAGCGCTGCCGCGGGGCATCATCACCGCCGCGTCCCAGCGCAAGAGCGAGAGTGCCCCGCGGAAGGCGTGGAGGCGCTTGAACTCCTGCTCGAGCTGCTTGTATGGCGAGGCGGACATGTCTTCTGATCGCGCGCTCACGGCCGGCGGGGCCTTCGCACGCGGTCTCAAAAAGGCTTCGTGACACCGGGGAGAACGGGTGCCAGTCTACCACTTCCGCCGGCTTCCCGCCCCCGTATTTTTGCTCTTTTTATATATAAAACAAATACTTACGAAGACACTAGCCGGTGGATTGGAGCGTCCGGGGCCTCTCCGGGGCATCCAGGATTATGTCTCGCGATCCCCAGGCGAGCATCGCCCGTTTGCGGTCGTCACCCCAGGCATAGCCACCCAGCGAGCCGTCCGTGCGCAGCACGTTGTGACAGGGGATGAGCCAGGCGATGGGATTGCGGCCCACCGCATTGCCGACGGCCCGCTCGCCCCCGCAGATCCCGACCGCCTGCGCGACTTTCCGGTAGGTCGTCGGGCCACGGGCCGCCACCTCGAGCAGGGCCTGCCATACCTTGAGCTGGAAGTTGGTGCCCTTCACGGCCAGGCGCAGGGGCGCAAGGTCGGCCGTGGGCGTCGCACACCAGATGCGCTGCGCAGTCTCCAGGGCGCGGGCGTCATCGCGAGTCAGGCGAGCCTCGCGCCACTGCTGCGCGAGCGGGGTGACTGCCGCCCTCTCGCTCCCTGCGTCGTGGAAACTCAGGTGGCACAAGCCGCGCCCGGTACTGGCCAGCAGCGCAGTCCCGAAAGGCGTGGCCGTAAAGCCATAGCGGATGTCGAGGCCGGAGCCACGCGCCTTGAGCTCCCCGGGAGTCACCGCCTCGAGCGTGACCATCAGGTCATGCAGCCGCCCCGGTCCCGAGAGGCCCACCGCGTACGCCGCCTCGAGCACCGATGCGGTGCCTGAGAGCGAGGCGCGCGCGGCGCGCGCCGTGACAAAGGCCAGGTACTGACGGGGGGTGACTCCCGCCCAGCGGCGAAACAGCCGGTTGAAATGAAACTCCGATAGCTGCGCGGAGGCGGCGATGGTGGCGAGGCGCGGTTGCTCGCGGAAGTTGCGCTCGATATAGCGGATCGCGCGCGCAATGCGCCGGAAGTCGCGGCTGTCGAGGAAGCGGTCGCTGATGTTTGCCATGGAGCGATGATATTAGGCGCAGCATCCCGCGCGACCCGATTCTTGCGCTCGGCTGAGCGGCCCCCGCTCAGCCTTCGGTTACACTCCCCAGGTGCACGCACAGCCACGGGCAGACGTGCCGGCAATGCGGCCAGCGGGCGACGGCCACCCCGACACTGACCGAGACCGCGAGCAGCACGACCAGCGTGAGCCCGATGAGAAAGCGCCGCATCCGAGCATCATAAATGAGCGCTGACCGCTCGCCACTCGCCATATGCCTGATCGCCTCCGAGGTGGCGCCGCTGTCGAAGACCGGCGGGCTCGGCGATGTGGCCGGCGCACTCGGGAAGTACCTGCATGCCGCCGGCCAGGACGTGCGGGTGTTCACTCCGCTCTACAGCTCGATCGACCGCGCCGCGCTCGCCGCCAAGCCCGTTGCCGGCCTGACGCGCCTGGCGCTCGATCTGGGGCCGCATCACTACGTGTTCTCGGTGCTCGCGGCGCAACTCGAAGGCGGCGCCCGCCTCTTTCTCATCGACTGCCCGGCGCTGTACGCGCGCGCGAGCCTCTATACGGGCGACCCGGACGAGCATCTGCGCTTCCTCGCCCTGACGCGCGCGGCGCTGCTCTCGAGCGCGCGGCTCGGACAGCGGGTGGCGATTCTGCACTGCAACGACTGGCATACGGCTTTCGCTCCCTTGCTCCTGCGCACCGCGTACGAGGCCGAGCCGGTCTTCGCCGGCACACGCACGCTCCTCACCATCCATAACATCGGCTACCAGGGAATTTTCCCGGCTGCCGACGTCGCCGATCTCGGTCTGCGCGCCGATCAGCTGCCGCTGCTTCATCAGGCCGATCTCGCCGCCGGGCACATCAACGCGCTGCGGCACGGGATTCTCTATGCCGACGCCATCACCACCGTGAGCCCCACCCACGCGCACGAGATCTGCACCGCACAGTACGGGATGGGGCTCGAGGACAGTCTCCGTGCGCGCGGCGCGGCGCTCTCGGGCATCCTCAATGGCGTCGACTACGATGAATGGGACCCGCGGCGCGATCGGTACCTGCCGATCCACTACGACCCGGCGGAGCTCGGGGGCAAGGGGAAGCTCAAGCGCGAGTTCCTGAAGCGCATGGGCCTCACGACCGCCCCGGACGTGCCGCTCGCGGGGATCGTGAGCCGGCTCGCGGCGCAGAAAGGCATCGAGCTCATGTTCGAAACGCTGCCAAAGGTGCTCGCCTCGCGTCCGCTGGCGCTCGCCGCGCTCGGCAGCGGGGAGGCGAAGTACGAGAAGTTCTTTGCCGCTCTGGCGCGTGACTTTCCCGGCCGCGTGGCCTTCGAGGCCGGCTACGACGAGGCGCTGTCGCACTGGATCGAGGCGGCGAGCGACCTGTTCCTCATGCCCTCGCGCTACGAGCCGTGTGGGCTGAATCAGATGTACAGCCAGCGCTACGGCACCGTGCCGATCGTACGGCGCACCGGCGGACTCGCCGACTCGGTCGAGCACTACGACGCGGCGAGCGGCAGCGGCACGGGAATCGTGTTCAACGATTTCGATGCGCCGGCGCTCGAGTGGGCGCTCAACCTGGCGCTGGATCTGTACGCGCAGCCGCAGCACTGGGCGCGCCTGATGCAAAATGGCATGGCGCGTGACTTCTCCTGGCAGCACCAGGGGAGCGAGTATCTCGCGCTCTACCGGCGGCTCATCGGAGCGTGAGCCGCAACCTCACTGCAGATTGAAGCTGCCGTGTTCCTCGAAGGGAATCGAGCGCAGCCACCCCGAAGACAGCGCGACCTTTCCGTAGAGGCGGTAAGGGACGCCCTGCCCGCGGGCATCGGCGCTGCGCGTGAGAAGCCGCAGGAGCGTCCCGGCGACGTTGGTCGTCACGTTCATGTCGAAGTCCGCTGAGCCGAGCGCCGGCACCACGAAGCTCTCCGCGGACTCACCGGTCGCGAAGGGCTGACCGTCGACCTCGAGCGTGTACTCGAGCCCCTCAACCGGCAACGTGCGGTTGTTGGGGTTGCGTACGTGCACGCGCACCTTGAGCCGCTGTGCGAAGAGATCGGTCCCGACGAGCTGCACCTCGACGATGCTGAGCTCCGGGGGAACGAGCTTCGGCGCGAGCGCGCAGCCGCTCGAGAGCAGTACGCCTGCCGCGCAGGCTGCGGACCAAAGTCTCATCAGCCTCATGTTAGTTGATCGCTAACCCCGGCCATACACGGTATTGAGCTCAGCGTAACGATGCGCGAGTGCGCCATCGAGCGCCCCCGGCGGGAGCCGCCAGCTCCAGTTGCCGCTCACGGTGCCCGGGGTGTTGAGGCGCGCCTCCGAGCCCAGCCCCAGCAGATCCTGCATCGGGATCACGGCCAGCCGGGCGACCGAGCCGAGTGCCAGACGGATCAGAGCCGAGGGCACGGCGGCGCCCGCAGCGCCGAGGTAAAGCTCGACGCGCTCGGCGGTGTCGCGGTCGAGGCCCGAAAACCACCCGAGCGTCGTGTCGTTGTCGTGAGTGCCGGTGTAGACCACGCTGGTACGCCGGTAGAGGTAGGGGCGGTGCGGATTGTCCGCGTTGCCGTCGAAGGCGAACTGCAGCACGCGCATTCCCGGAAGGCCGAACTCATCGCGCAGCGCGTAGACATCCGGGGTGATGTCGCCGAGATCCTCCGCCGCGAGTGGCAGGTCGCCGAGCTCCTCGCGCAGCCGCATGAGCAGCTCCGCACCGGGGGCCGCCTGCCAGACACCGCCGCGGGCATCGGACGCGGCCGCAGGCACCGCCCAGTAGGCAACGAGCGCCCGAAAATGATCGAGACGCAGCAGGTCGAGCCGTGCGAGCTGCGCGCGCACCCGCGCCCTCCACCAGGCGAAGCCCTCGCGCCGCTGCGCGTTCCAGTCGTACACCGGATTGCCCCACAACTGCCCCGTCGCGGCGAAGTAATCGGGCGGCACGCCACCGACCGCGGCCGGCGCGCCCTCCGGCGTGAGCTGAAAGAGCGCACGGTGCGTCCAGGTCTCGGCCGATGCGGGCGCGACATAGAACGGGAGGTCCCCGAAGAGCCGCACACCACGGCCGCGCGCATATTCGCGCAGGCGCTCCCATTGCAGGTGAAAGGCGTACTGCTCGCGCTCGATGCGAGCGATCTCCGGCGCGTGGGCTGCGCGCGCGGCGGCGAGAGCTGCGGCCTCGCGGTCGCGCAGAGGCGCTGGCCAGCTCCAGAAGGGAGCGCCGTCATGAGCCCGCGTGAGCACCTCGAACAGCGCGTAGTCCGGCAGCCAGCCGGCCGCGTGCGCGAGAAACTGCCCATCGACCGGCGCCCCCGCTTCAGGGAGCTCCGCCGGGTCGAGGAGCTGTGAGTTCCCGGCCCGATCGGATCTCACCCAGTAGGGCGAGCCGTCGGCTCCCGTAGGTCCGACCGGCAGGATCTGCCAAACGGAGAAGCGTCCTTGCGCCAGCCAGTCGATGAACGCACGCCCGCCGGCGCCCAGGGGTCGCTCGAGGGCCGAGAGCGGCAGCAGCACGCCGGCACGACGCCGGTCAAAGACTTGCAGGCGCATGGAGCCCATGGCGGCGCCGGCCGTCAGCTGGCACTTGCGCGGCGCATGGCCCCGCCGTGCTCAGGGGACCCGTGGCCCGTGGAGATCGGCAGCGCGAGGCTATCGGGAGGATTCAAGCCGAGGTGCCGATAAAGCGTCACGAGTTGATGGCGATAGAGCTCGTCGAACTGGCTGACCGACTCGGCCGGGTTGTAGTCGCCGAACCACCAGAACCAGTCCGAGCTTTCGCACAACGCGAGCTGTCGTCCGATGCCTGCACGCTGCGCCGCCTCGAGCTTGTCGGTCGCAAGCACGCGGTCGCAAGCCTCCTTGGCATCGCACAGCAGATCCCAGGCGCGGTTCTTGTCCGCATCGCCCATCCAGGTGGCGAGCGTGCCGTGCACCCAGCTGCCGGCGACCACCCTCGCGAGCGGCGCCGGCTGCAAGCCGCGCGCCAGGCAACCGGACAGCGTCATCAGCTCGAGCTGCGGGTGCTCCGCGAGCACCGAGTAGAGCGCCTTGAGGAAGTAATAGCCGTTGAAGGGGTAGTGCTCCCACGCGTTCTCGCCGTCGAGCGCGATGAGCACGGCGTGGCCCGGATCGCCCTGGTAGCGACGCGCGAGCTGCGTCAGCTCGTTCGCGAGGTTCTGGGCGGCATCGTCTCCGTGCCACGTGGCGTAGGTGAAGCCGATGAGGTCCGAGAGATTGTCGTCGCGGAAGAAGCAGTTGAGGCCGACGCCCTGCGCGCGGTAGGGGCGGTTGTAACTCGCGGCGTCCTCCGCCGCCCTGGGGTCCGCGAACGCGAGGCTGTTGCGCAGCACCGCCCCACCGCTTGCAGCCCAGCGAAAGCCGTTGGCGGCGAGGAGCTTGAGTGTCGCTTCACTGACCGCGCCTTCCGCGGGCCAGCAGCCCGCCGGGCGCGTGCCAAAGGCGCGGCTGAAGACCGCGATGGCCTCCTCCACGTGCCATTCCGAGCGCGCGGCGCCGCCGGGATAACCCGGGTGCACGGGCAGCGGGATGTCGGGGACCGCCATGCGCGCACAGCCGAAGTCGAGCAGCAGCGGAATGATCGGATGCGCATAGGGCGTGACCGAGAGCTCGCACTGCCCGCGCTCGGCAAGCGCGCGGTAGCGCGGCACGATCCCGCCCACCAGCTTGCCGATCAAAGTCAGCAGTGCCCGGCGTTGGGCGGCACTGAAGTCGCGGCCGCGCTCGGTGAGCTGAGCGACGAGCGGATCGGCCCGCCGCACCGTCTCGCCGAGCCACGCCAGGTGGTACCAGACCGCCAGATCGTGGATGAACTGGTCCGAGGCATAAGCGACCCGCTCGGGAGTCGCGAGCGTCTCGGCGATGGTGGCGAGCTCGAGGTAGGGACCGAAGCGCTCGATCATCTGCTTGCGCTGGGCGCGCAGGCAGGCCTTGAGGAGTGCCAGACGCGGGGCCGGCTCCTTCGGCAGCGCATCGGGACCGAGGAGCGAGAGCACCGGATCGGGGAGCGGCGCGCCCTTCTCGAGGTGCGCCGCCGTGCGCGTGGCGATGTCCTCGAGCTGCTCGAGGAGCACCGGGGAAAAGTTGACCACGGCGCGCGCTTCAACGTTGTCTTCGAGGTGCGCCGCCATGTCGGTGTAATCCTTGATGGCGTGCAGATAAGTCCAGGGCAGGGCGTAGCGGGCGTTGAAGGCGTCGCGGTACTGCGGCTGGTGCATGTGCCAGAGCAGAACCACTGGCAGGCGTGTGGCGGCGGGCATGGCGTGCAGCCCCTAGGAGCGGAGCTTGCGCAGCATGTCGGGTGTGACCAGTACCACCCCTTTCTCGGTGATGTGAAAACGCTGGCCATCCCCTTGCCGGTCGACCCCGATCGTCATGCCGTCGGGCACCTCGCAGTCCTGGTCGAGGATGGCGCCGTGAATCTGGCAGCCGCGGCCGATCGCGACGTTCGGCAGCACGACCGAGCGCTGGATGATGCTGCGCTCCTCGACGCGCACATTCGAGAACAGCAGTGACTCGCGCACTACGGCGCCGGAGATGATGCAGCCGCCCGAGACCATGGAGTTGATGGCCATGCCGCGCCGTCCGTCCTCATCGAGGATGAACTTGGCCGGCGGCTGCTGCACCTGATAGGTCCAGATGGGCCAATCCTCATCGTAGATGTTGAGCTCGGGGCGCACGTGCACCAGCTCGAGGTTGGCATCGTAATAGGCATCCAGTGTGCCGACGTCGCGCCAGTAGCTCTGCGCGCGCGTCTTCACGTCCTGGAACGGATAGGCGAACACCTGGCGCCCCGCGGCGATCGCCTCCGGCAGGATGTCCTTGCCAAAGTCGTGCGAGGAAGCCTCGTTCCCCGCATCCGCCGCCAGCATGTTCTCGAGGAGCGGGGCGTTGAAGACGTAGATGCCCATCGAGGCGAGGATGGACCCGGGGCGGGTCGGCAGCGTATCCGGCACCGCCGGCTTCTCCGCAAAGCGCGTCACGCGGTTCCATTCGGTGGCGGTGAGCACGCCGTAGTGGCGCGACTGGTCGGCCGGCACCTCGACGACTCCGACGGTGATGTCGGCGCCTTTCTCGACGTGGTAGGCGATCATCGGGCCGTAGTCCATCTTGTAGATGTGGTCGCCGGCGAGCACCAGCAGATGCTTCGGCCGATGCGAGGAGATCAGCTCGATGTTCTGATGCACGGCATCGGCCGTGCCGCGGTACCACAGCGGCCCCAGCTGCTGCTGGGCCGGCACCACCTCCACGAACTCGCCGAACTCGCCGCGCAGGTACCCCCAGCCCCGCTGCACGTGCTGGATGAGCGACTGCGCCTTGTACTGCGTGAAGATCGAGATCTGGCGAATGCCGGAGTTCACGCAGTTCGACAGCACGAAGTCGATGATGCGGAACTTGCCGCCGAAGGGGGTCGCGGGCTTGCAGCGGTTGGCAGTGAGATCACGCAGCCGCTCGCCCCGCCCGCCTGCGAGGATGACTGCCAGTGTGCCGCCCGTCAGGCGGCTCACATAGCGTCCCGAGGAGGCGCGTGCGGGTTGGCGGGCCATGGGCGCTACTAAAGCGCAAGGCGCGGCGGTTGTGCAACCTCAGTCAGGCGAGCGCGCTCAGACCCATTTCATCAGCCCGAGCTCATGAGGATGGCTGAGCAGCTCATGCCACGGATAGATGCGGATCTCGGTGGCGAACTGGCCGCACTCCTTGGGCTCGACGTCGAGGGCAAAGACGGTCCCCCCCTCGCTCGCCTCGTCGGTGGCGGAGAGCGCGGCACGCCACAGACCGTTGCGCTCCGGATGGCCGTAGGAGCTCAGGGCCGGCGGGAGGCCATCCGAGCGTGGCAGCAGGCGGCGGGCGATGAACTCGACGCGAACGTCGGCGGGTGACAAGCCGTTCAGCGCAACCGCTACCCTCATGCGCAGCCGCTCGCCACGCGGCATGTCCCGCGCGGAATCGGCCAGGAGCTTCAGACTCACCTTGGGCCATGCCGCGCGCACGCGCTGCTTCCAGTCCGCAAGCGTCCGCGCGCCGGTAAAGCCCTCGACAGCCAGCCGCCGGTACTGCTCGATGGCCGGCCGGTAGAGACCGCGCGTGTAGTCGAGGAACACGCGTCCCATGGTGAAGCGCGGGATCACGGTCATCATGGCGCGCTTGCTGCGCCGCACCCATTCCGGCGGGCAGGCGGGCGCGGCACGGTCGTAGTAGAGGGGCAGCACCTCCTCCTCGAGCGCGTCGATGATCATGTCGGCTTCGAGCGTGTCGCGCCGCTCGGGATCGGCGACGTTGGCCGGCGCAATGCCCCAGCCGTTGTCCTGCATCCAGCCCTCGGCCCACCAGCCGTCGAGGATGCTCAGGTTGAGTCGCCCGTTGATGGCGGCCTTGATCCCCGAAGTGCCGCTCGCCTCGAGTGGCGCGATGGGATTGTTGAGCCACACGTCGACGCCGGAGACGATGCTGCGCGCAAGCTGCAGATCGTAGTCCTCGATGAATATCACGCGGCCGAGGAACTCCGCGCTCATCATCAGCTGGCGGATCTCGCGCAGCACCTGCTTGGCGGGCTCATCCGCCGGATGTGCCTTGCCGGCGAACAGCAGCACCACCGGACAGTCCGGGTTGTTGAGCAGGCGCGCGAGGCGCGCGCGGTCGTGCATGAGGAGCGTCGCGCGCTTGTAAGTGGCGAAGCGCCGTGCGAAGCCGACGGTGAGGACGCCCGGGCGCTGGGGATCGAGCAGCCGCGTCACGTGCTGCAGCTGCGCCGGGGAGAGACCCTTGCGCTCGTACTCGCGCTGCAGCCGCTCGCGCACGCTCACCAGCATGCGTGCCTTGACGTCCTGGGCGGCGGCCCAGTAGCGCTCATCGGGCACGCCCTCGAGCGCGCTCCAGAAGCTGGCGTCCCGCAGCCGCGAGCGCCACTCGGGTCCCAGCTCGCGGTCGAAGAAATCGCTCCAGCGCTGGTGCAGGAAGGTCGGCACGTGCACGCCGTTGGTAATGAAGCCGACCGGGTTGTCCTGCGGGCGCACCTCCGGCCACTCATCCGCGCACAGCCGCGCCGACACTTCGCCATGGATGCGGCTCACGCCGTTGATGTGACGCGCCGCGTTGAGGGCGAGACGCGTCATGTTGAAGAGATGAGGAGCGGACGGCGCGCGCGCCAGCTCGAGAAAGCGCTCCACCGGTATGCCGAGCTCACGGATGAAATCGCCGAGATGGCTGACGATCAGCTCGTGTCCGAAGGCATCGTGCCCGGCGGCCACCGGCGTGTGCGTGGTGAATACGCACTCGGCGGCCACCGCCTCGAGCGCTGCGGCGAAGGGGAGCCCGGTGGTGAGATGCTCGCGCAGCAGCTCGAGAATGAGAAAGGCCGCGTGGCCCTCATTGAGGTGCCATACCGCCGGCGCAAGACCGAGAGCGCGCAGCGCCCGCACCCCGCCGATGCCGAGGATGATCTCCTGCCGTACGCGCGTCGACTCATCACCCCCGTAGAGCCGGTGGGTGATGTCGCGGTCGGAGGGCGCGTTCTCGGGGCAGTTGGTATCGAGCAGGTACACCGGCACGCGTCCGGCCTGCGCTTTCCAGGTGCGCGCGAGCACGTCGCGCCCGGCGATGCGCACGGTCACCTTGAGCCAGTCGCCGCCCGCGGTTCGCGCCGGCTCGACCGGCAGGTCGCGCGGATCGCGCTCGCGGTATTCGGCCTGCTGAATGCCATCGTTGTCGACGGTCTGCGAGAAGTATCCCTGCTCGTAGAGCAGGCCCACGGCAACGAAGCTCGCGTGCTCATCCGAGGCGGCCTTGCAGTAGTCGGCCGCGAGCACGCCGAGACCGCCCGAGTAGATGGGGAAGCTCTCGTGAAAGCCGTACTCGGCGCAGAAGTACGCGGTCAGCGGCTCATCGGCCCCCGGCGCGCGTGCGTGGACGTAGCGGTCGAGCGTCTCGAGCGCTTTTGCATAGCGCCCGAGGTATTCGGCATCGCGCGCGCATCGCTCGAGTACCTGTTGATCGACACAGCGCAGCATCAGGCGCGGGTTGCCGCCGGTCTGTTTCCAAAGCTCCGGATCGAGGTCCTCGAACAGCGCGCGAATCGGGCGGTGCCAGCTGAAGAAGAGGTTCCCGGCCAGTTCGGGGAGCCGGCCCAGGCTCTCGGGTATGACCGGTGTGACTTCGAGGAGTGAGTTTCTCATCACCGGTCCTGCGGGGAGGGGCAGCACGAAGTCTAGCAGCCCTTAGCACGCGTCCACGGGCCTCGAATCCTCCGGACGGACTTCAAAAATGCCCTTATGTTCATAGTGCTGGTTGATTATTAGTACTATTCACTATATAGTACTAGCCGATGGACGATAGCCAGGCACGCAAGTTCCAGAAAGACCTCAACGCCGGTCTGGTCGCGCTCGTGCTTCTGGCCGTGCTCGATGGGAGCTCCGAGGACCTCTATGGCTACGAGATCGCAAAGCGTCTGCAGAGGGCCAACGAAGGCGAGGCGCTCTTCAAGGAAGGGACCATCTACCCGGTGTTGCGCACACTCGCCGCCGGCGGATTTCTGACGAGCCGAGTCGTGCCCTCTTACTCGGGGCCGGCGCGTCGCTATTACCGCATCACCGACGAGGGACGCGCGCTGCTCACGCAGTGGAGTGGCATCTGGCGCCAGACGCGTGGCTTCGTCGACCGTTTCATTGAAGGAACTTCACCATGAGTGCTCACGCTCCCCGCTCGATCGATGAATACCTCAGGCAGCTGCGCGCGGCGCTCGAGGGCCAGGACCCGGCGCTGATCCAGGACGCGCTCTACGACGCGGAGGAGTACCTGCGTGCCGAGCTCGCCGCGCATCCGGGTAAGTCGGAAGCCGACGTGCTCGAGCTCATCAGCAGTACCTACGGCGCACCGGATGAGGTCGCGGCCGCCTATCGCGACACCGAAGCGAAAGTGAAGGCGGCTCTGAAGACCCCGGTGCCGGCCGCCTCCGTCAGCGCCAGCGGCTGGAAGCGCTTCTTCGGCGTGTACCTCGATCCGCGCGCCTACACCTCTCTCTTTTATATGCTGCTCACGCTCGCCACCGGGATCCTCTACTTCACCATCGTGGTCACGGGGCTGTCGCTTTCGGCAGGGTTTGCGATCCTGATCATCGGCATCCCGTTCTTCCTCGCCTTCATCGGCATCACGCGTGTCATCGCTCTCGGCGAAGGGCGCCTCATCGAGGCGGTGACCGGTGAGCGCATGCCGCGCCGCCCGATGCACCCGGGACCGCCGGCCGGCTGGCTGAGTCGCATCGGTGAGATGCTCAAGGACGTGCGCACCTGGACGACCCTCCTGTACCTCCTCGTCATGCTCCCCCTCGGCATCGTCTACTTCACCGTGACGGTGACCGCCCTCTCGGTGGGCCTGGCTTTCACGGCCCTGCCCCTGGTGGTGCTGGCGCGCTGGCTCGGCTGGGCCTCCGACGTCACGGTGTTCTCCGACGATGTGCACCTCGGCCACTGGGTGCTGTCCGACCACTCGATGATCTCGGCGCTGATTCTCGGAGCTCTGGGCGTGCTGATCGTCACCCTGTTGCTGCACGCGGCAAGAGCCGTGGGGCGCGGACATGCACATCTCGCCAAAGCATTGCTCGTCGTGCCGGGCGCCTGACACCTGAACCGCGCAAGT
>Ga0070735_10001083_pt1 | contig 27024 bp, 19 predicted proteins | sample Coa_R1_FD_66443 | JGI IMG/M metagenome (GOLD analysis project Ga0070735, IMG submission 66443) | Surface soil microbial communities from Centralia Pennsylvania, which are recovering from an underground coalmine fire - Coalmine... | ecosystem: Environmental > Terrestrial > Soil > Unclassified ...
CCAACTCTACTAACCTGTTCACGAGCATCTCCGTGCCTTGGTAGTGAACGTTGTCATCGCCCGAGCCGTGGACCAGCAGCAAATTGCCTCGCAGCCCGTCCGCAAAGTTGATCGGCGAACCGACTTTGTATCCCTCGACATTGTTCTCCGGCAGTCCCATGAAGCGCTCCTGATAAATGCTGTCGTAGAGCCGCTGGTCGGCAACCGGAGCCACGGCCATCCCGACCTTATAAAGATCCGGGTGGCGGAACATGAGATTGAGGGTATTGGAGCCACCTCCGCTGCGTCCCCAAACGGCGACGCGTTGCGAATCGATATACGGTCGCGCCCGCTCGAGAGCTTGCAGAGCTAACGCCTGTTCCTTTGATGACAACACCCCGACGTTCCCATGCACAACCTTTCTCCACGCCCGTCCCTTCGGCGCGGGCGTCCCGCGGTTGTCGAAGCTGGCGACGATGTAGCCTTCTTGCGCAAGTACGCGATGAAAAATTCCATGCCACTCATCCCAACTGTCCAACACGGTCTGCGCCGCAGGCTCGCCGTACACGTAGATCAACAGTGGGTACTTCTTGGCGGGATCGAAATCTTTTGGTTTGATCAGCCACCCATCGAGTGAAACGCCATCGCCGATATTCGTTCGAAAGAATTCCGTCGCACCAGAGACGAACTCCTTCGAGCGCGCACGCAGCTTCGCGTTATCCTCCAGCACGCGCTGCGGCTTGTGATCGGGCAAGCGAATCAGGTCGGTGACCGGTGGAGTATCAAACGTCGAGTAGGTGTGTACCGCCCACTGCAGATCGGGAGACAGATTGTAGGAGTGCGTTCCGGGCTGACTTGCTGGGCTCAGTCGCTCGGGAGCGCCCTTTCCATCGAGGCGCGAGCGATAAAGATACATCTGTGTCGCGTTCTCCGGAGACGCTGTGTAGTAGACCCATTGCTCCGCGGGATCGCATCCCAACAACTCCACCACATCGAACGTTCCCGGAGTCACGACGCGGGCCTGCTTGCTGTCTCTACCGATGAGATAAACGTGTCGCCATCCGTCTTGCTCGCTGATCCAGAGAAAATCCTTGTTTCCGTGCAGCCACTTCAAATCATCAACCACATCGACCCATGCGCTGTCTTTGTCCTGGTAGAGACTGCGCACGGCGCCCGTCTTCACATCCGCCAGCAGCACGTCGTTTGTGTTCTGCAGTCGGTTCAGATGCTGCAGGACGAGCGAATCCGAGTCTCCCGCCCACTCCATCCGCGCAATGTAATTGTCGCTCTCATACCCCGGCACTTCCATCCATCGCGTTTCCCCACCGGCTGACGGAACCACGCCGATGCGCACGGAAGAATTGTTCGTTCCCGGCTCCGGATAGGGAATCTGCCGCACCATCGGATAGACGCCGAACTCGGGATAAGGAATGCCTGTCTGCACGCGATATGGCGCGCCTGTGTCGTAGATCAGGTCGAAGGTCTTTACTCTCGTCGTGTCGAACTGCCAGTAAGCGATGCGCTTGCCGTCGGGACTCCAACGGAATCCATCGCGGACGCCAAATTCTTCTTCGTAAACCCAGTCCGACGTCCCGTTGATGATTTTCTCCGAACCATCCATCGTCAGGCGGGTGGTTTCTCCGCTCTGCAGATCTTCGACATAAATATTGTTGAACCGCACATATGCCACTTTCCATGCGTCCGGCGAGAACTTCGCGAACATCAGCATCGAGGGAGGTCCGCCATCTCCCAGTTGCGTCAGCTTTCCTGATTTCCTGTCCAGCACCCAGTAGTCGCCGCGCGTGTTCCTGCGCCACACTCGCTTCGAATTGGTGAAGATCAGCACCCGGTTCGTATCCGCCGACAACTCATAGTCCTCGATCTCGATCGGTTTCTTTTCGCCGGACGGTATCAGTTGCTCCGCCGACACCAGAACTTCCCGCTGCGCCGTTGGCGTGTCATAGCGCACAAGATCGCTGGCCCCCTCTCCTTTTGTCGAAGGCTCCAAGGTCGTATACGAGCGGCCGCCGTCCAGCCAGCGCATCGGTCCGAAGGAGCGAACCTCAAATCCGCGATCAAGAAACGCCTGCCGCAAAACTTCAGTCGCAGCCGGAGATTGCGCGTTGACGCTGACTGCGCTCAGACAGGAGGCCACAACCAAGAACGCGGCTGCCGGCAGGAACTTTGGCGAGCGCCTGATTTGTCTAACGATCTTCACGAGCATTCGAAATTCCTCCGGACAGGGTTCAACTCCGTCACTCTGTGTCCCGCGGCTGAGAAAGCTCTGCACCTCGACCCCGGTCTGCCCAGCCAATCACCAAGTAAATCGGAATCCCCAACAGTACAATCAGCAGACCCGGCCACGTTGTTGCCGGACGATATGCGAACAGCACGGCCAGAATTGTGCTGGCGATCAGAATGTACAGGCCAGGAACCACGGGATATCCAATCGTGCGATACGGTCGCGGCGCATCCGGTCGCGTGACTCGCAGTCGGAACACTCCCGCCACGGTCAGCACATAGAAGATCAGCGCGGCGGAAATCACGTATTCCAGCAAGTTGCTGTACAGGTTTCCCCACGATTGCGTCGCCGGATCATACGTACGCGGCAGGACGAGCGCCGCCGCCCAGAGCCCCTGCAGCCTCAAAGATGATGCCGGCACACGCGCCGAGTTGAGTTTGCCCGCGAAAGGGAAGAAGAGTCGCTGGCGAGCCATCGCATAATAGACGCGCGCTCCCGTCAGCGTCAGAGCATTGATGGTGCCGAAAGTCGAGACCATAATGGCCGCGGCCATCACCACGGTGCCAATCCCTGGAAAGATCGCCTGCAGCGTCGCAGTTCCCACGCGATCTGCCGGCGCATGCTGGATCGCTTCCAGTGGCAGCGTTACCAGATAGGCCACGTTGGCCAGCAGATAGAGGACAATGACCGTCGTAGCGCCAATCACCATGGCGAGCGTCACGTTGCGCTCTGGTCGCTTTACTTCGCCCGCGGCGAACGCAATGTTGTGCCACGAATCGGCGGAGAACAGCGACCCTGTTTGGCTCAGGCAAATCGCGACCACCAGGCCCGACAACGTCGCCGCCGTGAGTCCGCCTCCCAGGGAATCGACTCCTTGCGCATGCCACGCACTGCCAAAATTTGCATGCACTGCCAAGCTGTTGCGCCCAACAAAAATCCCTAAAATGATCAGGCCACCCAGCGCTCCGGTCTTGGCAACGGTGAACACATTCTGAATCAACTTGCCATAGCGAAGTCCCAGCGTATTGCCGAAGGTCAGCAGCGCGATGACGCAGATCGCCAACAACTGAGCCGTCGACAATGACAACGCGTAACGAGTTGAGAGGTGAACCGGCGCGATGAGATACTTGTCTTCTGAGATCTGCGGCCAGAGCACTCCAGAAAAGCGGGCGAAGGCTACCGCCACCGCCGCGATCGTCCCCGTCTCGATCACGGAGAATAACGTCCAGCCGTAGAGAAATCCCCACAACGGCGAGTACGCTTCGCGCAGGTAGACATACATGCCGCCCGCTTGCGGCATCATCGCCGAGAGTTCTCCGTAGCAGAGCGCTCCTGAGATTGTGAGGACGCCGGCGACACCCCACGCCACCAGCAGCCACCCTGCGCTGCCGATATGACGGGCCATCTCTGCTGGAACGATGAAGATTCCCGACCCAATCATGGCGCCAACGACAACCATGGTGGAATCGAACAGGCTCAGCCCGCGTGTGAATTCTCGTGGCTTGAGGTGTAACGATTCCCGCGTTGCCGGTTCGAGGCTCGCCATCAGTGACTGGATAACCTTCTGGGGCAGATTGGGTTTGACGATTGCATATTGTATCCATAAAATACGACAGTGCCTAACTAATTCGCCCTTCATATATTTAAGGAGGGGCGCCCTGCCTTTCGCGGGTGATTTCTGATCCAATCGGTTCCGGAGCGATTTCAATAAATGCGGGACTACCAAAAAATCCGGGTCATCGACTCCCACACCGGGGGCGAGCCAACGCGCTTGATTGTCAGCGGCGGTCCTGACCTGGGCACCGGTCCGTTAACCGACCGGTTGGAATGTTTCCGCAACAAGTATGACCATTTCCGTTCGGCCGTGGTAAATGAGCCGCGCGGCTCCGACGTCATCGTAGGTGCTTTGCTCTGCGATCCAGTCGATCCCGCGTGCGCCGCCGGAGTCATTTTCTTTAACAACGTTGGCTACCTCGGCATGTGCGGTCACGGCACGATTGGCCTTGTTGCAACTTTGTCCTACATGAACCGCATCGCTCCAGGCGAGCACAAGATCGAAACGCCTGTCGGTACTGTGAGCGCTGTCCTGCATGATGACGGCCAGGTCACGGTCAACAATGTTGCGAGTTATCGGAGCGCAGCCAACGTTGCCGTGAACGTTCCCGGATACGGCGAAGTCCGCGGCGACGTTGCCTGGGGCGGAAACTGGTTCTTCCTCGTGCACGATCACGCCATGAAACTGACGCTCCAGAATATCGATGAGATGACGACCTTCACTTGGGCGATCCGTCAGGCGCTTCGTGACCATGGCATCGCCGGCGCCGACGGCAAGGAGATTGATCACGTCGAGTTGTACGGCCCTTCTCATTTGGCCGGAGTAGACAGCAAGAATTTCGTGCTCTGTCCGGGCAAAGCCTATGATCGCTCCCCGTGCGGCACCGGGACCAGCGCCAAGCTCGCATGCCTCTATGCCGATGGCAAAATTCGCGAAGGCCAGACCTGGAAGCAGGAGAGCATTGTAGGCAGCGTATTCGAAGGCAGTGTGAAGGTGCGCGATGGCAAGGTCTACCCCAGCATCAAGGGATCGGCGTTCGTCAATGCTGAGGCGGACCTCATACTCAATCCACGCGATCCGCTGTGCATGGGGATTCGTGCATGAGTAAAGCAGGCGTGATCAGACCAGGCTATGACGTCGTCATTGTGGGCGCCGGAATTGTGGGCGCTGCCTGTGCTGACGAATTTGTCCGTCGCGGCCAGCGCGTCGCCGTCATCAGTGCGGACATCGTCGGAAGCGGCGCAACCGCGGCAGGAATGGGCCACATCGTCGTCATGGATGACTCCGATGCGCAGTTTGCCTTGACCCGTTACTCGCAGCAGTTGTGGCAGGAGTTAAGGCCGCAATTACCCGCTGATGTCGAGTACGAACAATGCGGAACGATCTGGGTTGCAGCAGACGAAGAAGAGATGATCGAAGTCCACCGCAAGCATGCTTACTACGGCGCGCGGGGAGTTCCCACCGAAGTGCTTGATGCCAAGGCATTGCAAAATCTAGAGCCCAATCTTCGTTCAGGGGCGCCCGGTTCAGGAATGGCCGGTGGCCTTCTCGTTCCGGAAGATGGCGTTCTGTATCCGCCATGTGCTGCACGTTTTCTGATGGAGCGTGCGCAGGCTGGCGGAGCGAAACTTCGGCTCGGAGTCCCCGTCGCGCAGATTGGACAGGGCCGGGTCCGCTTGGCCGACGGCACCGAGATCTCCGCGGAAATCATCGTGAACGCTGCCGGTGCTTCTTCGGCCGACCTCACTCCCGGACTCGACATCAAGAAGAGAAAAGGCCATCTCGTCATCACCGATCGCTATCCCGGATTCCTGCGCCACCAGTTGGTGGAACTCGGCTATCTAAAGAGCGCGCACTCCGTCAGCACTGACTCCGTCGCGTTCAATGTGCAGCCGCGACGCACAGGTCAGATTCTCATCGGATCATCGCGGCAGTACGGTGCTGAGCACAAGGAAGTGGATCACTTCATGCTCGTTCGTATGCTGCAACGCGCGCAGGAATATATGCCGCGCTTGGCTCAGATGTCTGCCGTCCGCGTCTGGACCGGATTTCGCGCCGCCACTCCTGACAAGCTTCCGCTGATCGGGCCCTGGGTCGGGACATCGACTGGACTGTCGGCCGGTGACAAGTCCATATTTCTGGCGACAGGCCACGAGGGCCTTGGAATTACAACCTCCCTTGCGACCGCACGCATTCTTGCAGACCAGATCATGGGCACAAAACCGCAGATCCCCGTTGAGCCGTATTTGCCCTCGCGGACTGCCAAGGAGTGCGTCCATGCCTAACCAGCTCACCGTGACCGTCAACGGCGCTGAGGTTATCGTGCCTTCGGGTGCGACCGTCGCAGTCGCGGTCGTCCTTGCGGGACAAGCCTGCCGCATGTCGGTGACCGGAGAGCCGCGCGGCCCGCTCTGCGGAATGGGAATCTGTTTTGAATGTCGCGTAGAAATCGACGGCAATCGGCACGTGCGGAGCTGTCAAACCGTGTGCGCGCAAGGCATGGATATATGCACCGAGAAGTGAACCGAAGATGATGAGCAGGGAACAGCGTCAACATTTCGACGTCCTCGTGATCGGTGGGGGCCCCGCTGGCCAGGCGGCTGCGGTCTGCGCCGCCGAGTCCGGAGTCCGCGTCGGAATCGTCGACGACAATCCCAGCCTCGGTGGTCAGATTTGGCGGGCCGAAGCAATCGACCCACAGTTGGATCAGAAGTCGAATGGTCAACCGGATACGCCCGCCGCGAAATGGGCTCAGCGGCTTCGAGTGTCCGGCGCGGAGGTGCTCTGCGGGCTCCGAGTCGTCGATCAGCCGGAAGAACGTGTTCTGCTTGCGGAAGGCTCCAGCGGCTTTCGCGAACTCGAGTACGAGAAGCTCGTGCTGGCAACGGGTGCGCGGGAGCGATTCTTGCCCTTCCCAGGTTGGACGTTGCCAAACGTGATGGGCGCCGGCGGTCTACAGGCGATGGTCAAGGGCGGTCTTCCGATTCGCGACAAGCGTGTCGTGGTCGCAGGTACCGGTCCGTTACTCTTGGCGGTCGCGGCCTATCTTCGAAAGCATGGCGCGCAGATACCGATGATCTGCGAGCAAGCATCGTGGAGCAGCCTGGCAAGATTCGGCACGGCGCTCGTGCGTTGGCCAAACAAAATAGTCCAGGGCCTTCAGCTAAAACGCGACCTCGCCGGCGTTCCACTCGCCGCGAACAGTTGGGTGCTCGCCGCTCACGGCCAGGCCACTCTTGAAAGCGCAGTCATTTGTCATGCGGGAAAAGTCGAGAGCATCCCCTGCGATTATCTGGCTTGCGGTTTTCATCTGATTCCCAATGTCGAATTGCCCTCGCTGCTCGGATGCACAATCAGCCACGGTCGCGTGCAGGTCGACGACTTTCAGCAAACGACAGTTCCATTCGTGTACTGCGCCGGCGAACCGACGAGCATCGGAGGCGTTGAGCAAGCGCTCATCGAGGGCCAGATCGCAGGCTTGGCCTCCGCCAGACAAGCAACCGAAGCAAGAACATTATTCGGCAAGCGGAAAAAGGCGCGCGACTTTGCAAAGCTGCTCGATCGCACGTTCTGCCTGCGTTCGGAACTGCGGAGCCTGCCTTTGCCTGAAACCACAGTCTGCCGTTGCGAAGACGTTCCGTATTCGCGCCTTCATCAACACACTTCATGGCGCTCCGCCAAGCTGCAGACGCGCTGTGGCATGGGGCCTTGCCAGGGACGAGTTTGTGGTCCCGCAACCCAATTCCTTTTTAAGTGGAACCCGGATTCTGTTCGGCCGCCGGTCTTTCCTGCTCGCGTCGAAACCCTGGCCGTCCTTGCCACACAATCGGCAACACAACTGGATCTGCAACATAGCGAAGTAACAGGAGGACAATGATGAACTGGAAGGGTGTGCTGCCTGCCATCACCACCAGTTTTACCGAAGACCTTGCCGTCGATCACAGCTCCGTCACGCAGCATTGCCAATGGCTCCTCGACAACGGTTGCGCGGGCATTGTTGCTCTCGGCTCACTCGGAGAGGGCGCGACCTTGTCTTTTGACGAGAAGCTGCACGTCCTGCGCACCTGTGTCGCTGCAGTTCGTGGACGCGGACCGGTCGTCGCTTCCATCTCTGCGCTTACGACCTCTGAAGCGGTCGCGATCGCGAAGGCCGCCGCCGATCTTGGCTGCGACGCGCTGATGGTGTTACCACCCTATGTCTATCAGGGCAATTGGCGGGAAATGAAGACTCACGTTGCGACTGTCTTCGAAGCCACCCCGCTCTCTTGTATGCTCTACAACAATCCGGTTGCCTACGGAACGGATTTTCTTCCCGAGCAAATTAGCGAGTTAGCGGCCGAGCACGAAAACTTCGAGGCAGTAAAAGAATCGAGTACCGACGCACGGCGTGTCTCGGCGATTCGCGCTTTGCTCGACGACCGTCTCGAGATTTCCGTCGGCGTCGACGACGCCGTGCTCGAGGCAATCGGCGTTGGAGCAGTCGGTTGGATCGCCGGCTTGGCCAATGCGTTGCCGCGCGAATCCGTCGATCTGTTCAATTGTGCTATCAATGGAGAGAGCGACAAGGCATTCGCGCTATATCGCTGGTTCTTGCCTTTGTTGCGCATGGACACCGTTCCGAACTTTGTTCAACTCATCAAGCTCGTTCAATCTGAAGTTGGAATGGGAAGTCCTCGTGTCCGCCCGCCCCGCCTGGAATTAGTAGGGGACGAGTTAAAGCGGACGAGTAGCATCATTCGTGACGCATTGCGTTCCCGGCCGCAGCCTGTGGCCGGTTTCGCTCTGCCGAACAGAAAGTAAATTAGGGAAATGGCGAAACTTGCAGGACGCTCACTGATCGGTTTTCACGACGGCAAAGGTTCGGGAGAGCCGCTGTATGCCACCGACCCCACCACTGGACAACATCTGCAACCGGGATTCATCGCGGCGACTCCGGAGGAAGTAGACCTTGCAGTCCGGCTTGCTTCGGAAGCATTTCACAGATACAGCCGGACTTCGGGACGAGACCGCGCCGCATTCTTGCGCGCGATTGCGACGAAGATTGAATCCATTGCCGGTGAAATCGTCGAGCGTGCCGGTCGCGAGACGGCTCTGCCGCAGGCACGCTTGCAGGGTGAAACAGCTCGTACTTGCGGCCAGCTTCGATTATTCGCCCGGGTTGCCGAGGACGGCTCGTGGGTGGCCGCGCGCATTGATCACGCCGAGCCCGATCGCAAGCCCGCTCCCCGTCCAGACATTCGTTCCATGCTGCGCCCCTTGGGCCCGGTCGTAGTTTTCGGCGCCAGCAATTTCCCCTTAGCATTTTCCGTGGCAGGAGGTGACACCGCTTCGGCTCTGGCCGGCGGAAATCCCGTCATCGTGAAAGCTCACGCCGCGCATCCCGGCACCAGCGAACTTGTCGGACAAATGGTTTGCGAAGCCGTTCGCGAATGCGGTATGCCGGAAGGTGTGTTTTCGCTTCTGTTTGGCAGCGGTTCTCAGATCGGCACGGCGCTGATGAAACATCCACTGGTGAAGGCTGGCGGCTTTACTGGATCACGCACCGCCGGAAGAATTTTGATGAATGTAGCTGCAGCACGTCCAGAGCCCATTCCCTTTTACGCGGAGATGAGCAGCACGAATCCCGTTTTCATTCTGCCGGGTGCGTTGCGTGAGCGCGGTGACGCCATTGCATCGGGACTGCACACCTCCTTCACCCTCGGCGCCGGTCAATTCTGCACCAAGCCGGGCATGGTATTTTTCTCGCAGTGTAACGAGGCGGCTTCGTTCACCGAGAAACTGCGACAGCTGGTCTCATCGTCCAATCCGTTCCACTTGCTCACCAAGGCGATTCATTCTTCGTACGACGCCGCGCTAGCAGAGCGCAAGTCGGACAGGGCGGTCACGCTCGTCGCGGAGGCACCTCGGCCGGATGAAAAAGGTTTTGCCGTCAGCTCCGCCCTTTTTGAAACCGATGCTGCCGCGTTCCTGGGATCAGACTTGGATGCGGAGATCTTCGGCCCTACAACTCTTCTTGTGCGTCACTCGACTCGCGAGCAGCTTCTCGAAATCGCACGCACGCTTGAAGGACATCTCACCGCAACGATCCACGGCACGCCGCAGGATCTCCGCGACTTCGCCGACCTCATTTCGATCCTTGAGACCAAAGTCGGACGCCTAGTCTTCAACGGCTTCCCGACAGGAGTCGAGGTCTCTCACGCTATGGTCCACGGAGGCCCATATCCATCGACTTCAGACGGACGCTCCACATCCGTTGGGACGCGGGCGATCTTCAGGTTTACGCGTCCAGTCTGCTATCAAGGATTCCCCGACGAAGCCCTGCCCGAAGAGCTGAAGGATAAAAACCCGCTTGGAATCTGGCGCATGGTCGACGGACAGATGACACGCGAGCCAACGTCACCCAAGTGAAGTTCCCCTCATCTCTCGCTCTTCTGCAGCTCCGCGGAACGCGTCGCGCCTTGTCCTATAAAGTCTAGTAATCCCATCGACTATGTAGTACACTGTCAAAACTTTGGCTGCCGCCCTGCCGTTCCGCCGGACGCCAGCTCTGTTTCCGCATGTGTCCTTACTTTCGAAGAGTGTGGAGGATAGTGTGATCGCTTTCATGGAAGAGACTTGGTTCTTGTGGTGGATCGTTGCGGTGATCGTTATTTTGCGCTGGTTCCACGTGTCCTTGTCCGGGTCCGAAGCCGTCGACGTAACGGTCTCCGCTGAACCGGAAGGCACCTCGATTGCGTCGGGCCGGCTTTCCTCTGGTGGCCGAAACCGTCTATTTGTTTAAGCCGTCCGCGGTTACTCAAGGCACTGGCTGACAACTTCGTCGCGTGGCCTTGGACTGTTTGATCAAGTGGGGAGCTTTTCTGTGAACCAAATTCTCCGGAGAGTTGTGCCGACAGCGCATACGTCGCCCATTTTCGGAGATGAAAGCTGACTGGCCTTGTCGCCAGACCGGTGCTTTGTGATTCTCACTTGCACGTATGCCCGGAGTAGAAGCTCCTAACCCTGCGGACCGCAATCTAATTTAAGAGGAGTGCCTTCGTGCTCTGGAAGACCGATCCAACTTTCTATCCGTCCCCCAAGCTCGCCATACAGGCGCCGGCCGAGAAACTGGCGTATGTCGCAGCGCTCAATGCCAATGGAGGCACCCATCCCGACGCGCTGCTCGTCGTGGACGTGGACCATGAATCGGACAACTACGGCCACATCGTGGGCCGTGTCGATATGCTGAACGTGGGCGATGAACTTCACCATTTCGGTTGGAACGCCTGCAGTTCCGCTTTGTGTCCCTACGCTCCACACCCGCATGTGGAGCGGCGATATCTGATTGTTCCTGGGCTGCGCTCGTCGCGTATCCATGTGATCGATACCAAGGACAATCCCAGGCAACCGAAAATCGTGAAAGTAATTGAGCCGCACGACGTCGCGGAACGGACAGGTTACAGCCGCCCTCACACCATCCATTGCGGGCCCGACGGAATTTATCTGAGTGCACTCGGCTCGCCCACCGGCGATGGTCCGGGCGGAATCTTCGCGTTGGATCACTACAACTTCGAACCTCTTGGCCGGTGGGAAGTGGATCGCGGCCCTCAGTACTTCGGCTACGACTTCGCTTGGCACCTGGGCCACGACATCGCGGTCACCAGCGAGTGGGGTACTCCGAACATGATCGAAGACGGGGTGAATCCCGAGTTACTGCTGGGAGGAAAGTACGGGCACAACCTGCATATCTGGGACCTCCGCAAGCGTCGCCATCTTCAAAGCCTGGATCTGGGTGCGGAACAGCAGATGGTCCTTGAGCTTCGCGCGGCGCACGATCCGACTAAAGCATACGGCTTTGTTGGTGTGGTCACTTCCTTGAAGGATCTCTCCAGTTCCATCTGGTTGTGGCATCGCTCGAAGGGAAGCAACGGAGGATCCAACGGAAAATTTGAAGTGACAAAGGTGATTGAGATTCCCGCCGAGCCAGCAGATCCCAGCCAACTGCCGCCATTACTCCAAGGATTCAAAGCTGTGCCGCCGCTGCTTACGGACATCAATCTCTCGGTTGACGATCATTTCCTCTACGCCTCGTGCTGGGGCACCGGAGAGATGCGCCAGTACGACGTCTCCGATCCGTTCAATCCCAGGTTAATCGGCTCCGTGCGCGTTGGGGGGATCGTGCGTCGCGCATCCCATCCGGCCAGGCCGGGAGAACCTTTGAACGGCGGTCCACAGATGGTCGAGATCAGCCGCGACGGACGCCGCGTCTATTTCACCAATTCTCTGTACGCAGCCTGGGACAAGCAGTTCTACCCCGACGGCATTCGGGGCTGGATGGTCAAGCTGGATGTCGCGCAGGATGGCCGCATTCAACTCGATCCCAAGCTATTTGTTGACCTCGGCGATCTCCGCGGGCATCAAGTCAAACTGCAGGGTGGCGACGCATCGTCGGACTTTTACTGCTATCCATGAGTCACAGTTGGTCCTGGGTTGCGCTGGCGCTTCTCGGAGCCTACCACGGTCTGAATCCGGCGATGGGCTGGCTCTTCGCGCTGGCTCTCGGCTTACAAGAAAAGCGCCGGTCGGCTGTCATCGGCGCCCTCGTTCCCATTGCTCTCGGGCACGCACTCGCGATCACACTGGCGATTCTCGTCCTGCGTTTCGTTCAACATTTTCTTCCGATGAATGTTCTGAAATGGGGCGTCGCTGCGATCCTCGCGGCCATCGGTCTGTATCGATTGTTTCGCGCGAGTCATCCTCGGGGCGCTGGCATGCGCGCACGAGGTAAAGATCTGTTCGTCTGGTCTTTTCTTATGGCCTCGGCACACGGCGCGGGGGTGATGCTACTGCCTCTCTTGATGGCGCAACCAATGCCCGGGATGACGCACAACATGCCGAGCGGAACAGGATCGCTTATTTCGTCATCGGGCGCATTGACGGTTGGATTGGCGGTGTTGCTACACACCGCGAGCATGTTGATGGTAGCCGGACTTCTAGCCCTCGTATTCTTCGAAACCTATGCAAAATCAGGCTTGAGACTCTTGCGGCACGCATGGCTTAACTTCGACCTTCTATGGGCGCTCGCTCTGATTCTGGCCGGATTCGCAGTCCTGTTCTTTTGATCCAGCGGCCAGCGAGCCAAAGCGTTCTGGCTGGATGTCACGTTGGTAGTAATCAGGTTTTGTGCCACGCGCCGTACGGATGGAATTGTGGCAGCCGGACCTGTAAGCCGAATTCTGTCCGCGGAATTGCTCCCGCTGGACGGCCATTCCTCTGGGCCGCGCATTGCTGCGCGGCTCTAGCGACCTACCCGAAGGTTTGACGCACCGAGCCGGCACGTCTCCGACCGAAGCCGGAGTTCCTCCCTATTTGGTCTTGCTCCGTGTGGGGTTTGCCCTGCCCGCGCCATTACTGTCGCGGCGGTGCGCTCTTACCGCACCTTTTCACCCTTACCCCAGCGTCGTACGACGCCAAGGCGGTATGTTTTCTGTGGCACTTTCCGTCGAGCGATCCCAGCTAAGCAAGCCTGGGGGCCCTCCCGGACGTTATCCGGCACACTGCTCTGCGGAGTTCGGACTTTCCTCTCCCCGCGCCCGAAAGCGCAGAAAGCGACCGTCCGGTCCGGCTGCCTACGGGTTTCATTATATGCGATGCAGTGAAGGCTGGCGTCAGGCGGGGGCCCTCGGCCCTCAACCCCTTGACCTCAGCCCTGAGACCTCCAGCCTCGGCGATCTTACTCGGAGCGAACCGGCACGCTCGAAACTCCGTACATATATAGAGGCCGGAGCTTCAAGGCGGTTCTAAGGCCAAGCGCATCCATGGCCCGCAAACCTAGTGTTTGGCCGATGAATTCGCTGGTAGACTTATACCGACTCCTGACCCAGGGGGCGAGGCCCGAACTCAGAGGTCTGAAGTCCGACGCCCGTTCCCGAATCCCATGAACATTGCCGAAGCCATCCGAATCGCTCTCCGGTCCCTGTGGGCCAACAAACTGCGGTCCGTGCTGACGCTGCTGGGGATCGTGATTGGAGTGGGCGCGGTCATTGCCGTGCTCACGTTCGTGAGCGGCATCAACCGCTACATTGCAGAAAAGGTTTTTAACCTCGGGGCGGATGTCTTTATCATCAACAAACACTCCTCGGTCATCACCAATATTGACCAACTGTTGGAAGGCGAGAAGCGCAAAGACATCACCCTTGAGGATTATTACGCAGTCACCGAGGGCTGCAAGCGATGTGCCGACCTGGGGGCCATGGTCACGAACGTGACCGGCAAAGTGAAATACGGCCAACAATCCATCACCAATACCTTCGTACGCGGACTCACTCCTGCGATGCCCGCGATCCTGAATGTTGATCTGGATAGCGGCCGTCCAATCAACGATAACGATGTCGATAATCACTCTCCCGTCGCGGTGATTGGCACCGATCTCGTGGATAATCTTTTTCCTGGAGAAGACCCAGTGAACAAAGAGATTCGCGTCGGCGACCAGCCCTACCGTGTCATCGGCGTCGGAAAGAAGCAAGGCACGACTCTAGGACAGAGCCGCGACAATTATGTGATGATCCCCATCACTGCCTATCTCAAGCAATACGGCACCCACACCAGCATCATCATTTGCGGTAAAGCCAACGGAGTGGGCAGCCAACTGGATGCCGCCATGGATGAGGCCCGCGTCATCCTGCGCACGCGGCGCCACGATGCCCCGGGCGCATCAGACAGTTTCGCCATCGAGACCAACGAGAATTTTCTCTCTCTATGGCAAGACCTGACGCAAACGTTCTTCATCGCCATGATCGCCATCGCCGCCACGGCTCTTATTGTGGGAGGCATAGTCATCATGAACATTATGCTGGTATCGGTGACGGAACGAACGCGCGAAATCGGGATTCGCAAAGCGATGGGCGCTCGACGCAAGGACGTCCTGCTGCAGTTTCTGATTGAATCAAGCACGATGGCGCTGGTGGGCGGTTTTCTCGGGGTGATCGGCGGAATCGTCCTGGCCAAGAGCGTAACTCTGCTCATCGGGATGCCCTCTTCCGTACCGCTGTGGGCGGTTCTGGCGGCGCTCCTCGTGTCGAGCAGCGTAGGTCTGTTTTTCGGTGTGTATCCCGCAAAGAGGGCGGCTCGTCTTGATCCGATTGTCGCCCTCCGGTTTGAACTGTAAGAGTGGTGCAGTGCGGATGCTTTGCTGAAGCTGGTTACTGAAGGAAGTTTTCTATGCCACGACATGACCACCGCGAGACTTTGATCATGGCAGTCGCGACCCTCCGCGACAACAAGCTGCGATCGTCGCTTACGATCCTGGGTGTCGTGATCGGCGTTGTCGTTGTCATTGGGATCTCTTCCTTCGTTAGCGGCCTGAACTCAAGCGTCATGGAGTCGATTGGCAGCCTGGGCTCTGACCTGATCTTCGTTTTTCATATTCAGCCCTTTAATTTCGGCCGGCCGACCGAGGAAATGCGCACTCGCAAGGTGCTGACCTTTGCCGATTACGAGGCCATCAGCGAGTTACCCCACGTGAAGGCGGCGACCTGCGGCTTGCGTTATCAACGGCCCGAATTCGGCACTGGGACCTACTCAGTGAAATACGAGGGCCACAAGACCAAGAACACAATCCTGGAAGGCGACGTCTATACCTGGAAAGATGTTTTTGATCTGCAGCCTGTCCAAGGACGATGGTTCAGTCAGGTCGACGAAGAACATCGCTCGCCGGTGATTGTGCTTGGGTCCGATGTAGCCGAGGAACTGTTTCCTAACGGCAACAGCTTGGACAAGGAGATCAACATCGATGGACAGCTGTTCAGGGTTATCGGTGTTGCCGGCAAGCGCAAGAGCGCGTTTGGCGGCGGAAAGAATCCGGAAGACAATCTGGTGTTTTTCCCCTTGAGTACTTTCACCAAGCTACACCCGGAACTCGAGCGAACCGGCTACTGGATCAGCCTCAAAGCAACGTCCCACGAGGACATGGCCAAGGCGCAGGATGAAATCCGTGAACTCATGCGACGTCGGCGCAAGGTGAGGCCACAGGATCCCGACAATTTCGCTGTCTTCACCCAGGACGCGATGTCGGATCTTTGGAACCAGCTGACTGGCATGCTGTTTATCTTCATGTTTGCCGTCTCTAGCGTGGCTTTGATGGTGGGCGGGGTCGGTGTGATGAATATCATGCTTGTCTCGGTGACTGAGCGGACGCGCGAAATCGGAGTGCGTAAAGCGATTGGCGCCCGCAGGTCTGATGTTCTTCTACAATTTACGATCGAGGCCGTGATCCTGACTGCCATCGGCGGAATCGTCGGCGTGCTGCTGGGCACCTTCATTGTCTGGCTGCTTCCCATGATCTGGTCTTCCTTGCCGGCGCGCCTTTCGACCTTTTGGATCGTTGTGGCCTTCAGCGCCGCGGCCGGAGTCGGACTCGTCTTCGGCATCTATCCGGCGTGGAAGGCGGCGAACCTTGATCCTATCGAATCGCTGCGATACGAATAGTCTCGCCTGCGCATGATTCATCTCACTGCCAGAGTCTTTCAGTACATTTCGCTTCTCGGTTGCGTCACCAGCTCTGCTTATTACCTTCTTTGCCTGTGGAGCGCGGCTTCATTCCTGCGCACGCACAAAGCGGGCGAGAGTGTACGGTCCCCGCAAAATCTGCCGCCCGTCTCGATTCTCAAGCCGTTGAAGGGCTCCGATCCCGAGATCTACGAGAGCATCCGAAGCCACTGCCTGCAGGATTATTCAGACTACGAAATCATCTTCGGCGTGAGTAACCCTGACGATCCCGCGGTGACGAACGTGCAGCAATTGCAGCGCGAGTTTCCTGAACGGGGGATTCAGCTGGTTGTCTGCCCGAATAAACTTGGTGCGAACGTGAAGGTCAGCAATCTCGAGCAGATGCTGCAGGCAGCGCATTGCGAGCACTTGATCGTCAACGACAGCGACATTCGCGTAGAGCACGATTACTTGCGCCGAGTGATTGCCCCGTTGATGGACGCGCGTGTAGGGATGGTCACCTGCCTTTATCGTGGCATCGCAGCGCCCACGCTCGGTTCGCAGATGGAGTCTTTGGGCATCAGCACCGATTTTTGCGCCGGAGTTTTGACCGCTCGCCAACTGGAAGGCGGACTTCGTTTCGGTCTGGGCTCGACTCTGGCCTTTCGTCGATCCGATCTCGAACGCATGGGCAGATTCAAATCGATTGTCGATTTTCTCGCCGACGACTACGAACTCGGCCGCCGCATCGCAGGCCTCGGCCTTAAGGTACAGCTTTCCGATGTCGTCGTTGAGACGCACCTGCCCGCTTACAACCTGCAAGGATTTCTGGCACACCAGCTGCGCTGGAATCGCGGCGTGCGCGATTCGCGCCTCGGAGGATATATCGGCTTGGTCACAACGTTTGGGATCATGTGGTCGTTGCTGAACCTGATCGCCGCACATGCGGCACCATGGTCGTGGGCGGTACTGGGCGGGGTCGTCCTTTTGCGTCTGGCCGTCGCGCTGGTGGTTGGGAAATCAGTTCTACGCGACTCGCAGGTGGCGAAGCACCTGTGGCTTCTCCCTCTCCGGGACCTCGTCGCCGTCGCCTTATGGACCGCCAGCTTTTTCGGCCACACGGTGACCTGGCGCGGCGATCGCTTTCAGCTGAAGAGTGGTCGCCTGACTCGAATCGCTCCGTAGCTCCCTTACAGATTCCCCGGCGGAATCAGTTCGAAGCGCCCGTCTGAGAAAAGCCTGTAACGCCGACCTCGCCAGGAAATCGTGTTTCCGAAGAATCCCGCAATCCAGAAATAGAATGCCATCAGATCCTCAATTGGCAGCAACAACCAATTAATCTTCGCTTTCAAAACGCGCGACGAAACTGTATACGCGGCCAATGCGCGTACGCCAATCGCAAGCGGCAACACCGGCCACCACGCTGGCGAAGCCGCGCAGACTAGCAAAGCTAAAGGCAGCGGCATGGTGAACAGCTGACCCACGTATCCTGCGGGACGCGACCGCCGCGTGCTGCGTCCCCACCGCAGCCGGTGCGCCACGTTCTGCTGCAGCGTTGCGCTGCCGATGTGATGCTCGATCACGTACGAGGAAAGAATCACGCCGTGACCAGCCTCTGCGGCAAACTTGCCAATAACGAAATCCTCAGCCAGATAATCCTTCACGCGCTCGAAGCCGCCGATGGAGTGCAGTACTCGCCGCCGCGCCGCAATCGTCGGACCCACGGCAAAGCGCATGCCCTCAAGCATTCGTGCGACCAGTGCGCCGCCCCAGAAATCTGTGTTCATTCCAGTCGCTTCCAACCGCGACCAGAAACTTGCGCCCGGGACCGCGCGGTACGGGCAGGTCGCAACTCCCAGCTTCGAATCCTGAAACTCCGCCGCGATCGTTCGCAACATCTCAGGCGTCACACGGATATCGCTGTCGCTCATCACCACCAGATCATTCGCCGCGGCCGCGAGCATGCGCTCGAGGCTGTAGACTTTTGCGTTTGGATAAGGCGGCTCACCGGTGATCAGTAGTCGCGACGGAACCTTCGGATATTCCCGCTGCAGACGCGCCACAATATCCGCCGCCGGGTCATGGGTAGTCTTCACGGCAAAGAGAATTTCAAACGCTGGATATTCCTGCTCGAAAAATGTCCGAAGATTCGATTCCAGGTCAAGGTCTAGTCCCGCCAGGGGCTTCAAAATGCTGATCGCCTCCGCGCTTTGCAGAACGGCGGGCCGCACCGCGAGATATCGCATCGCCGCAATGATGGACAGCAACGAGTACACGAGTGCTCCACATAGAACAAGGAGCAAGCCCGCCGCCAGAATCTTGCCGGGACGTAGGTCGAAGAGGACGAGAAACAGCGCGCACGATGCGCCTGGGATCATGGGTGAACGAGACCTGATCAGCCGGAACAAGATCAGCCGAGGCGGAGCCAAGGCAGCCATTATACCTGTCGATCATGAGCGAACCTCAACGGCGAACTGCCCAAACCCTCACGGCGCGCGGTTCGTGAAGATCGCTTTTCCGCCGCTGCGTGCCAGCAAGAAGTGCGGCAGATCCTGCAACTCCTTTGGGTCATCCTGGTCGGTCCATAGAAAAATGCGGGCGCTCCCGGACCACAGAGCCGTTAGCGACTGCTGAGTCTCAAACACATGCGGCGCATCCTGAAACTTCGCGCCAAACCAGAGATTCCCGCTCGGCGCATGTAGCACGAGCAGCGGGTGGTGCGTGTAGAACTGAAGAGTAGAAGCCTGATGGTACTGGCCGTCAACAACGATCAAGTCGCCCGGCTGATACTTCTTCTGAATTGCCACCGCGAGATCGTGCGACGAAAGAATCGGCGAAAACGTCGCGAACGAAATATGCACGCACGTCAGCAATCCGACCATCATCAGGGCCAGAGTCGCGTTCCCCCAGACGGGCCGTCCACGGCGCCGCATCCACCAGTTAAGAACCGTCCCAAACAGTAGAGAGAGGGAAGCGCCAAGCAGCGGTCCGCGGAACATCCCCAATGCCTGCGGGGTGAAGTCGAGCACATGGCCCAGAGAGAAATCGTAGTCCTGCGGATTCTTCTTAAGCAGTTCTGCCAGGTCCACACCGGGCGTCGGAGGATGCGTGCCCGCCAGCAGCGTTAATCCAATTGCCGCCGCGACGATCCCTACGCACATCAGCGTCAGCGACGACACGCGCCCTGCGCGCCGTTCGCTTTCCGTCGCACTCGCCGACGATTCTCGTGCCAGCCAACCTCCTGCCAGAAGCCCGATCCCGGGCAATGCTGGAATCGTGTAGTACTCCTGCCTCGTCGAGAAGCTAAAAAAGAGCAGGATTACCAGCGCCCACAAAAAGAAAAGCAAATTCGCTCGCTCCCGCCGGTTCATCGGCGAGCGAAGCCGCGACCAGCGAAGTGGAACGTCGAACAACGCCTGCGGTAGGAACACCGCCCATGGCACCAGCCACAACAACAGGAGCACCCAGAACAGCACCAGCGGAACCGTGTCGTATCCCGGAGGGACACGCTTGTTCAGAAACCGCATGATGTGTTCATTGACGAAATAGAACCACAAAAATCCGCGCGCCTGTCCCTGTGCCGGATTACGCATCGCAGCCAGCACGTGCCACGGCGCCGCCACCACGAAGAAAACTACAGTGCTCGAAAGCGCTCGCAGCTTCGCCAGATGGCGCAGATTCCCGGTCAGCAACAGATAGAGCCCAATCGTGCCGATCGGAAACACCAGCCCGATCAGGCCCTTGGTCAGCACATTCAACGCGCACGCAACGGCGAATCCCCAGCACGTCAGGCGCGACGGCGGATCTTCCTCCAAAGAGCGCAGGAAGAATAAATACGAAATCACCAGCCAGAGTCCGACCAGCACGTCAGGAATCAGAAATCGCGTAAAGATATAGGTGCCGATTGAAGTTACCAGCGCAAGCCCCGAATAGAATCCACCACGCTCGCCGAATGCGTAGCTGCCAAGCCAGTACGTCGTGAGGACCAGGCCCAGAATGCCCAGCATGAGCGGCAGGCGCGTGCTCCAGTCACTGATTCCGAAAATCTCGTAGCTTGCGGCAAGGCTCCAATACATCAGCGGCGCTTTTTCTAGGTAACGAAGCCCGTCGGTGTACATCGTCACCCAATCGTGGCGCAGCAATATTTCGCGTGCCGCCTCGGCATGCACCGTGTCGACGTCATCGAGCAAAGGCGGCGTAAACATGCCCGCAGCGTAAATCGCAAGCCAGAGAGCAATGAGAATCAGAATCGAGATCAGAGTCGTTCGCTGAGTGGGAGGCTCCAGATTAGGTTGACTCAGGTTGATCGCGGGTTTCCCAGTGCCGGGTTGCCGTTCGTCTCCGGTATTCTGGGGAGTTGCTGGAGGATTCATGCAGGGTGCGCGCAGGCTGATTATAGGGTCTCGCCAGACGCGGATCAAACCATGCTACTCTGCGGCAGCAGTCCTGGCCTTGTCGCGCTTGCCCTCAAGAGCGCCGCGAATCTTGCTGGAGAGTTGTCTCAGCGAGTAAGGCTTTTGCAGAAAGTTGGTTTCAAGATCGAACACTTCGTGGTTGAGCACAGTCTTGCCGGCGTAGCCTGAGACAAATAGCAGCTTGGTCGCAGGCCGCACGTTGGCGAGTTCCTTGGCGAGTTGCCCACCGCTCATGTTAGGCATGACAACGTCGGTAACGGCGAGATGGATGTTGTCTCCATAACTCTTCGCCGTCGTCAGAGCCTCAACTCCGTCCCTGGCCTCGAGCACGGTGTAGCCTTGAAGGCGCAAGAATTCCCCCGTCGCGTGTCGTACTGCCGATTCATCTTCAACCAGCAGGATTGTTTCTGACCCACGAGGCGTGTGCTCGATCTTTGTTTGATTGTTTTCACCCGCAACTCTCTGCGCGTCGGCACACGGCAGATAAATCTTGAACACCGTACCCATGTCGGGCTCGCTGTAAGCCCAGATGAATCCTTTGCTCTGTTTCACGACTCCATAGACCGTTGCCAAGCCCAGCCCCGTGCCCTCTCCCGAGGGCTTCGTGGTGTAGAAGGGTTCGAAGATGTGCGGAAGGTGCTCAGATGGAATCCCCGCGCCGTCGTCACTGACCGTGATGAGCACATACCGTCCCACAGGAATAACAGCAAGCTTCTGTTCGATGTAGCTACCATCGAGCGTTACGCTGGAGGTCTCGACGTGCAGGTGGCCGCCTTGGGGCATGGCGTCCCGCGCGTTGGCGGCCAGGTTCATCAGAATTTGCTCGATCTGTACCGGATCGACGCGTACTCGATCTAATCCGTTTCCTGGTGTGAAGCTGAACTCGATATCTTCGCCGATCAAGCGAGGCAATGTTTTTGCGATGCTCGCGATTACCTGATTCAACTCCACGACGCGAAGAGCCTGTGGCTGCTTGCGACTGAATGCCAGCAGTTGCCGGGTCAATTCGGCGGCTCGACGCGCCGCCAGCAGGATCTCTTGAATCTTGGCTTCGAGTGGGCTGTCTTTTGGCACAGCATCCAGCGCAAGTTCGGAATAGCTTGTGATGATCGTCAGCAGATTGTTGAAGTCATGCGCAACGCCGCCCGCAAGATGCCCGATCGCGTCCATCTTCTGCGCCTGCCGAAGTTCCGCCTCCAGATGCAGCCGGTCGGTCAGGTCGCGTCCATTGGAGATGAAATGGGTGATATGTCCTTCGACGTCGCGCACGGGCGAGATGCTCTCTTCCACGTAATACAGATCGCCATTTTTCTTGCGGTTAACCAGAATGCCACGATAGACGTTGCCCGCCAGAATCGTCCTCCACATCTCCTGGTAGACTTCCGGTCCTTGCTCACCCGACTTCAGAATGCGCGGCGTCTTCCCGCAAACCTCGTCATGGCTGTACCCGGTCAGCGCTTCGAACGCCGGATTCACGTACTCAATGATCCCGCTACAGGTTGCCATCATGATCGTGTCGGCCGACTGCTCGACGGCCCGCGACAATTTCCGTAGCGATTCTTCCGCTGTGTGTTGCTCCTGTTGCAGCGAGTGCAGGGCCAGCGTGCTCCTGATGGTCCGGACCAGCGTCGCTCCGTCCAGCCGCGACTTTGCCACGCAATTCCAGTTGCCGGCGTCGATCATCTCGGCGACCGTCTGCTCGTCCGCGTCTTCAGTCAAGAGAATGAACGGCAGCGAGACGCCGGCATGAAGAAATTCGGCGAGTAGATGGATCGCCTCGGCGTCGCCGGTCTCATGCTCGAATAGAACCAGGCCGTAGGGCGTATGCTGCAGCATCGCCTTGGCTTCTTCGAGCGACTGCGCATGGTCAAGGTCCGCGGTGAATGTGCTGCGGGTTCGCTCCAGAATCTCCCGGATCAGGAAGAAGTCCTCTTCCTGCTTGCCAACCAGCAAAACGCGCAGTGGCGCAGGAAACTTCGCGGTTTGTGCGGCCGTCGACATTGCCGGAACTCCATCCACTGTTACTATCGGAACGTTGCGGCACTGACGTTAGCGCGCCTTTTGGGCGACCGTACTGAGCGCTGTCTCTCTTGCAAACCGGGGCCAAAATTAGAAGATAATAAGGATGGTCTTTTCCAGCGTGATGGGAAGGGGTGCGAGCGTCTGCGCTATGAAATGCGACATCTTCAGATCGGTGACTCTATCGGCGATCCTCTTGTGTCTCTCTTACGTGAGCGCCCAGACGAATTCGTCGACGCAGGATTTTACCTTTCAGGTCTCCTCCGCCCAGGCTTGGACCGATACCGCCCTCGACCTGCAATCCGGAGATACGATCGAGATCTCGGCGAGTGCCGCTGGCTCGGCCGTCGGAACATCGGCGTGTGGGCCTAAGGGCGTAACCGGCAACGTGGCCCAGACCGGAGACCTGCCGCTTCCGAGCGCACCCGCGGGTGCGCTGATCGCGCGGCTGCACGCCCACGGCTCGTCCCCGGTTCTGGTGGCCTCGGGCACGCAACTGCACATCGCGTCGCCCTCACATCTTTTTCTCGGAATGAATTTTGCTGGTACTGGTCTCTGCCAGGGAGCACTCACAGTTAACGTGCACCGAATTCCGGCACTCGCGGCGTCTTCGTCGGCGTCGGACCAAACACAGCCGACTCGAGGCGCACAGCTCAAGTCTCAGCTGTCAACGGCCGCTCAGGTTTTCATGCAAGGACAGTTCGGCTTGGGATCGTCATCGGGTTCGAACTCGAATCCGCCTGCGTCGAGCACGACAACTCCGGACGCGAATTCCAGCAGCGCGTCGCCCGCCTTGCCTTCATTGAAACTTTCGGATGCTCCGCTTGACACCGAACTGCGCCGTTGCATCGACAGCCTACCCCGCCGCGTCAACGACCAATTCCAGAATCTCGGCGACATGGTCAACTTCGTAATCGTGGGATCTCAAAAAGACGTGCAAGCCGCACTCGCCGCCGCTACATGGCACGTCGCCGACACGGACAACAAGAATGCCATGCTCAACGCGGTCATGCAGACCTACGACAACAAGGATTATCTGGCCATGCCCATGAGCACGCTCTACCTGTTCGGGCGGCATCAGGATTTCGGCTACGAGATGGCGGAGCCGATCGCGATGGTTGCGAGCCGGCATCACTTTCGCATCTGGAAGGCGCCATTCGTCTGGCAGGGGCGAGAAGTGTGGGTGGGCGCCGGAACGCACGACATTGGCTTCGCGAAAGACAAGCGCAACAACAGTGTCACCCACAAGATTGATCCCGCAGTCGACGGCGAGCGGGACAACATCGGCAGCAGTCTCCAGAAAACTAACATGATCAAGACGTTAAGTTATTACCTGCCTCCAAACCCCGTGCAAGACGCCAAGAACGCCACCGGCGATGGTTACCACTCTGACGGAAGACTGCTCGTGATTGTCCTGCCCTGACTGTTTTGTGCATCTAACTGATCATTCCCCCTGCAACGACGCGTTTCTTCGATTGTTACTCTTTGCTTTGTTAACGAAATAGAAGTTGCTTCGTCTAATGCGACAAGATCCGGCGTGACCTCGGCAAGAACTTTCCGCCGAACAAATCGAGGGAACCCGGATGCGGCGTCTTGCGTATAGGTCCTTAAGCGAGGTTCTGCCCCTCGTGCAAGGTCCTTACCGGGGAGCCTGCGTGGTGAAGCGGCAACTGCACCCCTGCGTGCATGCGGTTGCGAGACGCGCCAGCCGGTGGATGGCGTGAGGCCGAAGCTAACGCGATAACGAACGCGTACTAACACTGGGGGACAATTGTTATGGAGAACGGGCAGAAGGGAAATGGGTCGATCAAGCCGTCCGACAGATACGACGTCGGTCACGTACAAGAAGTGATACGGCAGGCGCACGATGAGTTACGTCAACTTATGCAACAGCGCGGCGAAGTGATGAAGCGCATCGGCACTGTCAAGCAGACCATCGCGGGTTTGGCGAATCTGTTCGGCGATGCAGTGCTGAGCGAGGAATTGCTGGAACTCGTTGATCGCAAGACCAACGGCCGCCAGCCCGGCTTCACCAAGGCTTGTCGCATGATGCTGATGGAAGCCGGCCGTCCCATGAGCGCGCGGGACATCTGCGACTACTTCCAGCAGAATATGCCGTCGATGCTTGCCCGCCACAAAGATCCCATGGCGTCGGTCACGACCGTGCTGAATCGCCTGGTGGAGTATGGCGAAGCGCAAGCGGTGGTGTCGAATGGAAGGCGCGCGTGGCGCTGGGTGACGGAAACCGCAACACCGGAACCGGCCGCCGCGAGTGTCGGCGAGCTTCGCTGCTGATCTGCACTGCTCGGTCGTCGGTGTGGGAGCGGTCCTTCGGGACCGCGAGAAAGTAGAACGAGCGACGCTTCAGGTCGCGAACGGCAATGGAAGAGCGGCCCACCCAGGGCCGCGCGTCCATGCCGCGAAGATGACGTGGGCTGGCCGCTCCGAGCTTCGTTACCGTTATCGCTACCCTGGGGGTAGCAGCATTCCCTTCTCCAGATGCCTCGTTACGTGCGCGTATGACGCCGCGTGCGGATCGTGCGTGACCATCACGATCGTCTTGTGAAAGTCCTCATTCAGCCGCTTCAGAATCTCCAACACTTCCGTCGCCGAATGACTGTCTAAATCACCGGTCGGCTCGTCCGCAAGTAAGAGCGTTGGATCACTGACAATCGCGCGCGCAATCGCCACACGTTGCTCCTGTCCGCCGGAGAGCTGCTTGGGCAAGTGGCCGACACGATCTTCGAGTCCGACCAACTTGAGCGCGGTCAGCACGTGATCGCGCCGCTGCTGCGCGTTCAGGTGGGTCAGCAACAAGGGAAGCTCCACGTTTTCAAACGCAGTCAGCACTGGAATCAGGTTGAAGGTCTGGAAGACGTAGCCGATGTGGCTGTTGCGCCAGCGCGCCACCTGCGCATCATTCAGCGTGAAAATATTCTTCCCCTCTACCAGCAATTCGCCTGCGGTTGGCCGGTCGATGGCCGCGATCATGTTCAGCAGCGTCGTCTTCCCCGACCCTGACGGTCCCATCAGCGCGAGAAACTCGCCCTTCCCAATATCGATCGAGACGTCGTCGAGCGCCCGTACCTCAAAGGCATCGCGCTTGAAAATCTTGCTGACTCCGCGGGCCTGAACAATCTTTGCTCCCGTGGCAATATTCGTTTGTGCGACTGTGCTCATGATTGCCCCTTGATTTTGATTTTGTCCCCGTCTTTCAAAGTCTGGGGAGCGGTCGTGATAATGTTCTCGCCTCCGACTAGGCCATCGACCATCACTCCGTCCGCGCGCTCGCTCAGTACGTGAACCTGGCGCGCAACGGCCTTGCCGTCAAACGCGATCAGCACAATCTTCTTGCCGTCACGGTCGCGAACCCCGGAAGACGGCACGAACACTCCAGAAGGATCTTTCGCCCCCGCGTTCTTCGGAGCCTCGTTGGCCAGAAACTTCACTGTCGCGTTCATCTCCGGCCGCAGTTGGATCCCCGGATATTTGTCCGGATGCAACACCTGCACCTTGACTTGCACAGTGGCCTTCTGCCGGTTGGCTTCCGGGGAGATTTGCGCGATCTCGCCGTCGTATTCCTTGTCGGGATACGCGTCCGTCGTCACCTTCGCTTTTTGGTCCGGACTCAGGCGCGCGAAGTCCGCCTGCGCGATGTCGAGTTCGACCTGCAGATCATTTAAGTCAGCAAGAGACACAACCGAGCCTTGCGGCCCGCCTGCCGCTGCGCTGGCAAACTGCGCGGTGATCAACTCGCCCTTTTCGGCGGTGCGGTCGAGAATCGTTCCGGTCACCGGCGCACGGATGACTGTGGCATCGAGTTGCGACTTGGCGTAATCGAGTTGCCCCTGCGCCTGCATTACTGCGCCTTGCGCGCGCGCAATCTCCTCCTGCCGCGGACCGATCTTCATCAACTGAAACGCCTTGTCGAGAGAGTTCACTCGCTCCTGATCCGACCCGAACTTTGCCGTGGCGTCATCGAGTGCCTGCCGCGAGACCACCCCTCCGGCAGCCAATTCCTTCGTGCGGTCGAGCGTCAACTTGTCATTCACCAGCGTGGCCCGCGCTTCGTCTAGATTGTGCTGCGCCTGCTGGACTTCTTCCGGACGCGATCCATGCTGCAGTTCGTCGAGATAGGCTCGCGCATTCTCCAGCGCGCCCCTTGCCTGCTCGTACGACGCGCGGAACTCCTGATCTTCCAGGCGCACCAGCACCTGTCCTTCCTTTACCTTGTCACCCTTTTCGACGCCGATCCACTCCAGACGGCCTGTGACCTTGGAGTTCACGTTGATGGTGTGATGCGCGACGATATAGCCTGTAGCTGAAAGCACAGTGTCGCCTGCGGAATT
>Ga0070735_10001084_pt1 | contig 27009 bp, 24 predicted proteins | sample Coa_R1_FD_66443 | JGI IMG/M metagenome (GOLD analysis project Ga0070735, IMG submission 66443) | Surface soil microbial communities from Centralia Pennsylvania, which are recovering from an underground coalmine fire - Coalmine... | ecosystem: Environmental > Terrestrial > Soil > Unclassified ...
TTCCAAGGGCATCCGTCAATTCTTCCGTTCGACGGACTCGGCGATCAACATCAAGGCGATGAGCGCCGACTCTAGCGGCTATGCCGAAGGTCACGCTCGCCAGTTTGGGGATTTGGACGCGAGCGCGCTCGCTTCGACCGCCGCGCAGAAAGCCGTAGCCGGCCGCACGCCCGGTTCCGTCGATCCGGGAGAATATACCGTCATCTTAGAGCCGCCGGCGCTGCGCGAATTCCTCGGCTACCTTTCCTGGACCGGTTTCGGCGCGATGCCGTTCGCGGAAGGCGCATCCTTCATGTCCGGCCACATCGGCGAACGCGTGATGGGCGCCAACGTCACGATCGCGGACGATTTCGCGCACCCGCTCGGCGACGGCATGCCGTTCGATTTCGAAGGCGTCTCACGCAAACCGGTGACGCTCGTGGAACAAGGCGTCGCGCGCGACGTCGTCTACGATTCCTACTACGCGGCCAAACTGAAGCACGCGAACACCGGCCACGCGCTGCCAGCGCCGAACACCTACGGACCGCTCCCGCTCAACGTCGTCGTCTCTCCGGGTCAAAAAAGCGCGGCACAGCTCATCGCCGAGACAAAACGCGGTCTGCTGGTCTCGCGCACGTGGTATATCCGGCTGGTCGATAAACTGCAGACGATCATCACCGGCATGACGCGCGACGGGTTCTTCCTCATCGAAGACGGCCGCATCACTCGCGGCCTGCGCAACATGCGTTTCAACGAGTCCATCGTCGGCGCGCTCGGCCGCTGCGAACTCGCGAACGATCTCGTGCGCTCGGAGAACCACGTCGTGCCGGCCTGCCGGATCGAAGGCTTCCACTTCTCCAGCGGCACCACGTTCTAAGATGAACCTCCGACCGCTAGCCGTCTTCGCGGCGGCCATGGCGGTCGGCGTCGCCTCGTGCGGCGGCGGCGGCGGATCCGCGTCAATCGGTCCGCAGCCGCAGCCATCGCCCGGCGGTTCATCGCGCCCAGCAGGCAACGGCGATGTCTTCCATTACGGCGGCACGCTCACGCAGACGTTCTGGCGCCCGGTGCAGCCAGGCCCATCGAATGCGCCGTCGCCCGAACCCACCAGCACGGCGAACTGGTCGGTGGACGACGTGGCAACGGTGAAAACCGGAAGCACGTTTCACGGCCAGACCGGGTTGACCGATTTCAACTACCATGAGACCGACACCGGGCTGCAGACGATCGTCACCTTGACTGATGATTATCTCTCGTTCCCGCCGAGCGGCAGCGGTCCGTTGAATGACGTAGGCTTTTCCTCAATCGACAGCAATTTCGTGAGCCTCGATGTTCAGCTCGGCGCCGGCAATGGGCAGATCGACATCCTCCCGGAAGTCGCGGGCGCGCAGTGGGTGAATTCCGCGGCGCAAATCTCGACCGAGACCGATCCCGACGGCCAGACGATCACGCGCACGACCAACGCTGATGGATCGTATACGGAAGCCGACTCATTTCCAGACGGCACGACTGCAACCGCGGTTGAGAATAGCGATGCGTCAGGCACGTACAAAGTGCTCCAAGGCACTTCGCTCGAAACCGACTATGCGTACACGGCCCCGTCGGGCGGAACCTTGACGATCACCGTCACCGAACCGCAAGCATCGCCCATGCCGTCGCCGGTCGTGTTCACCGTTCCCGATTGGCAGCCCGCGGGCGGACTTAGCTCCGATTCGTCATCCGATACCGGTCCCACGACGATACCAGCTGCATGCGGCGTACCGAAATCCATCGGCACCTCCGGCATGCACATCGCTGAGACGCGTTCGCTCGTCGACGCGATCTTCGGCACCGTCGATGCGGCCACCGTCGACACGTACGTCGTACAGGGCCGCGGCGTCGCCTGCGTCGTGAGCCACGACGTCGTCACATCGTACTATGACTACACGGGTCAGAACGGTCTTGCTTTTTTTTCGGGCATTCCGGTTCAATACACAACGCTCGATGAGACGCAAGGGTTGAAGACCGAGTCGCTCTTCGCCATCGTGAAGATGCAGCGGGCGGCTGCGCTCGTCCGGGGCGGCGCCGCCTGGCTTCGAACCCGCATGCGGCTGCACGCCGCTCGCGGCTTCCGTGACTTATCACGCGGGCGGCCGCTCCCTAGAGGCGTCCCGAAACTGATGCCGCGACGAAATGAGGCCTTGACGCTCGTTCGTCCGATATAATCAGTACAAGATTTGGCCATCGCGTCGGAGCGTAAAATGAAAATAGAAACGGCACACCCATTCGGGCGGCATATTCATGCCGCTCTGTCGCTTATATTCGTCGTCTCGATCGCCGCCGTCATCACTGCATGCGGCGGAGGTGGGGGAGGAGGCGGAACCACGATGAATCCGCCGCCGAATCCATCGCCGAGCCCAACGCAATCTCCCGTCTCGTGCTCGTTGATCGCACGGCATAGCGGCCTCCACGTCAGCTGGCAAGCGCGCCTACGGCCGCAGCATCCCGCGGTCATCTCACGGCGGATCGGACCCGGCCCAGCACGGCCGGTGTGTCCGAGCGCAGGTCCGGGATATATGCGCTGCATGTCGTGGATCCGAACGGACATCGGGCGCACGCCGAGCATCGTTCCGTCAGGATATAGTCCGGCCAATCTTCAAGCGGCCTATGGTCTCGCGAGCGCATCGAGCGCCGACGGCGGCAATCAGACCGTCGTCATCGTCGATGCGTATGATGATCCGGGCGCGGAGGCAGACCTCGCCGTCTATCGCAACACGTTCGGGCTCTCCGCGTGCACGACAGCCAATGGATGTTTTGTGAAGGTCAACCAGTTCGGCGCCACGTCACCGCTCCCCACAACGGATTCAACCGGTAACTGGGAAGCCGAAGAGTCGCTCGATCTCGACATGGTTTCGGCCGTGTGCCCCAACTGCGAAATCGTGCTCATGGAAACGGTGGATCCCGGCTTCAACAACCTATACGGTGCCGAGGATACAGCGGCGACCTCATGTGGCGCGACCGTTATCTCAAACAGCTGGGGCGGCGGTGAATATCCAACCGAAGCAAGCGACGAAGTGAACTTCAATCATCCCGGCATCATGATCACGTTCGCGGCCGGAGATTTTGGATACTCGCCGTCTCAATCGGGCTATCCGTCTGGGTCACAGTATGTGACGTCAGTTGGCGGCACATCGCTGAACCAAGGTGGCGGAGGTACGTGGACGCAGACAGCCTGGTCCGGCCCGGCCGGAGTGGATGGCACGGGCAGTATTTGCAGTGCGTACATCGCGCAGCCAGTGTGGCAGACTGCGCTCGGATCAGCCTATACGAGCGTGTGCAGCACGAGAATCGACAATGATGTGTCCGCGGTCGCCGATCCGAATACCGGCGTCGCGGTCTACGACACGTTCGGCGGAGGTCAAGGCTGCTCGACGTGGTGCGTCTTCGGCGGAACGAGCGCATCGGCGCCGATCATCGGTGCGGTCTATGCGCTCGCCGGCAATGGCGCAGCGCTGACGTACGGCTCGTATCCGTACAGTCACGTGGCGGGCAACTTGACCGATGTGACGAGCGGCTCGAACGGTCCGTGTCCTGGCAATACGTTCATCTGTATAGCAGGCGTGGGCTTCGACGGACCCACCGGCTTAGGCACACCAAACGGAATCGGCGCGTTCTAAAAATCGGCTGAAGGGGCCGACTGTCAGTCGGCCCTTTAAATCCACCGAAGGGGCCGACGTCAGTCGGCCCTTTGAATTCGCTGAAGGGGCCGACGTCAGTCGGCCCACTCGGCAATCGTTGCGGGCGAGCGTTGCTCGCCCTACTACGCAGGGCAAGCGTCGGGCAGCGTCCTCAAGGACAAAAGGCCCTTTCGGCGGGGGCGCGCGCCTGGCTAAAATACGGCAAGACCTGCGCTTTTCAGCAGGCCATAACTTCGTTTTAAGGAGTCGACATGTCATCACTGCGCGGTGCATGCGCACGGATCGCGGCGACCGGCGCCGCGATCGCTTTGTTGGCGGGCCAGTCCAGCGCCGCGCAAGCCGCGTGCACGTGGTCGGTCGTCCCCACCGTGAACCCGGGTGCGAACTTCAACATCTTCGGCGCGGTTTCGGCCACGTCCAAAACCAATGCGTGGGCGGTTGGATACTATTCGATCAGTTCAACCGAGACTGGAGCGCTTGCAGAGCGATGGAACGGCAGCGTCTGGAAAGTTGTTCCGACGCAGAACCCAAGCGCCAACCAGACAGTGTTCTTCGGCGTCAAGGCGCTCGCGAACAACAACGCGTGGGCTGTCGGATACTATCAGACGGCGTCCAACCTGTTCGAACCCATCTCCGAGCATTGGAACGGCAACAAGTGGACCGTGGTGAACATGCCGCCCGCGCCGGCGCCGAACGGCGGATACATGAATTCCGTCGATGCGGTATCGCCTACCGACATCTGGGCGGTCGGTCTGCAGATCCCGACATCGGTCGGCTATCAGACGTTCGCCGAGCACTGGAACGGCACGAAGTGGTCCGTCGTCACCACGCCCAACGTCAACGGATTCAATCAGATCCTCCAGACGACGTTTGCCGTCGGCACGTCCGACGTCTGGGCCGGCGGATACTACACGCTGAGCTCCGGCATTAAGCAGAACCTCTCGATGCATTGGAACGGCGTGAAGTGGACGATCGTGCCGATGAAAGACGTCGGCTCGAGCAACAATTTCATCAACGGCATGGGCGGCTTCGCCACAAACGGCGTTTTTGCGGTCGGCACGCATCGCAATACTTCCGAGAACGGTCCGAACACTCTCTCCGAGGGCTGGAACAGCACGAAGTGGGCGGTGCAGAGCTCGCCCAACGACGGCTCACTCACCACCGCGTTCGAAGCGGTGGTCGCATCGACATCTGAAGGCGCATTAGCCGTCGGTCTCGTCAATCCGGTGACCGGCCAACAGTTTCAGATCCCGTACGCGGCCCTGTGGAACGGCACGAAGTGGGTGCAGTCGCTTCCGGTCGCAGCCGGAACGTACGGCAGCTTCTTCAATTCGGCGAGCCTCATCCCGGGAACGCACGATTTCTGGGCAGCCGGCGGCGCCTTCGATTCGGCGGGGAATTTCAACGCGCTCACGACGATGCAGATGCTGCAGTGTCCATGATGCCTTCGCGGAGAACGCGTACGCCGAGCGAGCGATAAGGTTCTAGCGAAGTCTTCGAAGAACCGGAACCGGCGTGAGCATCGTGCTGGCGCTTTACTTGTCGTTCGGCTTCATACACCCATCGGCGTCAGGACACGTCGTCACATTGCCGGTTGGGCGACGACCGGCGGCGCAGACAGCCGGCATCCAATACGATGCGGGTGCGCTCGCGGGCGCCCGTTGCTTCGGCCAGGCAAATCTCGGCACGCTCGGCATGGATGTGGTCGTGCCGCTGCGCGACGAGTCGGGCCTGCTCGCATACGCGCGATCCGTCAGTGACCCGTCGTCACCCGCATATAGACATTTCCTGACGCCCCAGCAGATCGGTGCGCTTTATGGCGCCGACTCGACGGAGTACGGCAACGCGCTGAACTACTTCGCAAGCGCAGGGTTGGCTGTCCAAGCGTGGCCGCAACGTGGCAGCCTGCGAGTCTGGGGCGATCAGCATCGCATCGAAGGCGCGCTGCACACGACGTTCGGCGTGTGCGAAAACGGAAACCATCTATTCTACGCGCCGGTCGTGCCGCCGTCGGTCGCTTCATCCGTGCGCATCGCCGGCATCGGCCGGCTCGTCACGCTCCATTCTTTTCACTCGCACATGATGATCGTCTCGCCGCCGGTGCACGCCCAGGGAGGTCTCGGCAACAATCTCTTGCTCGGCTACTCACCGTGGCAGATCGCGACCGCCTTCGACTACACCGGCGCGTACGATACCGGCATCACCGGCCGCGGCATCACGATCGGGGTCATCGGAACCGGGCCCATCTCAAGCGCCGATGTGCCCGCGTATCGCGGTCTCTACAAAGTGATCGGGGCGGGCACGGTCAGACAAGTGAACGTCACTGCGGTCTGCCCCGTGTGCAGCACCGGTCTGCAGACGCCTCCGCCGGTCACGGCACCGTGCCAGCAGACGAATCCGCCGAACTATAACGTCTGCAATCCTGAAGACGTCGAGGCGCAGCTCGACACCGAGCAGTCGTCGGGACTCGCTCCCGATGCGAGCGTTCTCTTCTATCTCGCGTACAATCCGAACGAATGCAATTCGCCGGGCGCGTGCAATCACAACCCGCCGACCCCCGCGCTTGGCATCGGCGAGACCGACGACGAGCTGCAGCAGGCGATCGCCGACAACACCGCCGACATCGTCAGTCTTAGCGCGGGCGGCGGAGAGCTTGACATCGCCTCTCCGGGCAATCCGCTGCTGCATCCGGATGGCACCGGGCTCGAGCCGGATGAATTCGCGATGCTGGCGGCCGAAGGTATCGCCACTTTCGTCTCATCCGGCGACACGGGCGCCGAGGGTTGTCAGCAAGACGGTCTTCCCATGACCGAAGACGTTCTCTGCGTGGCCTATCCCGCAAGCGACCCGGATGTCGTGGCAGTCGGCGGCACCACCACTCCGATCTTGTCGAACGGACGGCTCGCCGGGCCGATCACGGCTTGGGGCGTGCAGACGGCGCTGCTCGGCAGCAACGGCGCGACCGGTGGCGGACTTTCCACCGTCTTCGCGCGGCCGAATTTTCAAAACCCTGTCGCAAACGTCACGGGATCGGTGCGCGGCGTTCCCGACGTGGCGCTGAACGCCGATCTCATAACCGGCGACGCTGTCGTGATCGACGCCTTCGATCCAAACCTCGTGGCACTAGGAGCGGTCGGCGGCACGAGCGCCGGCGCTCCGGGCGCGGCCGCGATGTGGGCGCTTGTGCTTCAAGCGTGCCGCTTGAATCCGCGTTGCGGCCTGGGTCCGTCGTCGCATCCGTACCGGCTCGGCAATCCCGACGGCCTGCTCTATCGTCTTTACACGCTGCCCGAATATCAGCAGACGGTCTATGATATAAACTACGGCAACAACGCCGTGTTCGGCATCAGCAATCCGAACCAGCTCGACCCCGGTTATAACGCGGGCGTGGGCTACGATCTCACGACCGGCATCGGCGCCCCGTTCGCGCGCGCGTTAGTTCGCGCGGTGACGGGGATTTGATCAAGGTCGCCTCGCTAACAGCCGGAGGCGCATTGCTTCAGAACGCTTTCGGTGACATCGCGGCGATCGCGATGTTCATCGCCGCAGTCGCCGCATCCGAGATCGGCTACCTGCTCGGGAAGCGGCTGCGCGGGCGGGCGAGCAACGCCGACGCGTTTGCGGCCATACAATCGGCGATGTTCCCGATCCTTGGTCTCTTGCTCGCTTTTACGTTCTCACTTGCACTTTCGCGGTTCGACGCGAGGCGCAACGCAGTCGTGAACGAGGCGAACGCCATCTCGACCGCGGTCGCGCGCGCGGATGTCTTGGATCCGGCCGACCGTCGATCGCTGCACTCGCAACTGCGTGCCTACACGCAAGTTCGCATCCAATTCGTCGAAGCGGCGTCCGATCAACAAGCACAGGACGCCGCCACGGCAGAGTCACTGGATTTTCAGCGCGCGATGTGGGCGATCGGCACGCGCGCGGCAAGCTCCGACGCCCGTCCGCAGCTGATATCGCTGCTCTTGCAATCGTTGAACGACGTCGTGGACGCGAGCGCTCTTGAGGCCGCGGCCGCGGAAGCTCACATCCCCGACGCGATCCTCGCGATCCTATTTGCGATCGCTGCACTCACGGTTGGCGTTGCGGGGTTCAACGCGGGATTGCGAGGCGGGAGAAGCACGGCTTTTGCGATGTACGCGCTTGTCTTGGCACTGGTGTCGACGGCGATCATCGACTTGGACCGCCCGCAAACCGGCTGGACGCGGGTGAGTCTGGTTCCCTTGCAGGACGTCGTCTGGTCTGTCGAAGATCCGCAAAAACCCGTCCGGTGAACTGCATGGCTCCGGCGTAAAATGATTCTAGACAGCGCCGAGCGTCGGGCAGTTGGTTTGTTGAAGTGGGCCGATGGTTGCTCGATTTGGTCGTTGGACATCGAGTCGGGATGGGTTGAGAAGGTTCCATTTCTCGATGCCCTGCGGATTTCGGTTCACAGCGGCGAGCGAGGACTCTTCTCAGTCTTACAGGTCATCGCAAGCGACAGGTTCCGCATCACGATCCACGATGCGGCGGAACCGAACGAGTCGTTAGCCTGTGTGAACTTCTCGCGCGACCGAGCTGACTTTACCGGTACCCATTCGCTTTGGGCGTCCGTGCCAACCGCGTACTACATCTTGATGGGCATTTCGCCGACCTTCTCAGATGCTTTGATCGTGCTCGACACGCGAAAGTGCATAGTCGAATGGATTTTACCCATACCGGACAACAGGCCGAATTTTGGAGACGGCCACTCAGGCGTCGTTCAGGTTCCTGGAAGAGATCAACTCCTGATCCTAAAGTACAAGGAGTCCGAAACGCTGCTGTACGATCTCACCGAGCGCAGAAGCCTTGAGGTGGTGAGCTTCGGAAATCGCGGCGGAAATCTTCATCCGGTCTTTCGAAAAAACGCGCGCGAGGTGCTAGCGATCGACTACGACACGCTAGCAGTGCTCGATACGACGACGTGGAAACACATTCGATATCGACAACTGCAGGCGGGCCTGGACGGGATCGGACGCTATGTCGGCGAGCTCTTCATCACAAGAGACGAAACGCGCTGCGTCGTCGCTCGTCCGTTCAATGCAGACGTCGCGGTTCTAACGACGGACGACTACGAAATCGAACGTACGATACCGGTTCCCGGTAAGCCGTACGACGTTGCGATGTTGACGTCCGGGCGAGTGATCTGCCGGGAGGGCGAGACCGGCCGGTTTATCGGATGGCCGGTCCTCCGATAACTCCGCGGCGTTCCGGTCGCGTGCTCGCCGCTATGGCGGCGCGACGTGATCCGAACTATGCGCGTGGTTGGTTGCCGGTAACTCGATCGTCATCGTCGTTCCCGCATCGGGCGACGTCTCGAGATGGACCGCTCTCGCGAGAGCGCCGATGAGGAATAACCCCCGCCCGTTCTCCGTGAGATAGTCTTCGGGCAGGGTGGGAGAAAATTTCGCCAGGCCTGGACCGGTGTCGTGGATCGTCATGACTGGAACGGAGCGGCCCCAGTCGATCTCAACGGTCACAAGGCCTGGAGCATGTTTGACGGTGTTGGCCAGTATTTCACCGATCAAAAGCTCGAAGCGGTAGAGCTCCTCGTCAGACGTCACAAAGCCGCGCACGAAGCTCATCAGCTCGTGGCGCGACGTGTGTGCGGAGTACGCGCTGCTCGAATGGAAGGTCCACGTCTTGCGCAAGTCGCCATTTTCGGATTGCGTCGGCAGCGGTCGCGGCGTGAGTTGCAGCACCATGAGCACCGCATCGTCCGTGGGACGATCGAAGCCCATGACGGCCCGCTGGAGAACAATCGCCGGGCGCTCCTGCGAGATCTCGCGCGCCAATCGAGAGAGCGTGTGCAACAGCACGCTCTCGGTCTTGGAGATGTCGCGCGAGAATTCGGTCACGCCATCGGTGTAGAAGAGCAGCTGAGCGTCGCGCTGCAACGCTATGGTGTGCACGACAAGCTCCAGATCGGTCGCCACGCCTAACGGCAACCCGCCGTTCGAAAGCGATTGCGCGCTGCCCGCATACGTCGCGATCATCGGCGGCGGGTGCCCCGCGCTGGCGTAATGCATGACGGAGAGATCTTTGTCGATCACAGCGACAAGCGCCGTCGCAAGCGACTCATCTTGAATGCGCAGTATCCGGTTGACCTTCGCGAGGACGTTCGCCGGATTCGGCTGTTCGATTGCCGCGGCAAATATCGTTTGGCGGATGCGGTTCGCCGTGACGGCCGCCGCGAGTCCGTGACCCGTGACGTCGCCGATGGACACGACGAGCTCGCCTGTCGGCAGCTCGAATGCGTCGTACCAATCCCCGCCGACCAGCGACTCGCGCTCGGCCGTGAGATACAACGCGTCAAAATGCAAGTCCGGACGGATCGGGAGGCGGCCTGGAAGGAGCGCAGTCTGCAGCGTCTCGGCCGCTTTCACGGTCTGTTGCAGGGCGCGTTTCTGGTCGTCGATGTCGGTGCACGTGCCATACCATCGGGCGACTGCGCCGGACTCGTCACGCGACGGCTGTGCTCGGATCAAAAACCAGCGATACGAACCGTCGTCATGACGGATGCGCGCTTCCATTTCAAAAGGCTCGCCCGTGGCGATCGACTGCGGCCACTCCTTCATCACGCGCGGCAAGTCGTGCGGGTGCACGACGCCCTGCCAGCCCCAACCAGCCGACTCTTTCGGCGACTGGCCCGTGTGCTCGTAGTAGCGCTGGTTGTACCAGTCAAACCAGCCCGTCCGGTCGGCCGTCCAAACCATCTGCGGTACGATCTCGGCGAGGACGTGGAATCGGCGCTCCGCAGCTTTGAGGTGGGCGTTCGCGACGCGTCGCTCCGCCGTTACCGCGCCGAGCGAAAGACCGGTCGCCACCATGACGGCCATGAACGTCACGAGCATCGAAACCCGGTGATCGAGCGTTCCGACCGTGAACGGTCCGAGATTGTGCACGGTTCCCCAAATCGCGATCGCAGAGATGACGACTGCCGTCAGTGATGTCACGCGTTGGTTGAAACGCAAGCCCGTCCAGATGATGAGCGGATAGACCGGGTACTGCAGCGGGGTGGCGCTCATGAAGAGCAGCCACGTGGCTGCCAGCAGCGCGATACTGAATAGGGCGAACTCCGCCGCGTCGCGCCAGCTCGCTCGGCTCCAGCGTTGGGCCGAAGCCCACGTGAGGACGAGCGGCGCGAAAAGCATGACGCCCATCGCGTCGCCGATCCACCACAGCAGCCAGACCGACCCGAACGACGACCACGGGATGATCTTCGCGAGCGCGAGAACGAGCGTGCCGTTGCTCGCTGAGATCGTCATCCCGCAGAGCGCGGTGATGATAACGAGTCCGAGAACGTCGCGCAGGCGCTCCAGGCGAGCGTCGAAATCTACGAAGCGGTTCACGAAGGCCACGCCGATCACGGGCGCGAGCGTGTTGCCGATCGCGATGCCGAACGCTGCGAGGAGCGGCTCGCTCGTCATCGCGTTGCTGACCAGTGCGCCGAGGAAGACTCCCGGCCATACTCGCAGGCCGAGCAGCAACAACGCAGCGACGGCGATCCCGGTCGGTGGCCAGAGCGCGGTTACTTGTTTGGTCTGAAACGCAAACGAAAACCCGAGTTTGGCCCCGGCGACGTACAACACCGCGACGATCGCGATCTGCAGGATGTCGCGGCCGATGTCCGGCCTGAAGAACCAGATCGATGATCCAGGTTCTTTTTCGACTTCCGGTACTCTAGGCTCGCGTATCATCGAGGCGCGATTTATAGTTCGAGCGGAGCAAACGACGCCCACTGATCGCGGCTCTCAGCGACATCGCCGACCTTGACGAAATCGCAGGCGGCATTGAAGCGCTGCCACATCGCAAGCACTGCGCGATTGCTATGCGCCTTGTCGATCGCCCGGTGGGATATCCATTCGAAGACCTCGAGGACCGTGCCGTCCTTCGCCCGCATGATGATCGGCGTGCGCTTTGTCGCGAGACCTTCGCGGCGCAACGTCTTGACGTGCTCGCGCATCAGTTGCTCCAAGGCGCGTTTCTTTCCGCGCTTCGGCCGGTAGCAGGCGATGCAGACCACTCCCACAAGGCACGCTATTGGAACGGGTCGGCTAAAACCCCTATGCGCTCAGGGATTCGAAGACGGTGCAGGTGCCGGCACGCGCGGCTCGTTCGTCAGCGCGGGGACCGGATGCATCGGCGCGCCGACGGCTGTGCTAAGCCCGAGCGCCTGTGCGACGGCATATGAATCGCCGGCGAGAATCGTCGTGCCGCAGGTCAGATCTTGCGAGCGCGCCCCCTTCCACCACACGTAGAGCGACGTGCCGAACGATACGCTCTTCATGCAGTGGATCATGGGGTAAGATCTCAAAGGCAAGGCTTGCATATCCGTGAAGAACTTCGTCGTGATCGCCTCAGGCACGTTCGCGGTCGCCCGTTTGTCGCCGTGGACATACTCGGCTGCGCCCGATCGCTGAAGGACGATTCGATAGCCGAGCGCGTTCGTCGATCCTGTGTTCAGTATCACGGCCGCGCCTCTAGGCACGGGCAGATAGGGAACCGGCGCCGCAGCAAGAGCGGCGACCGGCACGATCAAAGCGAGGATCACGAGCAGCTTCTTCATATACATACTCAACGTTTCGCGTGATTCGGACGTTCCACCGCTATACCATGTACTGCTTCGACGGATTGATCTCACGCAGGATGGGGCGTTCGGAAGAAAATCCCGAGAGATCGCTCGGCGTGCTGCCGTCTACCACCAATTCGCCGAGTATGCGCCCGATCACCGACGCAAATTTGAACGCGTGGCCTGCGCCGATCGCAAACGCAACGTTCGGATGGCCGGGGACCAGATCGATCACAAAGTCGCGATCGGGCGTGAGCGTGTACAGACATGTCTTCGTCCGGATGACGGGACCGAGCGCACTCGGAAGATAACGACGCATGAAGTCTTCGACGCGCGCGAAATTTTCTTCATCCGGCTCGAACGTGCGCGAATCAGGGTCGACCGGCTTGCCGCCGGCGTCTTGCGCGATTTTCGGCCCGGCTTCGCCGAAGACCGGAAAGCCGTAGAACGACGGGTCGTCCATCCATATCCAGACCGGGAAACGATCCGGCGCGAACGCCTCCACGTTCGGCGAAGCGAAGTACGTGACTTGTTCTTTTGTGATCTCGAGCGGTAGACGAAGCCCAAAGTTCGCAAGTGCGTTGTTCGACCACGGCCCCGCAGCGATGACGAGCTTCGCGCAGCGATATGTCGTGCCGCCGGCGCGGACGTCCAGCTCGCCGTTTGCGTCTCTGATCCATTCGACCGGCGCGTTGTCGCGGAGCACGGCGCCATGCGCACGCGCCATGCGGCGATGTGCGTCATTGGCGCGCTCGGCCATGACGAGACCGCTCTGACTCTGGTGGAGGCCTTCGATATCGTCGGTCAGCGTGAACTGCGGCCAGCGCCGCATGATCTCGCGTGAGTCGAGCCGCTCGAAAGGAACGTCGCATGCGGCCATCGCGTCGGCGTATCCCTGCAGCGGGATCGCGCTCACGCGCGGCCCGAGATCCAGTCCGCCGGTCTTCAAGACGACGCGCGTTTTTGCATCGGACTCCAACGTCTCCCACGACTCGTACGCGCGCTTTGCCAAACGCACGTAGTTCGATGCATGATACGAGAGCCGGATTATTCGCGAGTGGTCCTGCGATTCGCCGCGCACGTGGCCGAATTCGAACTGTTCCAGACCGAGCACGTGCATGCGGCCTCCACGCGCGAGCCAATAGGCGGCGCCGCTTCCGATGCCGCCGAGTCCGAGCACGATGCAATCATAGTCGCGCGCCACTACTGCCCCAAACGCTCGTTGATGTAGCGTCGCATGTCCAAACTCCAGCTCTCCATCGGGGCGTAATAGCCGAACTCCCAAACGCGCGAGGTCATGCCGCGCTGGACGCTCTCGCAGATCGCCCAGTCCTGGCGGTTCGTCAGATCCCAGAAATCCACGGCATCGGATGGATCGAAGGCGGGCTTTGCGATTTCGTCGGGGTGGAAGAGAAAGTCGCAGACAATCGCGGTGCGAGCCGGGCCGCGCGGGAAGAGGGTGAACGCGGCCACGTGATCCGCCGACAGGCTGAGCATGCAGTTCGGATAGATGAGTTCGCCTTTGTGGCGCGTACGCTCGTCCTCGTCGAGTCCTGGGAACTGCGCGCGCGAAGTCGTGCCGCTGAACGTGAACGTGTTCGCGCCGTCGCGGTGCGGGATACCCCGCTCCCAGTCGAGATCCGCGCCGCCCTTGACGCGAAACGCCGGCACCACCGCGCAGAGTTCCGGATGTACGCCGGCGCAATGGTAGCACTCGTTGTAGTTCTCGAGGATGACTTTCCAATTCGCCGCGACGTCGTAGCGCAGCGTTGCGCCCGTCCGCAGCTGCGCGAGCGGATACCGTTCGAGCCGCGCCGGAACGCCGCCTAATTGCTCGGCCAACCGCGATTGCGCCGGCTGCGGGCTGTGCAGCGAAAGGTTGACGAATACGAATCCGCCCCACGTGTCGACGTCGACCGCGTGCAGCGGTAACTCGTCTTTCCAAACGCCGTCTGCTTCCGCGAGAAATGGAGCTGTCCGCAGTCTGCCGTCGAGCTCGTACGTCCACGAATGATACGGGCATCGAATCGCGCCCGGCAGCACACCGCTCGACTCTTCGGCGACAAGCCGGCTGCCGCGGTGACGGCAGACGTTGAAGTGCGCGTGAAGCGTGCCGTCCTTCGCGCGGACGATGAATACGCTTTCGCCGGCCACGTCAATCGCGACGAAGTCGCCGGGATTCGTCACGCGCTCCTCACGACAAGCGAGAAACCATTCGCGCATGAAGATGCGCTCGCGTTCGAGACCGAACGCAGCTTCATCGACATATGATGCGCGCGGCAGCGTTCGCTCGAGGCTCGTCTTGACGGGCTCTGACGGGGAACTCACATCGAACGCTTACGGGCGTTATATGCGCCGCCCTCCTGCGTGCATCGTCGAGGGGAGGAGCGTTCGCGGACCCTTCGAACATAAACGTTCGGCGCCGAAGTGGCGAAATTGGCAGACGCGCAAGTTTCAGGTACTTGTGTCCGCAAGGATGTGCAGGTTCAAGTCCTGTCTTCGGCACCAAAGCCTTACAAATGCAGGGTCGACGCATTCCGGTGTTTGCGTGATCTCGCGCACGCGAGCTGACGGGAGTTTCGTCCCATCACCGCAGAAGCCACGCAGTCCTGACACACTAAAGTCTAGGACGCAACGCTCTGTCGTGCTCGTCTAAACACGCGAAAGGAACCTCATGTCGTCAACGCTCGATCGATCCGCCGCACAAGGCTCGCGCAATGTCTGGGAGATGGCGCAGGCGCAGTTGGATGACGTCGCCGTGCTGCTCGGTCTGGACGCCGGCATCCACGCATTTCTCCGCTCGCCCAAGCGCGTGCTCACCGTTTCGGTGCCGTGCGAGATGGACGACAGGTCGTATCGCGTCTTCGAAGGCTATCGCGTGCAGCACAACATGTCGCGCGGTCCGGCTAAGGGCGGAATCCGGTTCCATCCGGACGTGACGCTCGATGAAGTCAAAGCGCTGGCGATGTGGATGTCGTGGAAATGCGCGCTCGTCGACATTCCGTTCGGCGGAGCGAAGGGCGGCATCATCTGCGATCCCAAGAACATGAGCATGCGCGAGCTCGAACACATGACGCGCCGGTACACGAGCGAGATCTCGATCATCATCGGACCAGAACGCGACATCCCGGCTCCCGACGTCTATACCACGCCGCAGATCATGGCTTGGATCATGGATACATTTTCTATGATGCGCGGCTACTCGATTCCCGGAGTCGTGACGGGCAAGCCCATCGCGATCGGCGGATCGCTCGGCCGCGACAAGGCGACGGCACGCGGCTGCATGTTCGTGATCGACGAAGCGCTGCGGGAGTTGGGCATCTCCGCTGACGGTGCGCGCGTCGCGATCCAAGGTTTCGGCAACGCAGGATTGCACGCCGCAGAATTGATGAACGCGGCGGGCTACAGGATCGTGGCGGTCTCGGATAGTCAAGGCGGCATCGCCAACGCCGCGGGGCTGGATGTGAAGAAGCTCATCGCGCACAAATCGGAGACGGGGTCGGTCGTCGGCTTCGGCGGCGGCGACGCGATGTCGAACAAAGATGTGCTCGAGTGCGAATGTGATGTGCTGATCCCCGCGGCGCTCGAAAAGGTGATCACCGGCGAAAACGCCGGGCGCATCAAGGCCAAGGTCGTGGCCGAAGCGGCAAACGGTCCCACGCTCCCCGAGGCGGACAGCGTTCTCTTCGATCGCGGCATCATGGTATTGCCCGACATTCTCGCCAACGCGGGCGGCGTCACGGTTTCGTACTTCGAGTGGGTGCAAGATCTTCAGGAGAACTTCTGGGACGAAGAAGAAGTGAACGCGCGCCTCAAGCGGACGATGGTCCGAGCGTTCAAGGCGACGTACGAAAAGGCCAAACAGCACAAGATCAACATGCGCCGCGGCGCGTATGTGCTCGCGGTCGGGCGCGTCGCCGAAGCGACGATGCTGCGCGGCGTCTACCCGTAAACAATGTAGGGCGGACCTTTACGGTCCGCGATGATAGGGCGGACCTCTATGGTCCGCCCGCGATGAACCGTAGAGGTCAGCCCCGTCGCCGCTAAGAATCAAAGCGGCCCCTTGTCAGGAGGCATTTTGCGCATGGCGGCAGCTTCTCGTATCGGTATCGTCGGCGTCGGGCGCATGGGCGCGAACATCGGCCGGCGTCTGCACGAGACCGGGTACCCTGTCGCCGCGATCTACGATGCGAATCAAAGCATCGCAGACGAAATAGCGCGCGAACTTGGCGCCGAATCGGTCCGGGAGCTTGCTCGTGTCACCGCCGCGTCGGATGTCATCCTCACCGTCGTCACGGATGACGCCGCTATGCGCAAAGTATTTGCGACGACCGGCGATTCGCTTCTGACCGGAGCTTCCGGCAAGATCTTCGTCAACTGCGCGACGGTCTCGCCGGAGATCCACGTCGAGGTGGAACGGCTGGCCAAAGCGGCGGGTGCGCAATCACTGGAAGCGTGCATGGCGAGTTCGATCTCGCAAGCGCGCGCGGGCACGCTTTATCTCATGTGCGGCGGCGAGCAGTCTGCTTTCGAGCGCGTCAAGCCAATGCTCGAGAAGATGAGCTCGTCTCTGCGCTACGTCGGCAAAGCCGGTGAAGCCGCTAAAGTCAAAGCGCTCGTCAACATGGTCATGAACATCAACACTGCGGGTCTAGCCGAAGGATTGGGTTTGGGTGAGTCCCTCGGCCTGGATCTGACCATGCTGCGCGAGATCTTCGCGCAGACCGGTGCCAACTCACGCGTCCTCGAGACCGACGGCGAGGACATGCAGAACCACGACCATGCGTGCTATTTCTCGGCGGCGCACGCGGCAAAAGATTCCGGCATCGCGCTCGACCTCGCACACGAGGCCGGACTGTCGCTGCCGCTCGCCGAGGCCACGAAGCGACAATTCGACGCGATGCGCGCGGCAGGACTTGGCGAGCTCGACAAGTCCGGCATCGCCGAACTCACCTTCGCATCGCGCCGCTCAGCCGCTGTGAAAACGTAACCCGTTTCTTACTGCACTCCCGCTCGACCACTGGAGGTCACGATAACCCATGGCAACCGCAACTTCCACGAAGTATATCCCGATCATCAGCTCTTCGACGATGGGTCCACTCGGCGTGGCGCATCTGCCTCGTTTGTGGACAAAACTCACGCTCGGCAATGCCGGCCTCCTACCCGAGGGTCACGATTATTGCGGTCAAGGATTTGACCAGATGACGATATCGGCTCTCGGTCTCGATCGCGGCAAAGTGATCGAATACGTCAAAGCGAGCAAACCCACGTACGTTCAGTTCGAGTCTTGGATCAAAGAAAACGGCAAGACCGATGCTGAAACGATCAAGAAGCACAATGCTGCCGTGCTCGGCTACAACCACGGGGACGATACATGCAAGCGTATCCGCGAGACGATCGGCCTTGATAACGCCAACGTCAAAGACGCGGTGACGCTGAACATCCTCGAAGACCTGAACGACCTGCACCAGCACGCGACCGCCTAGGGAAACCCACAAGTGAGGGCAAGCGATGCTTGCCCTTCTACGATTGACGGGGGCGAGCGATGCTCGCCCTACTACGGCTCGGCTCTATTGAGCAGTCGTTCGATATCTGCGGTGAAACGGTCGAACGCCGTGCGATGAAGGTTGTGTCCCTGATCGGGATACTGCCGGATGAACACATTCGCGCCGCCGCGGGCTTTCAACTCACGGAGATCGTCCGGCGACATGACAGAGTCCGCCGGTCCGGCCGCGAAAACCACAAGCGGCTTCGGGTACGCTTCGGTCTGCGCGAGGATATTCCAACCGCCTTCTTCCACTCGATTGTCGGACGCAAGTCGCGCGATCGGTTCGGCCGTCATCTGCCGCACCGCGTGCATCTTGCCTTCAATATCGATCGGCGGCCAGTCGGCCAGCCGTTTCCGTAGATCCTTTGCAAGCTCGTCAAAGGGCAGAGCGAAGTCGCGTTCGGCATCGTCGAGGTATTCCGACTGCCAGGTGCCAGGCATGACGCGCAAGACGGGATCAACGGCGATCACCGCTCCGGCTCTCGATGCAGGGCCGGCAAGAATGACGATCGCTCCGCCCCATGAGTGGCCGACGAGCGCAGCGATATCTCCGTCGACGTGAGCCGCGACGGCGTCGAGATCGCGAACACCCCGTTCGAGTGTCATCGGGCTTGTGAAGGCGGCGGAGTCGCCATGGCCGCGCTGGTCGTACGCGAAGACCCTGTAGGTTCCGGTGAAATGCTCTCCGAGTCGAGCCCACGCCTTGCGCGAACTCGTCATGCCGTGCACGCACAGCAGCGCAGGCCCGCGCGTCCCCCACGATTCCAGCGTGGTGTACGCACCGTCGTCCGACGTGATGCGCTTCTCCATGCCGAGCGCGGTTCGAGTGCCGCGCGCAGGGACCTCCGCACGACCCGGGCAACTTGCGCCGGTGACTTTCGCCCAGGACGTCAGAGCCGGCCTGACCGCGTCGCCGAAAACGCTTCCTTCAAAATATTTCTACGACGAACTTGGTTCGGCGCTTTTCGAGGCGATCTGCCTTTTGCCCGAATATTATCTGACGCGGGCCGAGGACGAGATCCTCAGACGGCACGCCGGCGAAATCGTGAAATCGGTCGGCGGACCGTTCGAGATCGTAGAACTCGGAAGCGGCAGCGCGTTGAAGACGCGCCACATCATCGCAGCCACGCTTGCAGATCAACCGTCGCTGACGTATCGGCCTATAGACATCTCGACATCCGCACTCGAAGCGAGCGCAGAAGCGCTCAGCCGAGAATTCACTTCGGTGCGCGTTGACGGCATCGCAGCTGATTACTTCGAGGGCTTGAAGCGGATCTCACGTCACGGCGGGGCGCGGCGTCTCGCGCTCTTCCTGGGCTCGAACGTGGGCAACTTCGAACCGCATGTGGCGGTCGAAGTGCTGCGCGCGCTGCGCAGAGTGCTTGCACCCGGCGACGCGCTCTTGCTTGGCGCCGACCTCCGAAAGGACCCCGCGGTTCTCGAAGCGGCGTACGACGATCCGCTCGGGTTGACTGCCGCGTTCAATCTCAACCTTCTCGCTCGGATCGATAGAGAGTTGGGCGGTGAGTTCGACCTCGACCTCTTCGACCATCTGGCGCGCTACGATGAGCCTCACGGAAGAATGGAGATGCACCTCGTCAGCCGGTGCGCCCAGACCGTTCGCGTTAGCGCACTGGAGTTAGAAGTGAAGTTCGCGGAGGGCGAGGCCATTCACACGGAATCTTCGTACAAGTACGATGAACCGACGCTGCGATCGCTTGGTTCCGGCGGCGGATTCGAGCTCGTCCAAACCTGGACCGACACCGGCAAACGCTTCAGCAGCAATCTCTTCCGCGCCGTCTAATTGTGGGGCGGACCTTCATGGTCCGCCGGGCGTCCCATAACGTGCAACCAAAAGGTTGCGCTTTGATGTGAGGCGTGATACACTCATGTGCAACCAGGAGGTTGCACATGGAATCGTCCACGGATAGAATCGAGAAGCATATCTTGCTGCGCGCGCCGCAGGAGCGAGTCTGGAGCGCCATCAGCGATTCGGCGCAGTTCGGCAGTTGGTTCGGTATGGAGCTGAACGGACCGTTTGCGGCTGGCGCGCACGTGACCGGAAAGATCAAGCCGACCACTGTTGATGCTGAAGTGGCGAAGATGCAAGAGAAATACGCCGGGACACCGGTCTCCCTTTTCGTGGAGCGCTTCGAGCCCATGCGGACCTTGTCGTTCCGCTGGCACCCGTTCGCACTCGATCCGGCCGTCGATTATTCCAAAGAACCTATGACCACGGTGACGTTCACGCTCGAGCAGGCTGAAGGCGGCACGATGCTTACCGTTATTGAGTCGGGGTTCGATGCGATACCGGTCAAGCGCCGGGCAGACGCATTCGAGGCCAACGAAGAGGGTTGGAGCTTGATCCTGCAGCTTGTCGATAAGTACGTACGGCTGCACCAGTCGTGAGCGTCGCCGCGATCCTTGCGGCGCTCGGCGATGAATCGCGTCTGCAGATCATCGCAAAGCTCTGCCGAGGTGGACCGCTCTCCGTTACCAACCTCGCGGGAGGCGCAGACATTTCGCGCCAAGCGGTGACGAAACACATGCAGGCACTTCACGAAGCGGGGCTCGTACGAAGCGAGCGGCGCGGCAGGGAGCGCATTTGGCAACTGGAGCCTAAGCGACTCGAAGAAGTCCGTCGCTACCTGGCAAAAATATCAGATCAGTGGGATCACGCGCTCATTCGGCTCAAATCGTTCGTGGAATGAGTGCCAGTGGAGGGGTCGACGCAGTCCGCTGTTTTACCCGATGCGGAGGCGGCGTTCAGTCAGCCGCAGCAGGCCGTCCACGACGAGCGCGAGCGCCACGCACGCGAGCGTTCCCGCGACGGCCTTCGGCAAATTGCTCTGGTCGATGCCGGCGAGGATCAGTGTCCCTAGACCGCCGGCATCAACGAGCGCGGCGATCGAGGCGATGAAGATCACGGCAACTGCCGCCACCCGCAGACCGCCCACGATCACCGGCAGCGCAAGCGGCAGCTCGATGCGCCAGAGCACTTGCGCGCCGTTCATACCGATGCCGCGCGCGGACTCCACCACTGCCGGATCCACGCCGACGATGCCGGCGACGACGCTGTTGGTGACGATGACGATCGCGTAGACGGCCAGCCCCGTGACCGCCGGCGCAAAACCGAGACCTAACGATGGCACGAGCAGCGCGAACAGCGCAAGGCTTGGCACCGCGTAGACCGCTCCCAAGAGCGCGAGTGCCGTGGGCCGGATGGCGCGCGTGCGCGCGACCAGGATGCCGAACGGAAGCGCCACGATCAGAGCGATCGCGAGCGCGCTTCCCGCGAGCTCGACATGCTCCAACAACGCGGCGATAACAACGTCCGGATGCGAGAACAGATACGACATCGGCTTAGGCCGTGCCCGCGCCGGGGCGAGCGGCGCGCAGAATGCCGGCAACGGTGACGACACCGCGCACGTCGCCGTCGTCGCGGACGAGCAATCGTGACGCGCCGTCCAACAAGAGCGAAAGCGCATCGCCGAGTGATGCATGCGATCCCACGAACGGTCCGTCCGCCGCGCCGCCTTCGCCCGCTGACTCCAACGCGGCGCTGACGGGGATCGCGCGCAATCGCCGCACGACGTCGCCCGCGCCGATCAAGTCCGAGACGAACGGCGTCGCCGGGCGCGCGAGCATGGCAAGAGGCGCCGCGCTCTGTTCGATGCGCCCGTCACGCATGACGATCAGCACGTCGGCGAGCCGGAAGGCTTCGTCAACGTCGTGCGTCACGAAGAGCACCGTGCGAGCGCGTTTTGCGTGCAGCGCGGCGACTTCGTCTTGCAGATGCGCGCGTTCGATCGCGTCGACCGCGCCGAACGGCTCGTCCATCAAGAGAATCGGTGGATCGGCCGCAAGCGCCCGTGCCAGACCGACGCGCTGCTGCTGGCCGCCCGAGAGCGCGCGGGGCCGCAGCCTTCGGTACTCAGCCGCCGGCAGATGGACGAGTTCAAGCAGTTCGTCGACTCGCCGCCCGATCTGCGCTTCATCCTGGCCCATGAGTCTGGGCACGGTCGCTATATTCTCCGCAACGGTCATGTGCGGAAAAAGACCGACATTCTGGATGACGTAGCCCATACCGCGACGCAGGCGCACGGGGTCGATCGTTGCGGTGTCCACGCTGCCCACATAGATCTTACCGGATGACGGTTCGATCAAGCGGTTGACGGTTTTGAGGAGCGTCGTCTTTCCGCAGCCCGACGGACCGAGGATCACGGCGAATGTGCCGCCCGGTATATCGAGCGTCACGCCTCTCACCGCCGGGCGCTGCGCGCGGCCGAACGTCTTGACGACGTCGTCGAACCGTATCGCCGGAGGGGATGTGCTCAACGCGACGGCGAGAGGACGACGCGCATGTAGAAATCGCGCGCGACATCGGCGGGGTCTTCGCCGTTGCCGTCCACGCGCCAGTTCATGCGGCGCATCGCCGGATCGGTCAGCAGCGGCGCGAGCGGGTCGAGCGCGGGCGCGATGTTGGGAAACCGCTTCAGCGCGTCGAGCCGCACGACCGGCGCGACTTGATACGGCGGAAAGAACTTCCGGTCGTCGTCGAGCACGATGAGCTTGTCGGCGTCGATCTCCCCGTCCGTCGCAAAGGCCAGCGCCACGTCGACCTGACCGGCGAGCAGCGCCTTGTATTTCAATCCGAGTGCTGTGACCTTGACGTCGGCGAAATGGAAACCGCCGTACGCGCGCTGCAGTCCTGGCAGCCCGTCGGGCCGCTGCAAGAATTCGACGCCCGCCCCCAGGCGCAAATGCGGCGCAAGGCGCGCGCACTGCGAGAGCGTGCGTAAACCCGTCTTCTGCGCGAACGCCGCCGCGACCGCAAGCGCCTGCGAGTCGTTCATGCGCGCCGGCGCGAGCCACGTCATGCCATACTGCGCCTCATACGCGGCCTTCACCGCATTGAAGACTTTCGCCGGATCGCTCATCGGCGCGCGTTTGAGCTGCACGACGAGCCCGGTACCCGTATATTCCGGGTAGAGATCGATGTCGCCGCGCTGCAGCGCTTCCATAGCGATCGGGGTTGCGCCGAGATTCAGATGACGTTCAACCCGGTAACCCGCGTGCTCGAGCGCGATCGAGTAGAGCTCACCGAGCACAAGTTCCTCAGTGAAATTTTTCGAGCCGACTTTGACCGACGCTGGGCGGCTCGCGCACGAACCAGCGAAGAGCGCCATACCCGCAATCGCAGACAGCGCAGAACCTCGCGACATGACGTGGGCGGACGAGTCGTTCTTTCGCATCATGACCTCGCGACCGCGAGGCGTTCGCCCGCGGAAAAAGCCGCCGCCGCCGCGACCGCAAGCAATGCAGCTAAGAGCGATCCGACGAGCAATTCAGCGGGTTGCTCGAGTTCGAGCCCGGCCATGATGATATCGCCGAGCCCGCCGGCGCCGATGAGCGTCGCAAGCGTCGCCGACGCGACGACCTCGATCGATGCGAGACGCAGGCCTGCAAAAACGACCGGAAGCGCGAGCGGCGTCTGCACGCGCCACACGATCTGCGCATCCGACATGCCCATCCCGCGCGCGGCTTCGATCGCGTAGGGATCGACACCGCGATATGCGATGTCTGTGTTGACGAGGATGGGCGGACACGCGAGCACGATCAGCGCCGTCAACGCGCTCGCGAAGCCGAGTCCGAGCCAAGGCAGCACGAAGGCAAGCAGCGCGAGACTCGGGATGACGCGCACCGCATTGACGCCTGTGATCACCGCGCGTCCCCACGGCCTGCGCGATGCCGCAACGCCAAGCGGAAGACAGATGGCGGAGGCCGCGGCGATAGCGGCTGCGCTCAGCGCAACGTGCTGGCGCAAAGCGACAGCGATGTCCGCACGGTGCGCAAACGCGAAATCAAGCGACTGGGAGACGAGATGCACGACGCGGCCGTTCTGCGGCGCGATGGAGGCTGCCTGGTTTGGTGAGAGGGTTAGGCGGGCTCGGCCCCGTGCGAGAACGGCTGCACGCCGTACGCGCGTCCGTGCCGCTCCTGCGCGACGTAGTTGGCGATCTTCATCCGCACTTCCGGACGCAGATCCATGAAACGCAATCCGCAGCGCGTCTGATAACTGCTCTGTTGCTTCAAGACGTAGACGACTTTTGCGGCTTGCTCAAAACGCAGCGTCGGTGAAAGATTGACATTGAGCACGACGCCATCGCCCACATGGAAGACGGTCGAAGTGCGAATGCATGCTCCGGTCGAGGAGAGATCTTCCAGCAGCGCCGGCTGATCGGTCGATGTCGATCCAAGCCGCATGCGCACCGGATGGCTGATCATAAGCCGAACGGCCTGGCGCGGGGTGCCGTGCTGTCCGCCGCGGCGGCCGCTGAAGACTTGGCGGAGAGAATCCATGAGCGACATATTTCGTCAATCCGTTGACTGCGCGACTCCGGTACCAGTGCGACTCTGCAACACTGCTCCGTGTGACGTGCATCATAGATTTGGGTCCATTGGAGTGCCAATCCTATAGGGCTGGCGGGGCAGAGTTGTTCCCTCCACGTCCCTACGTTGCCGATACCCTATACAATGAGCGCGCTTCGGCGGGCGGGGATTGAGCGTCCGCCCGCTCATTCTGAACGTCTTCGGGCGTCCCGCAATTCAGGTACGGCCGACTTAGCCGAGTCTCTGACATCGCTCTTCTCGCTCGTGACGCACGCTCGCGACGAACGAGCCGTCTTATTCGTGCCCCAGTCTGCGCGCGAACCGGAGTTACGCATCGCTGCGCAAGACGGAAACGTCGTGGTCGGCTACGACGCTCTCTCCGCTGATGAGGAACACGCACTCGCGTGTTGCGTCGCCGGCATTCCATCGCCTATGGCAGGCGGATCGATACAGCCCGTGCTCGTTGATGATGTCTGCGTCGCCGCCGTCGGCATCTCGCGCGCGTCAGCGACGGACCGAGACGATGTCGCGTTTGCCTCTCGCTCTCGGCGCGCCGCCGACCAAGTCGCCGCACTGCTGGAATTACAGCGCGCGCGCACGCGCAAAGATGGCGAGACGGCGATCAACCGCTTCAACATCCAGCTGAAAGGCGTCAACGACGTCAGCGCCGCGCTCCACGGCGCCGCGGACCTCAGCGCGGTGCTTCACGACACGCTTGTCTCGACGCTTTCGATATTGGATGCTGACGGCGCGGTGCTGTGGCGCTTCGATCCGCAACGCGGCGCGCTCAGCGCCGTGACGAGCGCGGGGATCGCACCGGCGGACATGACCGCCGCAGAACGCACGATCGGCGATGCCGCCGATAGCGCGCTTCGGCGATCGCTTGCGCGAGCGGAAATCGTCATCGTCGACGACATCAAGGCGAGCGATCTCGCTCCGGGCGTGAAACGCATCGCGGCGCAACTCGAATTGAATCAAGTAGTCGCACTGCCGCTGATGGACCGCGGACGCGTCGTGGGTGCGTTGGAACTCGTCTCGCGCGTCGCGCGTCGTTTCTCGCCCACCGATCTCGAGACGATGCGACTGGTCCAGGGGCAGCTCGCGCTTGCGTTCGGACGCGCGAAGATGTTCGACGAGATCCGCGATCAAAAGTCGACGCTCGAGCAAGTGCTTGCGGGCACAGCGGACGGCGTCTACGTCACGGCGGCTGACGGCTCACTCCTCCTCTGGAATGTCGCGGCCGCTCGCATCGCAGGGGTGCCGGAAGACGAAGCGATGGCGCAGGGCTACAGCGTGGTCAGCGGCGTCGACCGGCGCGGGCGCTCGCTCGAAGAGCTCGATCGCGCGGCCTTCGATGCAGCGTCGGCCGACAGCGCGTCGCGGCAGACGGTCCAAAATTACGAGGTCTACTTCGGCAAGACGTCACGCTGGGTCGCGGTTTCCGCGTCGCCGCTTCGCAACGCCGCGGGCGCGGTGACGGCGATGGTCCACGCGTTCCGCGACATCACGGCCGCGCGCGAAGTCGAACAGTTGAAGGCCGACTTCATCAGCACCGTAAGCCACGAACTGCGCACGCCGCTCACCTCGATCAAGGGCGCAACGGCGCTGCTCTTCGAGCAAGTGCCGGCGGATGCGAGCGGTGCGCTCGAACTGCTGCAGATGGTCCGCAACAATTCGGAGCGCCTTCTGCGGCTCATCAACGATCTCTTGGATGCGTCGAAGATCGAAGCCGGCAAGCTGACGATCCGCAAGCAGCCGTGCGACGCGACGCGCTTGCTCGAACGAGCCATAGCGGGCGTCGCCGGGTATGCCGAAGAGTACGGCGTGGCGGTGACGGCGGAATTCGCGCGCGGCTTGGCGCCGGTGGTGGTCGATCCCGACCGCGTCGAGCAGATCATGTCGAACTTGATCTCAAACGCCGTGAAGTATTCCCACCGCGGCGATGCGGTCATGGTGCGCGTGCGCTCCGATGGCCCGTTCCTGCGCGTCGATGTCATCGATACCGGCGTCGGAATACCCGCATCCGCTCTGCCCCGGCTCTTCGAGAAATTTTCGCAGGTCGATCGCGGCGGGCGCAATCGCCCGGGGACCGGTCTTGGCCTCGTCATCTCCAAGGGTTTGATCGAAGCGCACGGCGGCAGCATCTCGGTGTCGAGCACCGAAGGCGAAGGCACCACGTTTACGTTCACGCTGCCGTTCGCGAAACGGGGCGCAGACCGCGCATGAGCGCGGCCTCTCTCTATAGTATCCGTCAGCCGTGAAGAAGCGTCAGATCATCGCTATGGGCGGGGGCGGTTTCTCGTCGATGCCGGACGATCGCCGCCTCGACCGCTACGTGCTCGAGTCCACCGGACTGCCGCGGCCGAAGATCTGCTTCATCCCGACCGCAAGCGGTGACGCGCTGACCTACATCGAGCGCTTCTACAACACGTTTGGCGCGCTTGCGTGCGCGCCGACGCATCTCTCGCTCTTCGATCCGCCGCGCGCGGATCTGCGTTCGTTCATTTTCGAACACGATGCGGTGTACGTGGGCGGCGGCAACACAAAGAACATGCTCGCGCTCTGGCGCGAATGGTCGCTCGACCGGTTTCTGCGCGAAGCGTATGATTCTGGAATTGTGCTCTCGGGATTAAGCGCCGGTTCGATCTGCTGGTTCGATTCTGGCGTTACCGATTCTGTGCCCGGACCGCTCACGCCGCTTCAGTGTCTCGGCTTTCTGAGCGGAAGCAATTGTCCGCACTACGACGCCGAGCCCGAGCGCCGGCCGGCGCTCGGGCTCGGCGTCGTAGTGCGGACAATTGCTTCCGCTCAGAAAGCCG
>Ga0070735_10001085_pt1 | contig 27002 bp, 23 predicted proteins | sample Coa_R1_FD_66443 | JGI IMG/M metagenome (GOLD analysis project Ga0070735, IMG submission 66443) | Surface soil microbial communities from Centralia Pennsylvania, which are recovering from an underground coalmine fire - Coalmine... | ecosystem: Environmental > Terrestrial > Soil > Unclassified ...
GCGATCCCGTCGTCCGGACGCCGGCCGCAGCGAAGCGCTCCGCGGTAACGACCTGCTCCTCGCTGGACATCCGCTCGAGCCCCAGGGCCTCGGCCAGCCTTCGGGCCGGATCGATGGTCAGGCAGAGGACCCGCCGGCCCCTGGTGGCCGCCGCGACGCCGAGCGCCGCTGCCGTCGTCGTCTTCCCGACCCCACCCGCGCCCACCGCCACGAGGACGCGGCGCGACATCACGAGCTGATCGAGCGTAGGGGCGGCCATGCTCGGGGCGTCTCCTCAGCTTCCTTCGGCGTCGTCGTAGTCGCCCTCGGCGAGATTGTCGAAGCGCGTGTACTGCTTGTCGAATCGAACGCGCACCGTGTCCGTGGGCCCGTTTCTCTGCTTGGCGACGATGAGCTCCGCCACGTTCTGGTCGGCGCTCTCCTTGTTGTAGTAGTCGTCGCGGTAGATAAAGCAGATGTTGTCCGCGTCCTGCTCGATGGCGCCGGACTCGCGCAAGTCGGAGAGCTGCGGGCGTTTGCTCTTCTCGCCGCGCGTCTCGACGGCTCGGTTGAGCTGACTGAGCGCGATGACGGGCAGGGCGAGCTCCTTGGCGAGCTGCTTCAGCCCGCGGGAGATCTCGCTTATCTCTTGCTCTCGCGACTGCGTGTACTCGCGTCCTCGCATGAGCTGCAGGTAGTCGACGACGATGACGCCGATGCGCTGCTTTCGATCCCCGGTTGCCGCGTCGACGCGGTCGAATTCGGCTTGCAAGCGCCGCACCTTCGAGCGAACGTCGAGCACGGAGAGCGCGGCGCTGTCGTCGACCCAGATGTTCAGCGTCGCCAAGTGCGCTGCGGCTTGCGTCAGCTTGCTCCAGTCGCTCGGCGTCAGCATGCCCGTCCTCACGCGGCTCACGTCGACGCGGGCCTCCGCGCAGAGGAGGCGGTTGGCGATCTGTTCGCTCGGCATCTCGAGAGAAAAGAAGACGACGCCGTGGCCGGGCTCCTCCCAGCGTTCGTTGGGGTCGTGCGAACCCTCGAGCTGCTGGGGGCTGGCCACGTTGGCCGCGAGGTTGAGCACGAAGCTGGTCTTGCCCATGCCGGGGCGCGCCGCAACGATGGTGAGCTCCCCATCGTGCAAGCCGCTCGTGATGCGGTCGTACCGGTCGAACCCCGTGGCGATTCCTGTGATTCGCGCGCCGCGTTCAGTCGCCTTGGTGATGCGCCGGAACGTCTCCTGCATCGCCTCGCGCAGCGTCTGGACGCTGCTCGTCTCGCGGGTCCGCGCGATGTCGTAGACGGCTTGCTCCGCCGAGTCGATGAACACCTGCGCCTCGCCGTACCCGGCATAACCTTGGGCCGTCACCCGCTGGCAGGTGAGGATGAGCTGTCGGACGCGCCACTTTTCGTGAATCGTGCGGGCGTACGCACCCACGTTGGCGACCGCCGGCGCCGCGTTGAGCACCTCGGTCAGGTAGGCCATCCCGCCTACCTGCGGCAGTCGCTCACGGTCTCGGAGCCAGGTGGCTACTTGCACCACGTCGACCGGCTGCCCGGCCGAGCTCAATTCGACGCAGGCCTCGAAGATGCGGCGGTGCGCCTCCGAGTAGAAATGCTCCGGCCGGAGGAGCTCGCTGACCTTGTCGAAGGCGAGCGGATCGACCATCACCGAGGAGAGCACGGCGGCCTCCGCGTCGAGGTCGTGCGGCGGAACCCGAGCCTCGACCCCAGTCGGCTCGGGCGGTTGCCCACCGAGGACGCGCAGCTTCTCCACAGGACCTCCAAATGCGTACGCCCCGGCGTCTCCGACCGGGGCGTAGAGCGAGCGGTGAAGCCCTGCTTATAAGCACTACTTGGCGACGACTTCCACCTTCAGCGTGGCGGTCACCTCGGGCGCCAGTTTCACGGGCACGTCGAACGAGCCGAGCTGCTTCAGCGGCTCGACGAGGTGGATCTTCCGCCGGTCGAGCGCGACCCCCTGCGCCTTGAGCGCTGCCTCGATGTCCTTCGTCGTGACGGATCCGAACAGCTTGCCGTCCTCACCCGCCTTGCGTGCGATCTTGACCGCGACGGCACCGAGGGCACCCGCGGCCTCTCGAGCCTCGCGCTTGGCCTTCTCCGCCCGCGCGAGGGCCACGGCCTTCTCGTGCTCGATGCGGTGCACGGCCGCGATCGTCGCCGGGACAGCGAGTTGGCGAGGGAGCAGATAGTTGCGCGCGAAGCCTGGCCGCACGCGAATCAGCTCGCCGCTCTTGCCGACCTTTTCGACGTCCTGCTGAAGGATGACCTGGATGTTGGCGGGCATGGCGGCCTCAGTGCGTGATCGTGAACGGAAGGAGCGCGATGTTCCGCGCGCGCTTGACGGCCAGCTGCACCTTTCGCTGGTGCCGGGCGCAGTTACCGCTGATGCGGCGAGGAACCACCTTGCCCCGCTCCGTGACGAAGTACTTGAGCGCCTGCGGGTCCTTGTAGTCGATGACCAGCGTGCGATCGGCGCAGTAGCGGCAGATGCGCTTCTTGCCGCCGCGCCGCCGACCCATGTCGGCGTTCAGATCCGGGCCGCGCGTGATGTCCTTGTCGTCGTCCATCATGGCCATGTCTCAGCTCTCCTCTTCGGTCTCGACCTTGGGCGCGCCGCCGTCAAAGGCCTCTTCGCCTTCGAACTCCTCGCCCTCCTCGGGGACGCGCGGTCCCTTGGTCGCCTCCGGCCCGAGATCGACGAGGCCCAGCTGCCGCTCACGCGATTCTTCCTTCTCGTCCTCCGGGGGAAGATCCAGCTTTCCGAGCTTGATCTCCTCGGGGTCGACCTGAAGTACGGCGAGATCGACCTCGTCGGACGTCTGGACAGTCATGAACTTGATGACCGCGTCCTGGAGCTTCAGGTTTCGCTCCACCTCCGCCACGAGCCCCCCGCCGCCGACGTACTTGACGTACACGTAGACGCCCCGCCGCTGCTTTCGGACGGGATACGCGAGCTTGCGCCGGCCCCAGGCCTCGACCTTCACGAGCTTGCCGCTCTCGCGCTCGAGAGCGTCGCCCACGCGCGCTTGAATCCGCTCGGCCGCTTCCGAATCGACGTCCGAGCGAAGGACGTAAATGGTTTCGTACTCCCTGACGCGGCCCGGCCGCGCCGGGCCCGCCGAGGCCGGCGGAACGCTTGTATTCAAGGTCTTCTCCTGGGCTCGCCCTCCGGGGAGGGCGCGGGCCCGTGGGACGGTGCCCACGAGCGAGGGGGGTGCTTCTAGCACTTGGCGCGCCGGCTGACAAATCGGCGCGCTCGGGCTCTCACTTCTTCGTGTTCACGACGTTCATGGCCGCGGCGGCGCCATCCCTCACGACCCTCCGGACGGCCTCCACGGCGGCGCCGACGACGTCCGGGAGCTCGGCGCGCTCGATGGGATCGAACCCCGAGAGCACCCAGTCCGCGCCGTCGCCGCGAAAGCCGGCAGGGGGCTTGCCGATCCCCACCCGCACGCGCACGAAATCCGGGCCCAGTCGCTGAATCAGGCTGCGCACCCCGTTGTTGCCGGCGTGCCCGCCGCCGACCTTGAGCCGCACGTCCCTCCACGGAAGGTCGAGCTCGTCGTGGATGACGACGACGTTCTGCGGCGACACCTTGAAGAACGCGGCGGCCGGCTGGGCGCTGTCGCCGGAGAGATTCATGTACGTCTGGGGTTTGAGGAGGGCGACGGGGACCCCCTCGAGGTCACCCCGCGTGAGCAACCCCGAGAACTTTTGCTTGAACTCCGGCCACCCCTCCGCCCGGCGGAGCGCGTCGGCGGCCAGAAAGCCGACGTTGTGCCGGCTCGTTTCGTACTCGCGTCCGGGGTTTCCGAGGCCCACGACCAGAAACACGGCGCGCTACTTCTTCTTTTCGTCCTTCTTCTCGTCCTTCTTCGCGTCGGCGGGTGCGGCCGCCGGAGCGCCCGCGGGAGCGGCTCCTGCGGCGGGCGCGCCGGCAGCAGCGGCCGCGGCACCCGGCGCCGGAACGGCCTCTTCGACCTCCTTCTCGGGCGCGACCACCGCCACGAGGGTCTGCTCGGGCGCGAGCCGCACGGCCACCCCCTCGGGCAGCTTGAGATCCTGCGTGGCGACGTGCTGGCCCAGCTCCAGGTGGGTCACGTCCGTCTCGATCTTGACCGGAATGCGATCCGGCAAGCACCGCACCGGGACGACACGATGGACGACTCGAAGCACGCCACCCTTCGTGACGCCGACGGCCTTGCCGGTGGGGATGAGCGGGACGTCGACGTCGACAGGGCGATCCAGCTTCACCTCGACGAAGTCGACGTGCTCGAGGGTCCGGTCGACCGGGTGCAGCGTGAAGTCGCGGATCATCGCCAGCCGCTTGGCCTCGCCGACCTGAAGCTCGATCACCGTGTTCTTCCCGAGCTCGCTCCTCAGGATGACGGCGACCTCTTTCGGACCGACGGCGATGGGCGTCGACGGAAGACCTCGGCCGTAAGCGATCGCGGGGACCAGCCCTGACCGGCGCAGGCGACGCGCGCCGCCCTTTCCGGAAGCGCTGCGAGATTCGGCCTTGAGGACGGGCATGCTGACGGACATGGGCAACTGGCTCCAATCACCCGTCCTCCCGCGCTTGGGGCGCAGGCCTCGGGGTCGCGATGGGTGGCTCGAACGAGGCCGGGACCCTTAGCAGAGAGACGCGCCCCCCGCCAAGGCCGCGCTTCAGGCAAACAGGGAGCTCACGCTGTCGGAGCTGTGAATGCGCTTGATGGCCTCTCCGAGGAGTCGCGCGATGGAGAGCTGGCGGATCTTCGGGCACGCGGCCGCCGCTTCGGACAGCGCGATCGAGTCGCTTACCACGACCTCGGCGAGCGGCGACTCGGCGATCCGCTGCACGGCCGGCCCGGACAGGACCCCGTGGGTCGCGCAGGCCACGACCTTCTTGGCGCCCTTGTCGGCGAGCGCGCGGGCGGCGCCGCAGAGGGTGCCTGCCGTGTCGATCAAGTCGTCGATGATGATGCACTCTTTGCCTCGGACCTCGCCGATGAGGTTCATCACCTCGGACACGTTTGCTTTTTCGCGCCGCTTGTCGATGATGGCCAGCCCCGCGTCGAGCCTCTTCGAGTACGCGCGCGTGCGCTCGACACCCCCTGCATCGGGCGAGACGAAGACCGCCGACGAGTCGAACCGCTTGCGCAGGTAGTCCTCGAGGAACACCGGCATCGCAAAGAGGTGATCGAACGGGATGTTGAAGAAGCCTTGGATCTGCCCCGCGTGCAGATCGACCGAGACCACGCGGTTGACCCCCGAGGTTTGGACCAAGTCTGCGACGAGCTTCGACGTGATGGGCGTCCTCGGCGCCACCTTCCGGTCCTGACGCGCGTAGCCGTAGTATGGGATGACGGCGGTGATCGACCCCGCCGAGGCCCGGCGCAGAGCATCGACCATGATGAGCAGCTCCATCACGTTGTCGTTGGTCGGGCTGCTCGTCGGCTGGATCACGAAGGCGTCGACGCCGCGCACGTTCTCGCCGATCTCGACGAAGCTTTCGCCGTCGCTGAACCGCGTGACGCGGCACTTGCCGAGGGGCGTCTCGAGGTACTGGGCGATCGACTCCGCGAGCTTTTGATTCGCGTTCCCCGAGAAGAGGCAAACCTTCTTGAACACCCGCGAACCTCCTCGCGTTTCGTCCCCCCGCTCAACCGACGCCCGCGCTTTTCGTAGCTATCACGTCACCCGGTGTCAACGCGACCTCCACGGTCACGCCCTTCAGCGGAGCATCGCGGCACACTCGTCTTTGGGACCCCGGACGCCTTCGTCGACGCATGACTTGTAGCAGCGGCGCGCGTCTTTCCAGTCGCCCTTCTGCTGGTACGCCGCTCCGAGGATGAGCCACGCCTCGCAGTCACCCGGATCCGCTGCCACGGACCGTTCCCCAGCTTCGATCGCGGCGCCCAGCCGTCCGTGCTCGAGCGCCGCGCGGGCCTCGGGCTTGGCGCCCGGGTCGGGAGCGACGGCGGGGGGATCGACCTCCTGCGCCGCTGGGACGCCCGGGCTCGGAGCGGCCGCTGAAGTCGGCCCAGCGGCCCCGGGGGGGTTGGAAGCGGGAGGCTCCGGGTCCTTCGCCGCGGGCGCCTCGGCCACCGTTCTTTCGACCGTCTCGACCGGCGCCGGAAATGCCGGTCCCGGGTCGACCGCGGCGGTCTCGGCGCCGAGGGGCTTGCTTTCGCTCCCGTGCGCGGAGGTCGGCGGGCCGGCCGGTCGATCGTCCGCGTGGCCAAAGGCCGACTTGAGCAGCGCGATGACGCATAGGGCGGCCGCCACGGCGACTGCCCCCGTGACGTACCGCGCGAGATAGGCTCGTCTCTCGACGGCCCGCTTCGTCATTCGAAGTGCGGCCCTCGGATCGCGGTCGTCCGCGTCGAGCGAAGGGTCGTGCGAGTGAGGCGGCGGGCGACTGCTGCGGAAGAAATGCGCGTCGATGTCGCCGACCGGCGGGACGCTGGCATCCTCTGCCTCGGCCCGCTCCGGGGCCGCGTTCGGCCCTCCGGCGGAAGGTTCGCCGTGCGCCGCCTGGGCGGGCGAGGCGAAGGCGACGGGCGTCGGCTCGGCTAGGTCCGCCGCGGGGCTGTCCGCCACGCGCCTCGGCGCCGCGTCGGAATCCGGGCTGGAGCCGGAGATGGCTGACGCCGCGGGCGGCTGGGCGTCGGTTCGGTCCTCCGCCGTGATGGTTGCCCCGCCTGGCTGCCGATGGTGACCGCGGCCGGAGGAAGTCGAGGACCCACCGTCCTTGCCCCTGCCGCGTCGTCCTTTCCTGCTCATTCGTTTCGCGTCCCAGTCCGGCAGCCACGCCGTCGATGCGACCCGGCGCCACCAAGTTTCAACAACCCAGCCGATGCCCTACAACACGTCAGATGGCCGGCCCCAGCGACACCCGTGAGGAAGACAACGAAGACAAAATTGCAGCGAGCCGCTCCACGTTGCCACAAGCCGAGACCGTCCGCCATGAGGTCGGCTGGCGCGTCCCGACCATTTGTACGGCCGGTGTGCGAGACGTCCTTGAAGCGCGCAGATGACAGCTACACGTAGTAGGCGGAGCCCCGGTAGGCAATCGCCCCGCGACGCGGCGACGCCGGGCAGCTCGACGAAACGCCGAGCGAGAGACGTCCTCTTGCGCGAGCGGTCTGCGGCGGAGCGGATCGCGCGCGGTCACCCGTGGGTGTGGCGCGACGCCCTCGATCGGGGGATCGACGACGTGGCGTGCGGCGAGGAGGTTCGCCTCCGGGGCCCCGACGGGACCCCGCTTGGACACGGGCTCGCCGACCCGGGATCTCCGATCGCAGTCCGGATGTGGACGCACGGGGACGAGCCCATGACCCCGCACCTATGGGAGACGCGCTGCGAGCGCGCCTGCAAGCTCAGGGATCGACTCTTTCGGGACACCCGCACGGACGCGTTTCGAGTCCTTCACGGGGAGGGCGACCGCGTCCCCGGGTTCGTCGCGGATCGCTATGGCCCGGTGGTCGTGGTCCGAACCGACGGCGACGGAGCGGCAGCGCGCTTGGACGACCTCGTGGGACCCCTGTGGTCGGCGCTGCGCCATCGGGGAGTGACGACGCTCGCCGTACGCACCGGCGCCAGGGGTCAGACCGTGCGCGTGGAAGGAGTACGCGGCGCGCCTCTGGCCGACGTCGTGCGCGTCGAGGAGCACGGGGTGCCGTTCCTCGTCGACCTGGCGCGCGGCCAAAAGACCGGGGCGTTCCTCGATCAACGCGAGAACCGGAGACGGGTCGGGGAATTGGCGCGTGGGAGGCGGGTGCTGAACCTATTTTCCTATGCTGGAGGCTTCTCGCTGACGGCAGCCCTCGGGGGCGCCTCGCACGTGACGAGCGTCGACGTCGCGGCGGCGGCGCACGCCACCGCGCAGCTGAGCTTTCGCGCGGCCGGTGTCGATCCGAGGGCGCACGCGTTCGTCACGGCCGACGTCACATCCTTCCTGGACGGCGCCCGCGCGCGGGGAGAGCGCTGGGACCTCGTCGTGAGCGACCCGCCGAGCTTCGCGCCGAACGAACGCGCCGTGAGCCGCGCGCTCGCCGCTTACCGGTCGCTGCACCGCGCATGCGCGGCCGTCCTGGCTTCCGACGGCATTCTTTGCGCGGCGTCGTGCTCGAGCCACGTGGACGCCGGCGCGTTCCTCGGGACGCTGGACGACGCGTCCCTGGGTCGGTCGATGGGCCTGATCGAGCTGGCGGGCGCCGGGCCGGACCACCCGACCTTGGCCGCGTTCCCCGAAGGCCGTTACCTGAAGTTCGCCATCCTCACGTAGGTCGCGGGCCTAAGCCCCGCGCTCGAGCTCGTAGAACATCTTGTCGCCTCCGCGGACGTGATGGATCCCGCAACCGACGGCCTCGAAGTGAGGCGCCAGCGCCTTGCGGTAAAACGCCGCCGGGCGCGCTCGCACGCGCGTGTCCGTGCGCGCGCGATCACAGACGTCACGCAGGTCCCTCGCGGTGATCGCCTCGAGGTAGAGAAAGCCGCGGCACATCGCGGCCATGTTGGCCACGGCCCGCGCGCACGCGCGGTCGTCCAAATACGGGAGCACCCCCTGACACACGACCAGGTCGAACTTGCCTCGCGCACGCCACGTCGAGATGTCGCGAAGCTCGTGACCATACGTCTTGCAGGCGTACTCGCTCACGTCGACGGACCGGTAGCGCACCGCGGGCATGTGGGTGCGAAACCATGCGCGCCAGAGCCCCGTGCCCGCGCCAACGTCGAGGACCCGCTCGATCTCACCGCCGAACCACTGGACGAACCCCGTGACGCCCCGGGCGAGGCGGTCGATCTCCCGGGCGTCGTAGACCCTCGACCGTGACGACTCGTAGAACCGCCGAAAGTACGGCGCATCGAAGGAGACCGCCATGGCCCCCAGCTTGTAGCATCTTCTGCCATGAGGTTGCTCTCGGCCGGTGGCCTGATGTACGCCGCGTGCGCCGTCTTCGCGGTGGTCTACTTCGGGCTGGCCGTCGGACGCCTGCCGTTTCTGCGGCTCGATCGGGCCGGCATCGCGCTCGTGGGGGCGACCGCGATGTTGGTGCTCGACGTCGTCGGCTTCGACGAGGCCGTCGCGGTGATCGACTACCGAACGCTGGCCCTGCTCTTCGGCATGATGCTGGTCGTGGCCTACCTGCGGGTAGGGGGGTTCTTCCGCACGCTGGCCGCCTGGCTCCTCGATCACGCCCGAAGTCCGCACGGAGTCCTCGTCACGGTCATCGCCTTCGCCGGCGTGCTCTCGACGATCCTGGTCAACGACGTGGTTTGTCTCGCACTCGGACCCATCGTCATACGCCTCGCGCGCCGCATCCGGCGCGACCCCGTTCCTTACCTCGTCGGGCTCGCGACGGCGGCCAACATTGGCTCGGTCGCGACGATCACCGGCAACCCCCAGAACATGATCGTGGGCTCCTTCTCGGGGATCTCGTACTCCGCATTCGCGGCGCGCCTCGCGCCCATCGCCGCGGTGGGCCTGATCATCGACTACGCCGTGATCGCGCTCGCGTTCCGCGGCGTCCTCGGGCGCGAGGTGGACCCGCCCCCCGGCTCCGAGAACCTGCGCGAGCCATTCGGCGACGCGGAGACGGAGCTCCTCCCGAAGGGCGTGGCGGTCCTCGCTGCCTCCGTCGCGCTCTTCTTCGTCGGTGCTCCGACGGCGCTCGTCGCCCTCGGCGCGGCCGCGCTCATCATGCTCGGCCGGGTCGTGCCGGCCAAGCTGTACGCCCAGGTCGACTGGAGCCTGCTCGTCATGTTCGCGGCGCTGTTCGTGGTCGTTCACGGGTTCGAGAGCCACTTCGTCGCTCGCTTCGACCTGGCGCGCGTCGCGGCGGCGCAGCGCGCGCCGGATCTCGAAATCGCCGCGACATCGGCTGCGCTGTCCAACCTCGTGAGCAACGTTCCCGCCGTGCTCCTGCTCAAGTCGGGTGTGAGCGCGCTCGCCCCGGCGGCCCGCGCGAACGCGTGGCTGTCGGTCGCGATGTCGAGCACGCTCTCGGGCAACCTGACCCCCATCGCGTCGATCGCCAACCTCATCGTCATCGAAGGGGCGCGACGCGAAGGCGTCGAGGTGCGATTCGGCGCCTACTGCAAGGTGGGGATCCCGGTGACCCTGATCTCGCTCGGCACGGGCGTCCTCTGGCTCGCCCACATGCGCTGAACGGCGCCCTACTTGCCGTCGCGGGCGGCAGGGTCGAGCTTCAGTGCGGCCGAGTTGATGCAATACCGCTGGCCGGTCGGCGCGGGACCATCGTCGAAGACGTGGCCCAGGTGAGCGCCGCAGGAGCGGCAAAGAACCTCCGTACGGCGCATTCCGTGGCTCGAATCGCCGGCCGTCTCGACCGACTCGCCCGCAAGCGGATGAACGAAGCTGGGCCAACCGCTCCCCGAGTCGAACTTGGCCTCGCTCGAAAAGAGCGGCTCGCCGCAGGCGACGCAGCGATACGTACCCGTGTCGTGGCAGTCCCAGTAGGCGCCGGTGAACGCGCGCTCGGTGCCCTTGCGCCTCGTCACTTCGAACTGCTCGGGCGTCAGTACTTTGCGCCACTCCTCGTCCGTCCGCACGACCTTGCGCGCCATGGGCTCGACTCTAGCAAACGCGCCGGCGTTCCTCACTCCGCCCGGATTGGGCCGGGCGATGGTGCCGGCGTCAGCCTCGAAACCGCAGCGCACGCGGCACGAGCTCGACCTCCACCGGCACCCCCCCGAGGGCCTCCCCATCCACGTCCAGGAGGAAGACGTCGCGGGCTCGGTCGTCCTCGAGGTCGATGGCGATGCGGTCGCATGCGAAGTGCGTCACCCCCGGCGTGGTCACGTGCGACCCGTCGTAGATCTTGCGCGAGAACGTCACGAAGGCCAGCTTGCCGGGCGCATCCATCGACACGACCTCGAACCGACCGTCGTCGGGAGCCGCCATCGGCGCCACGTGCATGCCCGCCCCGAAATAACGGCCGTTGCACACGGCGATCATGAACGTGTCGAGGTGCCGCTCGTCGCGCGCGCCCTCCCCCAACCCCGCCGCGCACCGAATGCGGGCACGGCGGCACCTCGCGAGCGCGCGAAGGCTCGCCAGAAAGTACGCCGCGCGCCCACCGAGGACCTTCGTCGTCCGCGCCACGTAACGATCGACCAGCCCGCCCATGCCCACGGACAGGACGTTGAGAAACCAGCGGGCCTGGGTGGTTCCGTCCGGCGCCCGATACCGCACTCGACCCACGTCGAGGGTCCGCTCGCGCCCCGCAGCCACTGCCTGGACGTAGGCATCCAGGCGGTTCTCGAGCCCCAGGGTCCTCCGGAAGTCACCGCCCGTTCCCCGACCGACCAGCCCCACCGCAGCGCCCCCGCCGGCGTCGAGGACGCCGTTGACCACCTCGTGCAGCGTCCCGTCCCCCCCGACGGCGACGATGAGCTCGCGTCTCTCCTCGACGCCCCTACGCGCAAGGTCGATCGCGTGGCCCGGTCCCTGCGTGAGGACGACGTCCACCGGCCCGAGCCCGCGCTCGAGCGCGCCCTGCAAAGAGGCGTCCGCCCGACGGCTCCCGCCGGACTGCGGGTTGACGATCGCGAGCGGAACGACTCGGCCCATGGTGGGCCGAACGATACGTCACCTGATGAGCTGTGTGCACACCCCACCGACGCACTGGAGCATCACCCCGCCCTCGTTGCAGCAGTCGGCGGTGGTGTTGCAGCGGTTGTCGAGGAGCGCGCAGCCCATCGGCTTTCCGCACTTGTTGGTCGCGGGGTCGCAAGACCCGTCGCAGCAGTCGACGCCCGTCTCGCAGGAGTTGCCGTCGGCCTTGCACGGGTTGAGCGCCGCGAACGCGCGGATGTTGCCCGACTGGTCCTCTTGGCCGGGCAGGTAGAAGGCGGGATGGCTCGGATCGGTTCCTGCTGGCGCGTTGATGTCGATCGCGGCGACCCAGATCTTCTTCGCCGACGAATCCCAGAGGTTCGTGTTGAACCGGTTGCCGTAGTTGCGGCGGCTCGTGAAGTACACCCAGAAGTACCCGCCCGAGGGTACGGGGCTGACGGTCGGGTAGTACATCCGATGCGGGTCGCGGTTCGGGAACGGCAAATACGAGCTGCCGTTCATCAAACCGTTCGTCTGGTCGAGCGGGTGCGACTTGCCGCTGGCCACGTCGACCACGTAGAGATCGCCTTGCGCGACGTCGGAGTTCTGGAGCGGGAACGGGATCGAGTGCAGGCTCGCGAAGTTCGGCGAGTCACCCAGGTAGAAGATGACGCTGTTGCCGTCGGGCGTGAAGAACGGCCACCCGGGGTATTGGTTCGGATCCGAGAAGACCGACTTCGGGTTCGAGAACGTCTTCGTCGGGAAGTCGAAGTCCATCACCATGAGCGAGTGGCCGGAATGGCCGCTGGCTGGACCACCGTCACCCACGGCTCCGGTGTCGTAGTCGTTGAAGACCACGTGCTTTCCGTCCGGCGAGAACATCGGCATCATCGCGTACTTGATCCCGAGGCCGGTGAAGTTGATAGAGTTCCCGGTCTTGGTGTCGTACATCGCCGACGCCTTGACGCCGATCATTCCGGGGTTGTCGTTGGTCCCCAGCGGGAAGACGCCCAGCGTGTTCATGTTCGAGTCGGTCGGCTCCCCGCTGGTGAGCAGCATCGACCCGTCGGGATAGACCCCGCTGAAACCCCAGTCGTCCATGGCGTCCGACGCCACGGGGTTGGCCGGGTCGGGCTTGCCGGCCCCCAGGTTGAACGATTCGCTCCCCGGAGTCTGGAGCCCGCCGGGGTAGAAGTGCCGCTGCGCCACGAGCATCGACCCCGTCGCGTTCACCGAATGGCACGAGATGCATGGCCCGAAGGGAACGAGGCCCTGGATCGAGATGAGCAGCGTCGGCGACGCGCCGCTCGGAGCGATCTGCATGATCGCGCCGTTCTGTATGTTGCCCCCGTCCATGCCGTTGCCGAGCAGGCCCGAGTTGTACGTGTTGTAGTAGAGGACCCCCTTGAGGCTCCCCTTCGCGAAGGTCCACTTCTCGGCGATCGGGCCGCTGATCTTGCCGCCGGCGATCGTGGTGATCTCGATCGTGAGGAGGTCTCCCGGCCCGTTGTTGTGGTCCCACGCCGCCGACCACGGGTAGTTGGGGGCCCCGTTCGGCACATAGAGCTGCTGACTCGGGTTGGCGCCGAAGCAGCCCTTGTACTCGAACGACGTCGACTTCATGTGCAGGTAGACGCCGTCGGCCCCGCCCGCCTGCGGCTTCCACATGAGCAGCGGCGGCAGGATCCCGCCCGGAAAGACGGTCTGGTCGTAGGGGTAGAGCCAGCTCATCGCGGGGTCGAGCGGGCCCCCTTTCTCGAGATTCGTCACGGTCTGGGCGGCCAGCTTGCCGGGGTTGTTCGCGCCGCACTCGTCGATGTTGGCGTTGGTCATCGTCCCGACGGGCGGGCCAGCGGCTGGCCCGCCGTCGCCGAGGCTTCCTACCCCCGAATTTCCGCAAGTGACGCACCCGAACGGCGAGTCGTCGCCGCTCCCGCCGTCCGACGTCCCGGAGGAAGCGCTGCCGCTCCCGCTGCCGCCGTTGTCGCCGAAGCCCTGGCCCTTCCCGCTCCCGCAGCTGGCCGAGCACATCATCGCGACGAGCGCCGCGGCGAGTGCCAGGCTCGCGAAGGGGGGACGCTTCATGGTCCGATTGCGCATCATGGGGTGATTCTCTCCAGAGGCCTGCGCGACTTCCGTCGCCCGTGGGCTGCCGTTGCCGCACCGCTCAATTGAGCACCGAGATGACGTCCGGATTGTTCGCGTCCGCAGGGAAGTACTGCCCGATGTAGATGCACATCACGTTGCTGATCGCAGAATCTCCGAACGACAGCGCGGAGCTCGTGTCGTTGTAGTAGTCGCAGCTCCAGGTGATGCTAGTCCCCGCCTTGAAAGAGAGATACGGCGCGTGAACGAAGAGCTGGGGCGAGTCCCAATTCGTTTCAGTGTAAAAGACGTTGCTGTTCGCGCTCGCGGTGAATTTCAGCGCCGTCCTGTGCATGTGGCTCCACGACGTGAAGATCTGGAAGTCCGTCTGCAAGGGCGTGTAGGACTTCGTCTCCGTCACCGGCATCGTCATCGGCGTGTTGGCAGGCACGCTGAAGAACGTGTTGTTGAGGAAGATAGAGCCGACGTTGGTCTTGACGCTGCTCGGATCGGCGAGGGTGATCTTGATGGACACCTGAGCCGTCAGCGGCGTGCTCCCGGAGTTCAGGTAGTGAACGTTGATCATGAGCCCGTTCGACGAGATGAACGGGTAGGCCATCCCGGGCTCGGGGTACCCCACGTTCCAATTCGCCTGCTGCGAGAGGTACGGGAACGGGTGAAACTCGATCCCCTTGCCCGGGCAATCGCCGAGCGGCGCGGCCTGGGTTCGGGCCGTGGTCGCGTCCATGTTGAAGAGGAAGAAGTGATGAGACCCGGCGCTCATCTTCCCCTCGTAGTAGCTGAAGAAGACGTTCTTCCCGTTGAACGGGTTGCCGAACTGCTGGCATTTGTAGACCTCGTCGCCCGGCATGACGGTGAACGAGTCCATCGTGAGGGTGATCGACTGTTGACCCGCCGCGTCCGGAGGCCCGGAGTCGTAGAGCGACGTCACCGGCGCATCCGAGTACTTGGGCCCTGCGTCGACGATCGCGCTGCCCGAGCTCTCCAAGTTGGTTCCGCTGGAGCTCACCTCACTACCCGAAGCGCTCGAACCGCCCGAAGCGGCCCCGCCGTTCGCGGCACCGTTGCCGCTCCCCGATGACGACGAGCCCGCTCCGGCGCCGCCTCCGAAGGCGGTGGTGGTCCCCGGGCTGCTGCATCCGGCGAGCACTACGGCAACGACGCAGGGCGCCCATCCTCTGATTGTCATCCGGCTCCTCCGTTCAGTCGCGGAATCGCTCATTGTCCTAAGCTACGCGCTGTGGAGGAATTGTTGCGACGCGGCTGCACAAGCCAAACGAGACCAAGAAGGGACGCCAAGCATCAGGTGCCTTTCACACACCAAACGCCTTGGACCGACACGAGTCCGAGACAAACGGTCATTGCGCTGAGGGTGTCCCGAGTCGTTCTCTCGCTTCGCTCGAGCCCGCGGACTTGGGTGCTGAGGCGGCGGCGGTGGAATCCTCCCGCGACCAGACGAGGCCACGTGCACGCAAGTCCTCGATCGTGTCGAAGAGCGTGGACAGCGGGTCCCGCGGCGTCCAGCCGAGCTCCGACATCGCCTTGGCGGCGTCGACGTACCAGAAGTACTGCGACATCTCGGCGCTCGTGGGATCGACGGCGGATGCGACCCCGAGTCGACCCGCCATGCGCTCCACCCACGTCGCGCTCCAGCGCGCGAGATCTGGCGACCGCGGGAACTCCAACCTCGGCGTGCGGACACCGGCGATGCGGCCCAGGCGGCCGAAGAACTCGGCGAACGTCATGTTGGCGGCGCCCAGCAAGTAGCGCTCGCCGGAGCGACCCCTAGTCATCGCGGCGAGGAGTCCCTCCGCGGCGTCGCGCACGTCGACGAACGACAGTCCGCCGGCGGGCAAGACGCGGAGCCCCCCCTGCAGGAAAAGGCGCACGTCTTCCGTCGACGACCCGTTCGCGTCGCCCGGACCGAGGAGAAGGCTGGGGTTGGCGCACACAACCTCGAGGCGGCCGCTCGCGTGGAAGGACAGCGCCGAGCGCTCGGCGAAAAGCTTGGCGCGATAGTAAGGCCACCGCGAGACGAGCCCGATGGGCGGAGGGCCGTCTTCGTTGCAGACGTGGTGCGGATCCTCGGTCACCGCGATCGTTCCGCTCGTGGAGGCGACAACGACCCGCCGCACCCGGGCCTCGACGCACGACGCGAGCACGGCCTTCGTGCCCCGCACGTGCACGCGGTACATCTCTTCGGCGTCGGTCGGCCGCCGCGACACGCGCCCCGCGCAGTGGAACACGCCGTCGCAGCCCGCGGCGGCTCGGGCGACTGCCGGCCCATCGAGAACGTCGCCCCCCAGCGATCGCGCGAACGGCACGACGGCATGCCCCGCCCCCTCGAGCGCACGCGCGAGGTGCGATCCCAGGTATCCGGTGGCGCCCGTGACGAGGTACTTCATGACGGCTGGTCGAGTTGAAAGACCTTCTGGAACGTGAGCAGCAGCCCTACGTCGTTCGACTTGATGACGCCCGCGAGGAAGTCGGCTGGACTCGGGATGTAGGACTCGCGCACGATCTTCGTGAAGATCTCCGGGCTCGTCTTGAGCACGCAGTCGGCTTGACCGTCGGGCTTGCCCGGCCGGACGTCGCACCCGCGCGGATCGACGCGGACGGTCCATTTCGCCAGCTCGTCATTGCCCAGCGACACGTAGTAGCTGACCGCGCGTTCCACCTCTCCCGCCCGGAACTTGCCCTCGAGCTCCGCGAAGAGCGCGATGAGCGGATGCTCGCGCTCCGGCACGAGGTCCTGCTTGGCACCGGCGCCTGCGATGTCGAGGACGGTGCCGTCGCTCAGGGCAAGGACGGCGGCCCGCGCGACGCGGGCGACCTCGCGCGCGGCGTCGGCGGGCGGCATCGACTGCGTCAGCCGGCGCAAGTCGGCCACGCACAAGGGCGGACCGACGCGCGCGACGATTTCCCGCTTGGCGGGCAGCGGCGCGCCCTTCGGCATCGCCGAGTGGGTCCCTCCCAGAAAGACCGGGAGGATGTCGACCCCGTGGACGAGCGCCAGGTGTCCGACCAGGGGCTTAAACTCCTGGATTTCGCCCGTGCTGCTGCGGGTGCCCTCCGGGAACACGAGGACGGTCCTGCCCCGTTCGATCACCTCGGCGGCCTGGCGGATGGCCTGTCGGAGCGAGGCCCTGCGGTCGATGGGCTTGAGGTTGGTCAGGTTCTCGAAGAACGCCCTCTTGATACCGCTCTCGAAGAAGTAGTCCTGCGCCGCCAGCGACACGATCTCGTCGCCGTACGAGCCCAACGCGTGGCGCACGAAGCCCATGTCGAGGTGGCTGGAGTGATTGGCGACCACGATGACGTTTCGATTGTGGGGGATGTAGGCGCGTCCGTAGACCCGCGGCTTCATCACCTCGCCGTAAAAGACGTCCTGCAGCTTGCCGATGAAGGCTTTGCCGATCTCCTGCACCGGCTTGGGGAGCACGATCGGCGGCGCGGACGTCGAGGCGGCCGCCCGCCCGCTCGGTCGAGCATCGCCGGGCGGGGGCGCCTTCACGAGCTCCTCGACGTCACCGACGGTCTCGCATCGCTCCAGGCGCTGCGGGTCGATGGCGCCGAAGCGACCCTCGAGCACCTCGAGCAGCTCCGTCATCGCGAGCGAGTCGAAGTCCAGGTCGCCCCGCAGCGTGGCGCTCGCCACGAGCGACTTGGGCGGCAGCCCCCTCACCCCGGCGACCGCGACCCGGACGGGGTTCAAGGCCCCCGCGCCGTTCTCCGGACGCGAGCTCGCGACGACCATCCGGGAGAGGATCGCGCGCACCTCGTCTCGTTTGACCTTGCGCGTCGCGGTGCGCGGCAGCGGCGCGTCGTACAAGTGCACCACGACGGGCCGCAGACCGAACGGCAGATCGTCGATCGCGCGGCGCAGCGCGCTCCTCGCCCTCTCGCTTCGGGCGGCTCGGTCCGCTCCCCGCTCTCCGGCGGGGACGGCGAGGCACGCCACGCGCTCGGTACCCCTGACGTCGAGCCCGACCACGGCGAGCTCCGCGACGTCGGGGACCGCGCCGAGCCGTCGCTCGACCTCCTCGGGGTGGACGTTCTCCCCGTTCGTCGAGATGACGACGTCCTTGATGCGGCCGACGATCTGCAAGCGACCCTTGGCGTCGAGGCGGCCGAGGTCGCCGGTGTGGAGCCAGCCCTCCGGGTCGATCGCCTGCCGGGTCGCCGCGCCGTCCGTATAGCCGGCCATGACGTTCGCGCCGCGGGCGAGCACCTCGCCCACGCCCCGCTCGTCGGGGTCGGCGATCTTGAGATCCACGCCGGGCAGCGCGCGCCCGACCCCCCGCTCGGCTCGATCCGGACGGCCGACGGCGAGCACCGGCGCCGCCTCCGTGAGCCCGTATCCCTCGGTGAGGCGCATGCCGAGCCCCGCGTATCGATCGTACGTCTCTCGAGGCAGCGCGGCGCCTCCCGAGATCAACCAGCGGATGCGCCCCCCCATCGCCCGGTGGACCGCTCCGAAGAGCAGACGGCCCGCGTCGAACCCGACGTTCGTCGACAGCCAGCGATTGGCATCGGTCGCGAGGTCGAACGCCGCTCGGACCGCCTGTCCCTGCTCGTCCACTCGCTGCAGGATGCGCCGTTCGAGGAGCTGCCAGACGGCGGGGACACCCACCATCGCCGTCGCGCGCGCCGAGCGCAGCCCGTCGACCAGGCGATCTCCGGTCAGCTCTCCCAGGTACACGATCCGGGCGCCGCGCGAGAACGGGAGCAGCAGCCCACACGTGAACTCGAACGTGTGATGAAGGGGCAGGACGCTGAGGACCGCGTCCGCCGCGGAGAGGGGGAAGATCGGCGCAAGCGCCGCGACCAGAGCCGTGAAATTCTTGTGGGTGAGCCTGACGCCCTTGGGACGACCGGTGGTGCCGCTCGTGTAGATGAGGCTCGCGAGGTCCGAAGGTTCCACGGTCACGCTCGGCGCCGCGTGCTCGGCCCCCTCCTGCGTCGCGGCGTCGATCGCGAAGGTCACGAGGCGCGGCCTCGCCGCCTCCACCTCTGCGAGCGCCTTGACCGTCGCGTCCCAGATGATCGATCCGGCGCCGCTGTCGTCGAGCACGCCGAGCCACGCGGAGGCGTCGAGCGACGGATCCACCGGCACGACCGTGCCACCTGCGCGAACGATCCCGAAGTAAGCGATCGCCCACTCGGGTCCGTTCTCGGCGCTCAGCGCGACGCGATCCCCCTTCGCGATCCCCGCGGCTGCGAGGCGACCCGCCACCGCGCGCGCCCGAAGGGCGACGTCGGCGAAGGAGACGCGCGTCAGGCCGTCGTCGGTCGTCCGCTGCAGCGCCACGGCGTGTCCGTGCCGCTCGGCCATCTCGTCGACCAGCGTCACCAGCGTTGCGTGCGGCGCGAGTGCCCTCGGAGGCTTCTGGGACCGCCGGTCGATTTCGGGAATGATGCGGCGCTCCATCGCCGGCATGTGGACGTTCATCATCCAGTCGGCCCAGTCGATGGCCTCGGGCGCCCAGGGAAGCTTCTGGCGGTCCTCTTCGCCCAATCGCGCATAGGCGGCGCGCGTGTTCGAGCAGTCGAAGGGGCCGTTGACCTTCGTCGTGAAGGGCTCGAAGAGCTTCTGCACGTGCGCGATCTTGGCCTGCCGCTGCGAGACCGACTCGAGCACCTTGGCCGCCGGGGCGAGCGACGGGCCCGCCCGGCGCACGAGGGACGCCACCCGGTGCGCGGCGCCGGCGATCGCCGGTGAACCCATCCGGTCGAAGCGCGGTCGGTCGACGAAGGACGGCTCGAAGCGGCCCTGCAGCGCGTTGACGAACGGATTGCCCGCCGTCGACTGGCGGTAGTGCCTCCGCTTGTAGAGCCCCACCATCTCACCGAAGCGCTGCACGGTGCACGGATTGACGTCGGCGCCGCCGAATTGGTAGACGGGCTTCGCCGTCCCCTCGAGCAGCTCGGCGAGCGCAACGATCATCCCCGCGACGACGTAGTCGGTGGGGATGAGATCGAGCGGAACGTGGCCGCCGAGGATCTGCGCCTCACCCTTCATGATGAGGTAGATGAGGGGCGCGCTCGTGGTCGCGCCCTCGTTGTAGCCGCGCTCGGGGAACTCGAGCGACGACTCGCAGCTGGCCGGACGAGCGAGGGTGAAGGGCAAGCCGCTCCGAGCGATCACCTGCTCGCCGATGGCCTTCGTGTACGTGTAAATGTTGGGCCATCCCCAGTGGGTCGCGCGGTCGAGCCCCGCCTCGACGAGGCGGTCGGCGATGAACTTGCGTCGAACGCGACCGAGCTCGGCCGAGTACGGCTCCCCGTGCGCCGGCTCGCCGCGCCTTTCCAAATTCTGGCGCGCGCGCTCGGCGAACTCGCTCTGCCGGAACGCGTCGTCGCAACGGTGAGTGGCCTGGGCGACGAGATCGAGGCACTCGGCGATCTCGCGGTCGGGGTCCCATAGATCGGCGCCGAGCTCGTCGGCGCGTGGAAATGGGTGCACGCAGGGGTGCTCTTCGAGGATCGGCCCGGCGCGCGAACCGGCCACGTAACACGTGCTCGTGTGGAATACGGGCGCGTTGCCCAGCGCCCGCGCCAGGGCGACGAGGTTTTGGGCGCCGAACGCGTTCGCCTCGAGCGCCTCGTCGAGCGGGGGGCTGAAATCGATGACCCCCGCGACGTTGACCACCGCGTCGATCGTGCCCGAGAGCTCGCGCACCCGTTCTTCGCCCAGGCCGCAGAGGGGCTGGCCCATGTCGCCGTCGATGGGCACGACCTTCTCGCGCAGGAACGCGGCGAAGCCGTCCCCGTGCGCACGCCGGAGAGGCTCGGTCGCCTCGCTCGGCGCGATCTCGCTCCAGAAGCGCCCCTCCGGCGTGGAGCTCTCGCCCGGACCCTTCGGGCGAACCACGAGGTAGATGCGCCCGACGCCCGGATAGCGGTCGAGCAGCATGGCCCAGAAGACCTTCCCGAGGAAGCCCGTACCCCCGAGCACGACGAGGCGCGCGCCCTCGAGGATGCCGTAGACGTCGAGACGAGCCGCTGCCATCTCCGAGCTCACACCGTGACGTCCGCCATCACGATCGGCGGGACGTGGAGCATCGTGATCTGGGGGTCGTGGCCGCCGTCCTTCGCCATGCTCACGGCCTCCGCGAACGACGACGCCGTCTCCCAGCCGAGGAGCTTCGGGACGTAGTCGTTGTCCGCGCCGACGACGATGACGCGCCCGAGGTGACGGCGGCCCGCCTCGCCCCAGTACCACATGTAGAACGGGTGCGCGGGGTGGTACGCGTGCCCTCGCCTATACATCTCGATGTACGCGGGGTTCGACGCGAAGCCCTCCTCGAACTTCTTGTGCATCTCGGCGGCGTCGCGCGTCTGGGGAAGGACGTCGTGGACGAACTCGACGTACGGCGCGTGGTGCTCCTTGTCGAACTGGTCGGTGCAGGGATGAAACACGATCATCGTGCCGCCCTTCCGCACGATGGGCGCGCCGCGATAAAAGTTGAAGAGGTACCCCTCTGCCATCACCTGCACGAGCAACGGGTTCAAGAAGGAGTTGACGTTGTACGGGCTGATGTACGGAATCCCGGTGACCAGGATGTCCGCCTGCCCGTGGAGCGGAACGAAGTACTGGGCCGCGCACTTCTCGAGCGTCTGCGCGTGCACGGCCTCGCACTCGCCCGCGAACACCCCCGTCACGCCGTACGGCGACGGGATGCGCTGGAAGATGGCTTGTCGGGCCGGCTGGGGAAGCTTGCCGAGCGTGAACGACAGGCCCCTGTAGGCGGCGCGCTCCGACGACGTCCAGTCGTCCTCGTTCTTGTGCAGGAACTCGAGCGGACGGTCGAACATGCGGTTGTTGATCGTCGTCTCGATGTGAAAGACGTTGAGCGCGTTCTCGACAAGCCGGCCCATGCGCTCGATGCTCGACGCAAGCGCGCTCCGCGACGGGTCCATGTACGAGAAGCATTCGCGCATGACGTGGGGGTTGTGATGCGCGCGAAGGCTCCGGTACCCGCAGAGCCCGACGGCCACCGACTTGTGTCCGCCGTCCATCGGCGACAGGTTCAAGTTGACGTAGATGAGAAGGTCCGACTCCACCGCGCGGCGGTTGAGCTCGACGACCTCGCCGTGATCGGTCGTGCCGACGAGCTTCATCCCCTTGGGGTCCTCGGCGTCGTGGTTGTAGAGGCGGTCGGGCCAGTACGCCTTGAAGATTCGGTCCCCGACGACGTGGCGGACCTCTTCGCCCGTCATGCGGCGGTGAATCGACGTCGCGATGACGATCGACACGTCCTCGACCGCGTGATCCGCGAGGAGCGTGAGCAGGACCGTCAGGACCCGCTCCCGGACGTCCGGCCTCCGCATCGGTGGCAGGGGGAGCGACAGGTCGTCGATCGCGATGACCACCTTCATCCCGGGCCGTAGCTTGGCGTGCAGCGGATCGCTGTTGATCGGCCGGTTGATGGCGTAGCGGATGGCGGCGTCGACGTCGCGCAGCGGCTCGAGCGGCGCCCGGGGGTAGACCACGCGGGACCCCGCCGGCAGGTCGACCTCGACGAGTCGGTCCCCGCTGAACACCGTCCGCGGCCCGCTCCTCTTGTCCATCGTGACGACGAGCGGGTGCCCGGGCCCGCGCGCCCTGGGCCGGGCCGCGAGGACGAGCGGCGCGGGCGAGAGGGGGTTCGTCATGGGAGGCGCTCCAGGAGACCGGCCGCCACGGGCCGCTTGCCGAGGTGGATCACGGGCCAAGAATACGTCCGGGCGAGCTTCGAGAGGCGAAGGTCCGGATTGACCGCGCACGGATGCCCCACGACGGAGAGCATCGGCACGTCCGAGTAGCTATCCGAGTAGGCGAAGCATTCGCCCAGATCGATCGCGCGCTCGCGGGCCCACTCACGGATGAGCCGCGCCTTCTCCGGTCCCGCCACGACCGGACGGAGCAGGCGTCCCGTCGCATAGCCGTCCTTGAATTCAAGACGGTTCGCGATAAACCCCGTCGCGCCCACGTGCCGCCTCAGCCGCTCCATCAGAAAGTCGAGGGCGCCCGACACGAGAACGACTTCGTGGCCCTCCGCCCGGCACCGTTGCACGAACTCGCGGGCGCCGGGGTAGAGGGCGCGCTTCATCGACCGGTCGAAGGCCTCGTCGGCGAGGATGTGAAGCCGGTCCTGCGAGATGCCTTCGTACGATGCGAAGAGGAGCTCGTTGAAGCGCCGGCGATCGACGATCTCGGCGAGCGCCATGCGCGGTGCGCCCGCCAGCGCCCGGGCGACCGATCGCAGCGTCCGCACCGGGTTCGGCTGGTTGGTGAGGTAGAACGCCGTCGGGTGCAGCAGATTCGCGCGGATCAGCGTGCCGTCGACGTCGAAAAAACTGGCGCGCACGGGCCCTCGGCTATCGTCCACGGAGGCGCCACTGTCAACGTTCTTCGCCACCCGCGCCGCGGCCCTCCGTCGGCCCGACGGGAGCACCGGCTTGGGCTTGCGCCCGGCCTCGCTTTCCAGCACCCTATCGCGCCCGCAGCCCTCTGCGCGCGCCGCCCTCCCGTGTTGCCCGAGGTTCTCCCCGCCCGAGGCGACGGCGCCTCGCACGAACGCGACCTGCTCGAGATGGGCCAGGGCGCCCTCACGCCCCTCGAGAGGGCGCAGATTCGATTCATCCGCGCGAGCCTGAGGCCGGGACCCCTCGACCGATCGATCCGCGTGCTGCAGCGGACCGTCGGCCAGTTCTGGATCCGCGCGGCGACGGCGCGCATTAGCCGCATCTTCGGCTTCGAGCGCGTGCCGCCGTGGGATGCGGAGCGAAGCTTCGTGCTCGTCTCCAACCACCGCTCGTTCTTCGACCTCTACGTAGCGACCGCCGAGCTCGTCGCCCGCGGGCTTCCCCAGCGCATCCTGTTCCCGGTGCGATCGACCTTTTTTTATGATCACCCCCTCGGCCCGGTGGTCAACGGCGCGATGAGCTTCTTCGCGATGTACCCACCGATCTTTCGCGAGCGGGCGCGCGCGGCGCTCAACGTCGCGAGCCTCGACGAGGTCACGGCGCTCCTCCGCCGGGGCGGCTTTCTCGTCGGCCTCCACCCCGAGGGCACCCGCAAGAAGGACGACGACCCGTACACCTTCTTGCCGCCCCAGAGCGGCGTCGGCCGCATCATCTACCACGCGCGCGTCCCCGTGATTCCAGTCTTCGTGAACGGCCTCGGCAACGACCTGGCACGCCAAGTCGTCGGCGGCGTGACGGGCCGGGGCAACCCCATCCACGTCGTCTTCGGCGCACCCGTCGATCTGACGGCGCTGCTTGCCGAGCCGGGTGGTCCGCGAACGTACAAGAGGGTCGCCGCCGCCTGTCTCGATGCCATCGGCGCCCTCGGGCAGGAAGAACGAGAACGGCGAATGCGCGCGTAGTTCGTGCGCGTTTCACGTAGCGCGCGCGCGTGTCGTGCGGTGGACGCGGACGATTCCTCAATAAACACACGAAAAAAGAGCAAGAAGTGGACACAGTGATTGCGACGTGTTTCGCGTCTTGTAGATAATCCGGGCAAGAGGTCGGGCACTCCATCCAAGAGGGTAGGCCATGGCTACAAGGTTCGAGATTGGGGCAGGCATGACTTGCAGGTCGGTCGCGTTCTTCCTGGCGCTGGGCGTCGCGGGTTGCAGTAGCGCCTCGCCGCCGACGGGAGGGCTCGGAACGGGCCAAGAGGGCCCGACCGGCCCCTCGAACAACGGCTCGACCAACAACGGCGCCTCCACCGGCCAGGGCGGCGGGGGGGGCGGTGGCGGGGGGGGCGGAACCCAGACCGGCGGCTCGGGGAGCACCGCGAGCTCGGGCGGGTCAAGCACTCCGTCGGGGCCAAGCGCCGGGACGGGCAGCTCCGGATCCGGTCCCAGCAGCGGCTCTGGCTCCAAGGCCGGGTCGTCGTCCGGATCGGGGACGACGCCTTCCGACGGCGGCGTCGCACCGACGCGCGGCTGCGGCCAGGGCACCTCGTGCATGCCCGGAAACGATCTGACGCCCCCCGCCGCGGGCCAGGGCTACCAGATCGCGACGCCGCCCGGCGCCATCACCGTGCAGCCGGGGCAAGAGAGCTTCCTCTGCTACTACAAGACCCTGCCGAACACGTCGGAGTTCGACGTCGGCAAGATCCAGTCGTGGATGACGCCTGGAAGCAGCCACCACTTCATCGCCTACCAGCAGACCGCCGGCGCGGCCGCGGACGGCACGCTCTCGGCGTGCTCGTTCGGCGGCGGCACGTGGATGTACGCGACGTCGCTACCGGGCGAGATCATCGAGCTCGCGATGCCTCAGGGGGTCGGCCTTCCGCTCCCGGCGGGCACGCAGATCATGCTCAACATGCACTTTATCAACACCGGGTCGACGCCGGTGACGCCGCAGGTGAAGATGAACGTCGTTGCGGCGCAGAGCCTCCAGTACCGCGCCGGGGCGATGGTGTCCTTCAACGCGACGATCAACGTCCCACCCGCCAGCGCGGCCGGCCCCGGTAAGCAGACGGTGTACGGGACCTGCACGGCAGCCGCCGGCTCGAAGTTCTTCGTGATGACGACGCACACCCACAAGCACGCGGTCGAATCGAAGGTCAATTACGTCAGCGGCGGGCAGACGACGAACCTGGTGGATACGACGGACTGGGAGCACCCGGACGTCGGCCTCTGGAACGCGCCGAACTTCTTGACGGTCAAGGCGGGCGACAGCTTCACGTACAGCTGCGCCTACCAGAACACCGGGACGACCGCCGTGACGGTCGGCGAGACGGCCGCCTCGAACGAGATGTGCATGGCCATCGGCTACTACTTCCCCGCCGGCGGGGCAGCCTGCCAATAGCCCTGGGTCGCCATTGACAGCAAGCTCGCGCCAAGCGAGATCCCGCTGTCGTGGAGCAGTACCTGGATCTGGTGCGCGCGGTCCTCTCGCGGGGCACGCGCAAGCCCAACCGCACCGGCGTCGACACCCTCTCGACGTTCAACGAAAACTACGAGATTGACCTCCGTCGCGGCTTCCCGCTGCTGACCACGAAGGAGATCTCCTGGAAGAACATCGTCGTCGAGAACCTCTGGTTCTTGAGCGGCGAGACGAACATCGGCCTCTTGCGCAAGCACGGGTGCAGGTTCTGGGACCCATGGGCCGACGCGCAGGGGCGCGTACCGAGCGCGTACGGCAACTTCTGGCGCCACTTTCCGACTCATGACGCCGAAGGCGCGCCGTCGTTCAACGACCAGGTGCGTTGGGTGGTCGAGGAGGCCGCGCGCAACCCCAACAGCAGGCGACTCGTGGTGACCGCTTGGGCGCCCGGCAATGCGCAGACGAGCAAGCTGCCCCCGTGCCACCTGCTCTTCATGCTCAACGTGCAGACCGACGAACGCGGCGAGCCGCTGCTCAACCTGCACCTGACCCAGCGCAGCGCGGACGTCGCCCTCGGCGTGCCCTACAACATCGCCGGGTACGCCCTCCTCCTCGAGCTCTTCGCGCGCTTCACGGGCCTGCGCGCGGGCCTCTTCGGCCACACGCTGGTCGACGCGCACGTCTACACCTCGAAGCCCGACGGCTCGATGGCCGAGTACGATCACGTCCCCGGCCTGCGCCTGCAGCTCGAGCGGGCGCCGCGGCCGCTGCCCCGGCTGGCCATCGATCCGTCGATCCGCAAGCTGGACGACCTGCGTCCCCTCCTCGAGGCGGACACCGCCACTGTGATGAAGCACTTCGTCCTGACGGGCTACGACCCGCACCCGGCCATCGCCTTCAAAGTGGCCGTCTGACGTGATGCGCGGGATCGTCTACGCGGTGTCGCCAGAGGGGGTGATCGGAGTGGACGGCAAGATCCCCTGGCGCCACGGCGGGGACCTGCGGCGGTTCAAACGGCTGACGATGGGCTCCACGGTGATCATGGGCCGGACGACGTTCGAGTCGATCGGCAAGGCGCTCACCGGGAGGCGGAACATCGTCGTCACCCGGGGCAGAATCGACGTGCCCGGCGTCGAGACGGCGCGGAGCATCGACGAGGCGCTGGCGCTCGCGGGCGGCTCGGACGTCTGGTTCATCGGCGGCGCGCGGATCTACGCGGAGGGGATGAAGTACGCGGACGTCATCGACGTCACGTACGTGCCGGATCGGGTAGCCTCGCCGAACGCAGTGCTCGCACCGCGGATCGACGAGGTCGAGTTCGAGGCGGGGCCCCTCGTCGCGCACGAGGACGAGCCGGAGCTCACCCGGCGAGTGTACGCGCGGAGGAAAGCATGAAGGGGTGGCTGGCGCTGGCAACGGTGGTCCTCGCGGCGTGCGACAAAGGGGGCTCGACCGCGGCGGTGACGTCGCCCGAGACCGCGCCCTCGCCCGAGACCGCGCCCGC
>Ga0070735_10001086_pt1 | contig 26997 bp, 26 predicted proteins | sample Coa_R1_FD_66443 | JGI IMG/M metagenome (GOLD analysis project Ga0070735, IMG submission 66443) | Surface soil microbial communities from Centralia Pennsylvania, which are recovering from an underground coalmine fire - Coalmine... | ecosystem: Environmental > Terrestrial > Soil > Unclassified ...
CGAAGCCCGGGCCGCCTGGCTTGAACGGTTCTTCATGGCATGCCTCGTACAAGCTAGGCAGCGCGCTGTCCGTCGTCCTGGTGAGGAGACCGCGATCGCGGAGGAACCCCTCGGCCTCATCAAGTGAGCCGAGCGCCCGGTCGGCGGTCAGCCGGCACTCGTAGGCACGGCGTTCACGAAGTGCGGCCAGCGACTCCACGGGGCCAGGCTAACCCGTGGCGCGAGCACGAACGGGGACAATACCACCGTGACCTGGGATCTGGACGGCTAAGATGCAGCGGTGGCAATGGCTGCCCGGCGGTCCAGGCTGATCCTCGCCAGCGAGCTGATTACCGGCCTGCTCGCGGCGGTGCTGCTGACGGCCGGCTGCGGGGGTTCGGCGAGCCAGTCAGCCTCGGTCCCGGCCAGGCCTTCGGCTCCGGTCAGCTCCGCGCCGGCGGTCCGCGACAAGCCGGCCTCGGCCCGTGCGGCCCGCGCCGTCTCCCCCGGCATGGCCGGCCGGTACCGGGTGGGCGAGCGGCAGCTGGTCTTCACCGAGCCCGCGCACGTCGGGGTGACCGGTCAGCACCTCGGCGCGCGTTCGCTGCTGACCGTGATCCGTTACCCGGCGGCCAAGGGCACGGCGGGAAGCTGGGCGGCCGGCGGCCCGTTCCCGGTGGTGATGTTCGCCCCCGGGTTCCGGCAGTGCAGCGCTACGTACGAGAACCTGCTCCAGGCCTGGGCCAGCGCTGGCTACGTGGTCGTCTCGGTGGACTTCCCGCGCACCAGCTGTCAGGTCGCCGCCACGGCCTACGAGCCGGATCTGGTCAACCAGCCCGGCGACGTGTCCTACGTCCTGGGCCAGGTGCTAGCGCTGAGCGCACGGCCGGATGGCTTCCTGTCCGGGCGGCTTAACCCGCGCGAGGTCGCCGCGGCGGGCCAGTCTGACGGCGGGGACACGGTCGCGGCCCTGGGCGGTAACGCCTGCTGCCAGGAGCACCGGCTGAAGGCGGTGGCGGTGCTGTCAGGCGCGGAGTGGCCGCCGATGCCAGGCAGGTACTTCCCGGGCGCGGCGCCGCCGATGCTGTTCGTGCAGGGCAGCGCGGACACGATCAATCCGCCGTGGACCAGCGTGCAGCTGTACCGCGCGGACCGGGCCGGGTCGCGGTACTACCTGGACCTGTTCGGCGCCGACCACATGGTCCCCTACACCGGGGACAACGCGGTGGAACGGCTGGTGGCCCGCGTCACCCTGGCGTTCTTCGACCGGTACCTGCTCGGCGGCAAGGCGGCGCTGACCGCGGCGACGCGGGCGGCGGACAGCAGCGGCATCGCGGTCCTGGACAGCGGCGGCCGGCTCCCCTCCGGCACCGGCTGACCGGCGCCGGCTGACCCGCGCTAGCTGACTCGCGCTAGCTGACCCGCGCTAGCTGACGAGCCGGCGGGCGCGGCTCAGCCGACGCGGTGTCCATCCGGGCGGCGGCCGTTCGATATTAGGGAAAGGCCAGTGCAGTTCAGATGGTGCCGGAGGGACAGATCATGAAGTACATGCTGCTGCTCAACCGCACGGCGGACGCGCTCCCCGAGCCCGGGACGCCCGAGCTCGACCGGATCACGCAGGAGTACGGCGCCGCGGTGGAGGCCATGGGCCGGGCCGGGGTGCTCCTCGACTGCGCGGCCCTGACCGCCCGCTCATCCACGACCACGGTCCGGGTCCGCGACGGCCAGACGATCATCACCGACGGCCCGTCGGCCGAGATCAAGGAGCAGCTCGGCGGGTACACGATCATCGAATGCGCCGATCTGGACGAGGCCTTGACCTGGGCGGCGGCCATACCCGCCGCGCGGGACGCCTCGGTCGAGGTCCGCCCGGTCGTGGCGACGCAAGCGCCGGTGTGAGCGGCTCGCTCGACCAGCTCATCCGCCAGCACTGGTGGGCGGCGGTGGCCGCCTTGTGCCGGCTGACCGGCGACCTGGGCACGGCCGAGGACGCCGTACAGGACGCGTGCGTGGCCGCCCTGGAGCGCTGGCCGGTTACCGGGGTGCCGGGCAACGCCCGGGGCTGGCTCATCGGCGTGGCCCGGCACAAGGCCGTCGACCGGCTGCGGCGGGAGGCCATCCGCGGTGCTAAGGAGGCCGCCTCGATGCGCGAGCTTGACGACGCCGGCCGGGGACCGGACACGGCCGAGCCCGCCGACACGCTGAGCCTCATGTTCTTGTGCTGCCACCCGGCCCTGGACGTCTCGGCCCGGGTGGCGCTGACGCTGCGATCGGTGTGCGGGCTGTCGACGGCGGAGATCGCGGCGGCCTTCCTGGTCCCCGAGGAGACCATGGCCAAGCGCCTGGTCCGGGCCAAGGCCAAGATCCGGGACGCGCGGATCCCGTTCCGGGTTCCGGCCCAGGCCGAGCTGCCGGAGCGGCTCGGCGGCGTGCTGCGGGTCATCTACGTCCTGTTCACCGAGGGCCACATGGCCAGCCGCGGAGAGGCCCTGGTCCGCGGCGAGCTGTGCGACACCGCCATCTCGCTGGCCCGCGGGGTGGCCGGGCTGCTGCCCGGCGAGCCGGAGGCGCTCGGGCTGCTCGCCTTGCTCCTGCTGACCGATGCCCGCCGGGCCGCTCGCACTGACGAGGTGGGCGACCTGGTGCTGCTCGAGGATCAGGACCGGAGCCGGTGGGACCGGGACAAGATCACCGAGGGCGAGGCGGTCCTGGAGACGGCTCTGTGCTGCGGCCGGCCCGGGCCCTATCAGCTGCACGCGGCCATCGCGGCCTGCCACTCGACCGCGGACCGCGCCGAGGCGACCGACTGGCGGCAGATCGCGCTGCTCTACGGGGAGCTGATCCGCTACGAGCCGACCCCGGTTGTGGAGGCCAACCGGGCGGTCGCGGTGGCCATGGCCGAGGGCCCGGCGGCCGGGCTGGTCATCCTGGACGCGCTGGCCCACCACCCGCAGATGCAACGCTGGGCCCAGCTGCACATCGCCCGGGCCGAGCTGCTCAGGCGCCTCGGGCGGGAGCGCGATGCCGCTGACGCCTATCGTCTGGCGCTCGACCTCGAGCCGGCCGCGGCCTCCCGCTCCTTCATCGTCCGGCGCATGCGGGAAGTCAGCTAGGCGCGGGGCGCGGGCATGCCCAGCAGGACGGGGGTGGCGGTGGCGGGGGCGGCGGGGGTGGCGGTGGCGGCCGCCCAGGAGTCGCCGGCGCGGGTGCGGCGCAGGGACAGCGGCTCGGCGTCGGATAGCAGGTAGTGCGGGGCGGCGCGGGTGACGGCCACGGTGACGATGTCGCCGGGGCGCGGGGTCAGCCCGTGCGGGGCGAAGTGGACCAGGCGGTTATCCCGGGCGCGGCCGGACATGCGGTGGGTGGCGGCGTCCTTGCGGCCCTCCCCCTCGGCGACCAGCACCTCGACGGTCGCGCCGGTCAGCTTCTGGTTCTCCGCGTAGGTGGTCTCCTCGACCAGGGCGGCCAGCCGGTCGTAACGTTCCTGGACGACGACCGCCGGGACCTGCCCGTCCATAGTGGCGGCGGGAGTGCCGGGCCGGATCGAGTAGCGGAAGGTGAACGCCCCCGCGAAGTGCGCCTGGCGGACCAGGTCCAGGGTGTCCTCGAAGTCCTGGTCGGTCTCGCCGGGGAAGCCGACGATGATGTCGGTGGTGATGGCGGCGTCGGGGATGGCGGCCCGGACCCGGTCCAGGATGGCCAGGTAGCGGTCGCGGCGGTAGGCGCGGCGCATGGCCTTCAGCACGGTGTCCGACCCGGACTGCAGCGGCATGTGCAGGCTGGGCATGACGTTCGGGGTCTGCGCCATCGCGTCGATCACGTCGTCGGTGAAGTCGCGGGGATGCGGGGAGGTGAACCGGACGCGCTCCAGTCCCTCGACCTGCCCGCAGCTGCGCAGCAGCTTGCCGAACGCCTGCCGGTCGCCGAACTCGGCGCCGTAGGAGTTCACGTTCTGGCCGAGCAGCGTGACCTCGAGGACGCCGTCGGCGACCAGCGCGCCGATCTCGGCCAGGATGTCGCCGGGTCGGCGGTCGCGCTCCTTGCCCCGCAGGCTGGGCACGATGCAGAAGGTGCAGGTGTTGTTGCAGCCGACCGAGATCGAGACCCAGGCGGAATAGGCGGACTGACGGCGGGCGGGCAGCAGCGAGGGGAATGTCTCGAGCGTCTCGGCGAACTCGGCCTGTGCCTCGTTCCTGAGCCGGGCCCGCTCGAGCAGGTCGGGCAGCGAGGCCATGTTGTGGGTGCCGTACACCACGTCGACCCAGGGGGCGCGCTGGGTGATCTTGGTCCGTTCCATCTGGGCCAGGCAGCCGCCCACCGCGATCTGCATGCCGTTCTTCTTCTGCGGCAGCAGGTGACCCAGGTTCCCGTACAGCCGGTCGGCCGCGTTCTCGCGGACCGCGCAGGTGTTGAACACCACCACGTCCGGGGTCTGGCCTTCGGCGGCGGGCTGGTAGCCCGCCTCGTCCAGCAGGCCGGCCAGGCGTTCGGAGTCGTGCGCGTTCATCTGGCACCCGTAGGTGCGGATCTGGTAGGTGCGGCCGCCGGCAGTCACACAAACAGGATAGAGGGCTGCCGGGTGCGTCACGTGAGCCATGGCGAGGCGCCTCTGGCGTGATATATCTGTAGGCAAATGACTACGGATACGCACATCTTTGGGGAATGGCCCTCCCCGATCACGGGTGCCGACGTGGCGCGCGGGCGGGTAGGCCTCTCGTTCCCGGTCATTTCCGGCTCGCAGGTGTGGTGGCAGGAGATCCGGCCGTCGGAGGACGGCCGGCTGGCGGTGGTCTGCCAGGGCCCTGACGGCGTCCGCCGGGACCTGCTCCCCGCGCCGTGGAACGCCCGGACTCGCGTGCACGAGTACGGCGGTCAGTCCTACCTGCCGTTGCCCGACGGCTTCCTGTTCGCCAACTTCGCCGACCAGCGGCTCTACCGGTGCCGGCCGGCGGTCACAGGGTCCGGTCCCGAACCGCTGACCGCGGCGGCCGGCGCAGAGAACGCCGACCGGTTCGCCGACTTCGTGCTCGCCCCGGGCGGGGACGAGGTGTGGTGCGTCCGGGAGCGGCACGCGGCCGACCGGATCACCCGGGCGATCGTGGCCGTGCCGCTCGACGGCTCGGCGGCCGACGCCGCGGACGCGGTCCGCGTGCTGGTCAGCGGCTCGGACTTCTACGCCTTCCCGGCTCCGTCGCCGGACGGCAGCATGCTGGCCTGGATCTGCTGGGATCACCCGCGGATGCCGTGGGATGGCACCGAACTGCGGGTAGCCGCGCCCGGCGACCGGCGGCACCAGGTCGTGATGGGCGGCGACCGGGAGTCGGTGCTGGCACCGGTGTGGCGCGACGACCGCAGCCTGTACGCGGTCTCGGACCGGTCCGGGTGGTGGAACCTGTATCTGGCCGGGCCGGTGGGGACGCCCCGGGCGCTGTGCCCGCGCGCGGAGGAGTTCGCCGCCCCGCTGTGGCAGCTCGGCACCTACCCGTACGCGGTGCTCGGCGACGGCCGCCTGGCGGTCAGCCACGGGACCGGACCCTCGCGGCTCGGGGTGCTCGACCCGGAGACGGGTCAGCTGACCGACGTCGACCTGCCGTACCAGTCGTTCTCGTCCTGGCTTTCGGCCTCCGGACAGAGCGTGGCCGCGACCGCGGGCGGCCCGGCGGTGCCGCTCACCGTGATCCGGGTCGACATCCCCCCGGTCAGAGATACCGCCGGGAAACCGGCGCAGGTCACCGAGCTGCGCCGGGAGACCGAGGAGCTGCCCGACGCCGCCTACCTGCCGGTGCCGCGGGCCGAGCGGCTGACCGGGCCGTCCGGCTCGGAGGTGCACGCGCTGGTCTACCCGCCGGCCAACCCCGCGGTGTCGGCGCCCGAGGGCGAGCTGCCGCCGTACATCGTCTGGGTGCACGGCGGGCCGACCTCGCACGTGGTCCCCCGGCTCGATCTGGAGAAGGCGTTCTTCACCAGCCGGGGCATCGGGATCATCGACGTGAACTACGGCGGCTCGAGCGGCTACGGGCGGGCCTACCGGGAACGGCTGCGCGGCCAGTGGGGCGTGGCCGACGTGGCCGACGTGATCACGGCCGTGCTCGCGCTGGCCGAGGCCGGCGAGGCGGACGGGAAGCGGCTCGGCATCCGCGGGCACTCGGCCGGAGGCTGGACCGCCCTGGCCGCCGTGACCTCGGGGATCCAGGCGGCGGACACCGAACCGGAGCGGAGCGCCGTCTTCGCGGCGGCCGTGTCCTACTACGGCGTCAGCGACCTGCGCGTACTCGCGGCCGAGACGCACGACTTCGAATCGCGGTACCTGGACGGTCTGGTCGGGCCGCTGCCGGAGTGCGGCGCGCTGTACGCCGAGCGAGCGCCGGCGGGTCACGTGAACGACCTCACCTGCCCGATCCTGCTGCTGCAGGGACTCGACGACCCGGTGGTGCCGCCGGTCCAGGCCGAAACCATCGCCGCCGAACTGGCCGCACACGGGATTCCCTACGCGTTCTTGACCTTCGCGGGCGAGTCGCACGGATTCCGGAAGGCCGACAGCATCATCGCGAGCCTCGAGGCGGAGCTGTCCTGGTACGGCCAGACCATGGGTTTCACCCCGCCGGGCGTGCCCGTGGTCCCGGTAGCGGGGGCCGACGCGCGCACCACGATCCGTTCAGGATAAAAAGGGATTGACTGAGGGGAGCAGTTGTCAAGGTAGCCGGTCGGCCTGGACAGTTATCTTCTAGTATCAACTGTTCTCTTCAGGGTCCGTTTGGTGCGGATTGGGTGGGTGGGACCAGGCATTATGGAGCATCTCAGGCCCGGTGATCCAAGCAGGGTGGGTAACTACCGGCTGATTGGGCGGCTGGGCGAAGGCGGCATGGGGCAGGTATTCCTGGGCCTGTCGCCTGGCGGTCGTCAGGTCGCGGTGAAGATCATCCATCCCGGCTACGCCAGCGGCACGCAGTTCCGCGAGAGGTTCGCGCGGGAGATCGAGGCGGCGCGGCGGGTCGGCGGCTTCCACACCGCGTCGGTCGTGGACGCCGACCCCAGCGCTGACCCGCCGTGGATGGTCACCGCGTTCATTCAAGGTCCTTCGCTGCAGCAAGCGGTCGCCGAGGGCGGGTCCTTCTCGCTCGAGCGGGTGTGCCGGCTCGGCGCGGGGCTGGCCGAGGGGCTGGCCGCGATCCACGCGTGCGGGCTAGTGCACCGCGACCTGAAGCCGAGCAATGTGATCCTGGCCGACGACGGGCCGCGCATCATCGACTTCGGGATCTCTCGGGCGGCCGAGGCCAGCCCGATGACGACGGCGGGGATGGTCGTCGGCACGTACTCCTACATGTCCCCCGAGCAGTTGCGGGGCGAGGTGGCCGGGCCCGCCAGCGACGTGTTCGCGCTAGGCTGCACGCTGGCCTTCGCCGCTACCGGCCGGGTCACGTTCGGCGACGACTCGATTGTCACCGTGGTGTACCGCATCACCAGCGAGCCGCCGGATCTAAGCGGCGTGACCGACCAGCACGGCTTCCGGGATCTGGTCCGGGACTGCCTGTCCAAGTCCCCGGCCAACCGCCCCAGCCTGGCGACCATCATGGAACGGCTGGCCGAGACCGGCACCGCCGCCCAGTCCATGCTGACCGATCCGACCGCCGACTACTGGCATTCCGGCGAGCCGGCCTCGCGGGGACCCGCGGCACCGGCGGCCGCGCCGGAGCCCAGTCCCGCGGCCCAGCCGCCTTCCCGCCCGGCGGCAGCGGAGCCTGCACCGCGCGTGCCCGCGCCGGAGCCGCCGCCGTACCCGTACGTCGCGGCCGCCAATCCGCAGCCGCTTCCCTATGTCGCGCCACCGGAGCCCAAGCAGTACGCGGCCTCGCCGCCGTCCGGTCAGGCGGGCACCCCGTACCCGGCCCCGCCGCCGTCGGGGCAGGCGGGCACCCCGTACCCGGCCCCGGGCGGGGTCGGGCTCGATCCCGGCCGGGGCGGCCAGCCGTCCTCGGCCGACATGTACGAGGCGACCCAGACCATGCGGACCGGCGACCGGACCGGTCCCGGCCAGGGCGGTGCCGGTCAGGGCGGTGCCGGCCAGGGCGGTGCCGGCCAGGGCTATGACCAGCAGCGCACCGGGCCCGAGGCCCCCCAGCGGGACCAGCGCCCGATCTGGGAAGCCGCAGCGCCGCCGTCCAGGGCGGGCCGCGGCGGCGGACGCCGCACGGTGCTGATCATCGCGGCGGCCGCCGTCGTCGTGATCGGCGCGGTCGTGGGCATCCTGCTCAGCAGCAGCAGCCCGAAGCCCTCACACCCGGTCGCGGTTCAGTCCTCGGCCCATGCGGGCGGTCATCCGTCGGTCAGCCCGAGCCTGCACTCCAGCCCCGGCGTGCCGAGCCAGCCTGAGCTGTCCCTGCACGATCCGGGCGGCAAGAACGTCTTCGGTGACGTGTTCAGCTCCGAGGCGAAGCTGGTCACGGGCGACAGCAACGGCAACAGCTACGTGTGGGACGTGAGCAGCGGCGGCAGTCTCACCAACACCCTCAAAGACCCGAACAGCAACGGCATCAACAGCATCGCGTTCAACGGGAGCACCGATACCTACGCGATGGCCGACGCGAACGGCAACATCTACCTCTGGAACGGGGCCAGCTACAAGGTCACCGCCACCCTCTCCAACGGCAGCCGGGATGACGACCGGGTGGCGATCAGCCCTGACGGCAGCACGGTCGCGGTCGGCAGCAACGGCGGCAGCACCTACCTGTGGAAGGTGGGCGGCAGCTCCACCTCCACGAACAGCTTCCACGACCCGGGCGGCAAGAGCGTGTACGGAGTCGCGTTCAGTCCCGACGGCAATAGCCTGGCGGCCGGGGACACCAACGGCAGCACCTACCTGTGGAACGTGTCCACCGGCCAGCTGACCAGCACGTTCAAGGACCCGGGGAGCAAGGGCCTGTACGACATCGCGTTCAGCCCGGACGGCAGCAAGATCGCCGTCTCCGATCAGTCGAGCACCACCACCGACGGCGTCGTCTACGTGTGGAACGTGTCCACCGGCCAGCTGGTCTACTCGCTGGAGTCGTTCTACAACTCCGAATTCGCGGACATCGCGTTCACCCCGGACGGCCGCTACCTGGCCGCCGGGGACACCATCGGCAACGTGAGCTTCTGGAACCTGGCCACCGGCAAGTACCTGGACACGCTGTCCGATCCGCTCGGCAAGGCGATCATCGGCGTGGCGTTCAGCCCGAGCGGCGATGCCCTGGCCAGTACCGACACGGCAGGCGACGTGTACGTCTGGAATACGAAGTGGCTTGGCTCGTAGCGAGTACCACGGCCCGTTCGGGAGAAAAGTCTTTTAAAGGGCGTGCGGGTCAGCGCGCGAATTCGGTGGCCCGGGATTCACGGACCACGGTGATGCGGATCTGGCCCGGGTAGGTCAGTTCCTCTTCGACCTGCTTGGCGATGTCGCGCGCGATCACCTGGGCCTGGATGTCGTCGATCCGGTCGGGCTTGACCATGACCCTGATCTCGCGGCCCGCCTGCATGGCGAAGACCTTCTCCACGCCGTCGTGGTCGCTGGCGATCTGCTCCAGGCGCTCCAGGCGCTTGACGTACATCTCGAGCGACTCGCGCCGCGCGCCGGGCCGGCCGCCGCTCATCGCGTCCGCGGCCTGGGTCAGTACGGCCTCGACCGTGCGGACCTCGACCTCGTTGTGGTGCGCCTCGATGGCGTGCACTACGTCCTCGTGCTCGCCGTAGCGGCGGGCGATCTCGGCGCCGATCAGCGCGTGGCTGCCCTCGACCTCGTGGGTGAGAGCCTTGCCGATGTCGTGCAGCACCGTGCAGCGCCTGAGCAGCAGCGGGTCCATGCGCAGCTCGCTGGCCATCATGCCCGCGATGTGCGCCGACTCGACTAGGTGCCGCAGGACGTTCTGCCCGTAGGAGGTGCGGTAGCGCAGGCGGCCGAGCAGGTCGACCAGCTCCGGGTGCATCTCGGTGATGCCCAGTTCGACCAGGGCGTCCTCACCGGCCCGCCGGCACAGCTGCTCGATCTCGGCCTTGCCCCGCTCGTAGGCGTCCTCGATCCGCTGCGGGTGGATCCGGCCGTCGGCGATCAGCCGGTCCAGGGTGAGCCGGGCGATCTCTCGTCGCACCGGGTCGAAGCAGGAGAGCAGGACGGCCTCGGGCGTGTCGTCGATGATCAGGTTGACGCCGGTCACGGACTCGAAGGCCCGGATGTTGCGGCCCTCGCGGCCGATGATGCGGCCCTTCATCTCATCGCCCGGCAAGTGCAGGACGGAGACCACGGACTCGCTGGTCTGCTCGGTGGCGACCCGCTGGATGGCGAGGGTAACGATCTTGCGGGCGCGCTGCTCGCCTTCGACCTTGGCCTCGTGCTCGATGTCCCTGACGATGAGCGCGGCTTCCCGCTTGGCCTGGTTCTCGATGACGGTGACCAGTTCGGCCTTGGCCTGATCGGAGGTGAGGCCGGCGACGCGCTCTAGTTCGCTCTTGCGTTCTTTGTCCTGCTGGTCCAGTTCGGCGGCGCGACGGTCCAGGTCCTGCCGGCGCGCGGTCAGGATCTGGGCGCGCTCCTCGATCCGCTTGACTTCCTCATCCAGCCGCTGCTCGCGATCGGCGAGGCGCAGCTCGCGGCGCTCGAGGTCACCGCGCAGCTCGCGAACCTCGTCCTTGACCGCGCGGATCTCTTCCTCGACTTCGCGGCGGCCCTGGGCGGCTTGTTCGGCCTCGGCGCGGGCTCGTTCGACGATGCCGGCGGCTTCTGTCTCGGCGCGGACGCGGATCTGGTCGGCATCCTGGCTGGCCTTTTCCAGCTGATTGGGGTCCTGGGCGGGGGCGAGACGAGGCGCTGCCGGAGTCCGGCGCCACAGGACGACTAGCGCGAACACCACCGCGAGCAACCCGATCACCATGAACGCGAGCGACAATCCGCTGCTCACGGTCACCCCTTTCAGTCCATAGCCCTCGGGGCACCCTTGTGTTGTACTCCGGTTCAGGGGTTTATGCCCTGGCGCGAGCACGCGCACGCGCTCTCGCATGCGGGAGGGGCTCGCCGGCTGTTTCCGGTCCAGCCTTCTGGTTACCTTACGTGTCCGGTTGCTTCTCCTCCGCTGGTGCTAGACCCGATTTTGCGTGCAGAACGGGACAACATCTCGCTGCCGTGAGGTTAAGGCTTGATAACCTTTTTATCAAGCAAAGCGGCTGTGACCGGCGCGAACGGTGCGTTTCGTGGATGAAAGACGCGTTGCCGCGAGGGTGTTCGGGCTGGTGGGGGGCTTGCCTGGCGCGGGCTTGGCAGCGGGGGCGCGGTTTGGGGTTTCCGCCCGGCGCGCTGTGTCCGCGGCGGTTACTCTCCGGGGTCGTCTGGATCCGCGTACTGGTCGGGATCCAGATCCAGAGCCTCGCCTTCGCGCTCCAGGACTTCCTTGATCAAGCGGAAGACCAGGCCGGCGGGATAGCCCTTGCGGGCGAGCGAGCCCGCCGCCCGGCGGACGCGGACCTCGGGCGGCTGGCCGCGGGTGCCCGCCATCTTCTGCTCCACCAGGCGCCGGGCGGTGGCGACTTCCTGCTCGGGATCGAGGGTGTCGACGGCCTCGCGGATCTCCTGGCTCTGCACTCCCTGCCGGCGGAGTTCGGCGGACAGCGAGCGGCGGGACAGTCCGCGGCTGTAGTGCCGGGACTCGACCCAGGCCCGGGCGAACGCCGCGTCGTCGATCAGGCCGACGTCGGCGAAGCGGCTCAGCACGGTCTCGGCGGCCTCGTCCGGCACGCCGCGCCGGTGCAGCGCCTCGGCCAGCTGAGCCTGGGTCCGGGGCGCGATCGTCAGCAGCCGCAGGCAGATCTGCCTGGCCTGCGCTTCAGGGTCACCGACCTGGATGTCGGGCGTTCCAGGCGCCTTGGGCGCCTTGGGCGCCTTGGGCGGTGACCCTGAAGCTTGTTTGCTGCGGGGCATTGCTGGTTAGACGGTTACCCCGGCCGGGGTGGTGAGGTTCCGCGGCACACCATTGCCCGCCCCGTTCCCGGCCTTGACGACGGGGGGCGGCGCGCTGGAGGCGGCGTCCGCGTCGACGCGCGGCCCGATACCGAGCTTCTCCTTGATCCGCTTCTCGATCTCATTGGCGGTGGCTTCGTTCTCGCGCAGGAAATTACGGGCGTTTTCCTTGCCCTGGCCCAGTTGGTCGCCTTCGTAGGTGTACCAGGCACCGGACTTGCGCACGATTCCCTGATCGACACCAAGATCGATAAGGCTGCCCTCGCGGCTGATCCCGACACCATACAGAATGTCGAATTCCGCGCTTTTGAATGGCGGGGCGCACTTGTTCTTGACGACCTTGACCCGGGTGCGGTTACCGACGGAATCGGTGCCGTCCTTCAGCGTCTCGATCCGCCGAATGTCCAGGCGGACGGAGGCGTAGAACTTGAGCGCTTTGCCGCCGGTGGTGGTCTCGGGCGAGCCGAACATCACCCCGACCTTTTCCCGCAGCTGGTTGATGAAGATCGCGGTGGTCTTGGTCTGGTTCAGGGCACCGGTGATCTTGCGGAGGGCCTGGGACATGAGGCGGGCCTGCAGCCCTACGTGGCTGTCGCCCATCTCGCCCTCGATCTCGGCCTTGGGCACCAGGGCGGCGACCGAGTCGATGACGATGACGTCGATGGCGCCGGACCTGATCAGCGTGTCCGCGATCTCGAGGGCCTGCTCGCCGGTGTCGGGCTGGGAGACAAGTAGCGCGTCGGTGTCCACGCCGAGGGCCTTGGCGTAGTCCGGGTCCAGCGCGTGCTCGGCGTCGATGAACGCGGCGATGCCGCCCGCCCGCTGCGCGTTCGCCAGCGCGTGCAGCGCGACGGTCGTCTTGCCCGACGACTCCGGTCCGTAGATCTCGACGATGCGGCCGCGCGGCAGGCCGCCGAGACCCAGCGCCACGTCGAGCGCGATCGACCCGGTCGGGATCACCTCCATCGGCTCCCGGGTCTCCTCGCCCAGGCGCATGACCGAACCCTTACCGAACTGCCGCTCGATCTGGAGCAGAGCAGACTCCAGGGCCTTGTCCCTGTCGCCGGCCCGCTCGAGGGTCGACTTGCTGTTTCCTGCCATTGGGGGACTCCCTGCCGGGATAGGGGGCCTGCGGGCATCTTCCGCATCGCCCGGGTCGTTCTTCGTTATGGTCCCGCCGGTCTCCCGGCGGATCGGTGGACACGCTACGCGCCGCCACTGACATTTCCGTACGCGCTGGTCCGCGGGATTTCGTGGACCATGGCCGCCAGCACTGGCGACCTGAATCACTTCCGCTGGGTCAACTATAGAGCGAACGTGTATTCGATCTACGCGACACGCCGAAGAAGGCCGGAAATCCTTGAAAAACCGGGCGGGTGCGGGGCTTGCGGGCGGCTGGCGGGAGGGCCTGCCGCCGGGGTAGGGCGGCTGCCGGGAGGGCCTGCCGCCGGGGTCGCGGGCGGCTGGCGGAGGTGGGGCCTGACGCGGTGCGGGAGCGGGCGCGGACTAGCATCAGCACGAGTCAGATCTAGCTGCTTTCGCTGCGAGGAGACCCGGATGGCGCTCGACGAGGATGTGGTCCGGCTGGCCAAGGGCAAGAACCTGGCCACGGTGGTGACCCTGATGCCGGACGGGCAGCCGCAAGCGCTGCTCACCTGGATCGACACCGATGGCGAGCACGTCCTGGTCAACACCGAGCCGCAGCGGCAGAAGGCTAGGAACGTAGCTCGTGACCCGCGTATCACCGTGCTGATCCGCGGCGACGACAACTATGACTGGGCCGAGATCCGCGGGCACGTGGTCGAGACCATCGGCGGCGAGCCGGCCCGGCAGCACATCGACGAGCTCTCCCAGCGGTACAACGGCCGCGAGTACACCAACCCCATCGGCCCGCAGGGCCGGGTGATCCTCAAGGTCGCCGCGGACAAGATCAACACGCCGAAGCGGCTGGGGCGTCGCTGACGCGCTTTGGCGCGGCCGGTTTTGGTGCGGCGGGGGTTGGTGCGGCGGGGGTTGGGCGCCGGACGCTCAGGGCGACGGGGTCTTAGCGCGGCGCCAGTTTTAGCGTGGCCTGGTTTCAGCGCAGCCGTTGCGGGACGTCGAACGTGTCGACCACGGCCCGCCAGACCAGCTTGGTGTCTTCCCCGTCAGCCAGGGCACGGTCGATCGTGCGGCCGTTCAGTTTCTCGAACACGAAGTCCTTGGCCACGCTCTGGGCGTAGACGTCCCCGAACTGTGCCCTCATCCGGGCCCAGAATTCCGTCAAGCGCACCCGGCCAGCGTACTGCCCTTCGAGACATCGGCTGCGCGTCCCACGTTGGGGCGCACTCCCTCCCGTCATTGCCGCCGCCTCCGGCCCAGTCCACCGATGAACGCGGCGTTCTGATGGCTCTTTGCGATAGAACGTCACGTTCACATGGCAGAACCGCGTCAGCACTGGACGCCCGAGGCGACCTGCCGTGAGCGCGTCACGCAGACAGGACTCTTGCGGGAATGGCACGATGTCACCGCCGTCCAGGACGGCCGCGTGGTATTCGACGCGCACAACGTGTTCGCGGACGGCGAGGACCGGGTCTATTCCAGCATCTTGTTCTTCCGCAGCGCCGGGGAGTTCCAGCGAGAGCTAGAGACGGCCGGCTTCACGGACATCACGTGCACTGGCGGCTGGTCCAGCTCTTCCGCTGATGACCGGTCACCCCTCCTGGTATTCCGGTCACGGCGGGTCTGACCCGAGGCGGTAACGACGTCGGACCTGTCTGTCGCGCTGGTGAACCGTCTTGTCGTCCGGGCGCGTACTACCGCTCAGCTACGGCGCCGGTCCGGCCTTGGCGCCACGGAGGACGCGATGGGCACCACACAGATCACCCTCACCTGCCGCTTCGCCACGGCGGTGGCCGCAGGCTGCCTGCTGTTGGCCGGCTGCGGTTCCGCCGGTTCTGGTTCCGGGCCGCCCACGCCGACCGCCACATCGGCCACGCCGACCCTGGTGGCCGGCCCGGCCACCCCGCTGGTGATGGGTGGCCAGGCGCTCGTCACAGGCGCCCGGACCTACCTCGGCGCCGTCCCCGGCACCCGCGCCCTCATCGCGATCGTGACCCAGGGCACCAGCGCCCGCGGCTACCTGTGCGACGGCGTCCCCGGCCGGGCCGTGACGCTGGCCGACTGGTTCACCGGCCCGGTCCGCGGCGGCATCCTGGACGCGGTCAGCAGCCAGCACCATGTCCAGCTGGCCGCGCGACTGAGCAGGCAGGCCGTCACCGGGACCATCATGCTGCCCGGCAGCCGGGTCTTGCCGTTCACCGCCGCCCTGGCCCAAAGCGGCGGACAGGCGGGATTGTATGAGGCTACCGGGCGGCTGCGCGGGCTGGCCTACCACTCCGGCGGGGTCGTGATGCCCGACGGGAGCATGCGCGGCGCCACCGAATTCCCCACTGGCCCAGTCAAGGGACGGGCGATCAGGTTCTTTCCGTCCAGCCCTATCTGACCGGGCATGCCACCGGAGTCCGTTTGAACCTGATGTGTCGTTTTTCAAATGGTGGGAAGTAGTGCGGGCAGGGGTGCACTTTCGAGTCTGGGGTGCGCCGCCCGACCAGAGGTCGGCCTTGGGGACCGGGCGCGGCGGGCATGCGTGATGGAGGGCGGATGGCTGCGCCTGCGGGGGTCGGTGGCGGGTCTGCGCCGGAACCGATCGTGTCCGATCCGACCGTCACCGAGCCGGTCGCTCTCAAGCCGGTCGCGGCCGAGCCGGTCGCGGCCGAGCCGGTCGCTCTCAAGCTGGTCGCGGCCGAGGCGGTCGTTTCGGAGGCTGGCGTATCCCGGGCGGGCGGGGCTGAGGCGGTCGAGGGCGAGGCGGGCGAGGGCGAGGCGGGCGAGGGCGAGGCGGGCGAGGGCGAGGCGGGCGGGGACGGGGGCTTGGCGGGGGGTGTGGCGGTTCCGGAGCTGGCCGGGCCGGGAGCTGGTGAGAGCGAGGGCGCCGGGGGGCGGCGCGGGGTCAGCTGGCTGGTGGTGACGGGCGTGATCGTGGTGCTGGTCGCGGCGGTAGCGGCGGCCGGGGTGCTGGTGGTGACCACCCACGGCTTCCGGCACAAGACCGTGGTCACGTACCGGCCGGCCGCCGTATTCAGCCTGCGGGCCGGCGACTGCATCAACTCCTCGCAGAACGGCCTGTCCGTCACGATCTTGTCCTGTGCGACGCCGCACGATGCGGAGGTGTTCGCGACGTTCAGCCTGACCGGATCGTCCTGGCCGGGCGAGGCGGCGGTGCAACAGCGGGCCAGCAGCGGATGTACGAACCGGCTCGCGGGTTACCTGAACCCGCAGCTGCTGAACGCCGGCCTGACCCAGCAGTACGTCTATCCCAACCGGGACGCCTGGAAGGCGGGCGTTCACACGGTGGTCTGCGAGGTCAGCTCGGCCAGCGGCCCGCTCAGCGGTTCGGTCCGCAACAACGGCTGACGCAGCGATTGGCCTCAAGAATGCGCGGGCCATTGGACCAGTCTCCCGGACCACTTGCCCGTTAGGCTGACCAGCGCCGAGCGAGCGGAGTCAACGGGGGCCGACGCCAGCGGCTGGCGTCGCGCGAGAGGAGATCACCATGGGAAAACTGATCGTCAGCGACTTCATGTCACTGGACGGGATCATCGAGGACCCGGGCGGCGCCGAGGGTTACGCGCACGGCGGGTGGAGCTTCCAGAACCCGACGCCCGACGGGGACGTGTTCAAGCTGGATGAGCTACGAGCCGCCGATGTCTTGCTGCTGGGCCGGATCACCTACCAGGGCTTCGCCGCTGCCTGGCCGGGCATGGAGGAGACCACCGGCGAGTTCGGCAAGAAGATGAACGCCATGCCCAAGGTCGTGGTCAGCACGACGCTGACGGAGGCGACCTGGAAGAACAGCACGATCCTGACCGGTGACCTGGCGGCCGGAGTGGCTGACCTGAAGCAAAAGTACGCCGGGGACATCCTGGTCTACGCCAGCGCCACGCTGACCGACACGCTGCGCGAGCTCGACCTGGTCGACGAGTACCGGCTGATGGTGCACCCGGTCATCCTGGGCAGCGGCAAGCGGATGTTCAAGGAAGGCGCCGCGGGCACCGGCCTGACGCTGACCGACTACCGCAAGGTCGGTCCCGACGTCCTGCTCCTCACCTACGCCCCGGCGGCCGCGAAACCGGCTGAGTAAGCCACTGGCCATGCCGCATGACCGCGGCTGGGCGGAAGTCGGCGTCGCAGACGACAAGGTCGGCGGAAAGGCCGGGCCGCAGGGAACCGGTACGGTCGGCCAGGCCCAGCACGCGGGCCGGGCTGGCGCTCGCGGCGGCGGCGGCGTCGCAGACCGGCAGGCCCGCGGCGATCGCGTGCCGCACCACGTCGGCCAGAGTGGCGGTGGAGCCGGCGATCGCGCCGCCGCCGGGCTCCGGCGAGCGGGAGTCGCGCGGGTCTTCGAGCAGGCGGGCCACTCCCCCGGCCACGGTCACTCGCTGCGAGCCGAGCTGGTAGCGGCCGTCCGGCATCCCGGCGGCGGCCATGGCGTCACTGACCAGGACCAGCCGGCCGGGGCCCGCGGCGCGGACGGCCAGCCGGACCGTGATGTCGTCTAGGTGCACGCCGTCGGCGATCACCTCGCAGGTGACCTCGCGCCGGTCCAGCAGGGCACCGACGGCGCCCGGCTCGCGGTGGTGAAGCGGACGCATGCCGTTGAACAGGTGGGTCGCGTGCGTCGCGCCCGCGTCGATGGCGGCCATGGTGACCTCGGCGGTCGCGTCGGTGTGCCCCACGGCGACCCTCACCCCGGCTTGCGTGGCGGCCTTGATCACCGCGAGCGCGCCGGGCAGTTCGGGGGCCAGGGTGATGACGCGCAGGTGGCCGCGGGCCGCGGCGAGCAGACGCTCGAAGACGGCCACGTCGGGGGCGATCATGTGCCGCTGATCCTGGGCGCCGCGCCGGGCCGGGGATAGGAACGGGCCCTCCAGGTGCAGGCCGGCGATGACGCCCTCATCGGCGAGTCCGGCCAGCATGCTGGCCCTGGCTTCCAGTTCGGCCAGCGGAGCGGTGACCAGGCTGGCCAGCATCGTCGTGCTGCCCTGCCCGCGGTGGAACGCCGCGGCCTGCCTGGCCTGATCGCCCGTCCCCTCGGTGAACGACGCACCGCCGCCGCCGTGGACGTGGATGTCGATGAACCCCGGGAGGACCCACTGCCCGCGCAGGTCAACGGCGGGCTGACCGGGGGCAGGGCCGGACCCGACCGCGTCGATCACGGCGCCGACGAGGCGGATCCAGCCGGGATCGAGAACGCCGTCCGGAGTGACGACGCGACCGCCCGCCAGCAGGAACATCAAGTCAGGATGACAGAACGCGACAGCGCGCGGGGGTGGTCGGGGTCGATGCCCTGGCGTTCGGCCAGGTCAGCGGCGAGCCGCTGCGCGCCGGTCAGGCCGACCAGCGGGTCGGCGTCGGAGGCGAGAACCGTGGCCCCGGTGCGGCGGGCGTCGGCGAGCAGGCTGGACGGCACCGGGCCCAGGGCCCAGACCACGGTGGTCTCGTCGCTGACGCTGATCGGGCCGTGCCGGTACTCCAGCGCCTGGTAGGACTCGGCCCAGATCCGTGCGGCCTCGCGCAGCTTCAGCGCCGCCTCGTCGGCCACCGCGGCGGCCCAGCCTCGGCCGAGGAAGGTGAACTCGCGGTGTTCGGGCAGTCCGGGGGGCAGCGGCCGGGCCAGCTCCGTGGCGGCGGCGTCGGGCAGGGCGCGCACGTCTTCGCCCAGGTGAGCCCGGAGCAGGACAAGCGCGCTGGTGATGAAGCGGCTGGAGACCACGGACCGTTCGGCAGAAAAATCCAGCAAGACGACGGCGCCGGCCTCTTGCACGAGAGGTGAGCCCGGGTCGGCGGCGATTGCGGTGGTGCGGACCCCGGCCGGCGTGCGGCGGAGGGCGTCGAGGACCTCCGTGGTGGTGCCGGTGCGCGAGATGTACACGATGCGGTCGTAGCGCCGGGCGGCGGGGATCTCCGAGGCCGGCCAGGCGTCCGTCTCACCCTGGCCCGCGGTCTCGCGCAGCGACGCGTAGCAGCGGGCGACGTTGAGCGAGGAGCCGCAGCCGATCACCGCGACCCGCTCACCGGGCACGGGCAGCGCGGGCCCGGCCGCAGCCGCCAGCTCGATCGCCTTGGCCCAGCACTCCGGCTGGCTGGCGATCTCGTCCATCAGATGACTCATCGCGATCACTTATCCTGCAAGTTTTTGATCGATAAACGTCTTATTAAGCAGTATAGAGCAAATAGGTTGAGTGAAGAAGTCGGGGTGCGGCGGGCCGGGGGCAGGTGAAACCCGGGGTTCACCTGGTTGGGGCCGAGGGTCGCGGGACGGGTGCGCGGGCGGGGTCAGGCGGTGATGACGCGGATGCCGCGTTCGGTGAAGGCGGACAGCAGGGCGGGGTCGGCGTCCTGGTCGGTGACGATGACGTCGATCTCACCGGCCGCGCAGACCCGGGCGAAGGCGCGCTGACCGAGCTTAGAAGCGTCGGCGACGATCATGACCTGGGCCGCGCGCGTGGCCATCAGGTAGTTGATGCTGGCCTCGCCCTCGTGGTGGGCGGTCGCGCCGGCCACCGGATCGAGGGCGTCGACGCCGAGGATGGCCCAGTCCAGGGCCAGCTGGTCGAGGACCAGGCCGGCGAAGGGCCCGATCAGTTCGTAGGACTGGGTGCGGGCCACCCCGCCGGTGACCACGATCTTGACGTGCGGGCGGACGGCGAGCTCGTTGGCGATGTTCATGGCGTTCGTGACCACGGTGACAGCCGGGGCGCCGGCGCCGTCCTGCAGGTCCGGGCGGGTGGCCAGGGCGCGCGCGACCTCGCTGGTGGTGGTGCCGCCGTTCAGCGCCACCGCGGCACCCGCGGCGACCAGGGCGGCGGCGGCGCGGCCGATGCGCTGCTTCTGCGGCGCGTTGCGGGCGGTCTTGTACCGAAGCGGCAGGTCATAGGACACGTTCCCGGCGACCATGCCGCCGCGGGTCCGGGTGACCAGCTGCTGGCGGGCCAGCTGATCCATGTCCCGGCGGATAGTGGCCTGCGAGACGCCGAGCGCCTGCGCCGCCTCGGCCACGGTGAGCTGACCGTCGCCGGGCAGCAGGTCGAGCAGCGCGGTCCACCGCTGGTTCTTGGACACTGGCTCGACTCCCTGAGGCCGCCGTGCGCGATTGTGCGCAGTTTAGCGCCTTTCGCGCACGATGGATGCACGAAACTACGAGGGACGGCGTCAGTTAGTCAAGGTCGAAGGCGGCGTGAATCGCCGCGCTGAGGAGAGATTCCTGCGCAGGCAACAGGTATCCGATCCGATCACCGAGCGCATCTTTGTCGATGGTGACGATGTTGTCGCAGCTCACCACGGACTCGTGGCCGATGCCGTTAGCTGGACCGACGGGGACTTCGGTTGAGAGTCCGCGCACCGTGGTGGTGATCGGGGCCACGGTGATCTGTTGCCGGTGCGGCAGCACTAGTTCGCGCGTCAGCACCAGGACCGGCCGCGCCTTGTCTAGGTGCGCCGTATGGATCGCCCTCACCGATCCGGGTCCACCGGGTGTCCGGTCATGTACCGGATAAGCCCGGCAAGGTCTGGATCTTCGCCGGATTCGGCCAGTATGGCGGCATCCCTGGCGGCCATCTCGCGACGGCGCTCGTGTTCCAGCGCGCGCGTAATGATCTCCGCGCGGCTGGCCGCCTTCTTCTCTGCGACCAGGCGGTCGAGGAACGCCACGATGTCATCTGGCAGCCTGACCGCGATTTGAGTGCTCACGGGTAAAGGATACCGTAACGGGATTCAAATCCATAGGCTCTTGTAATCCACTCTGAATCCCAGATGTTTAACAGCCGCCGGCGGGGCCGGGGATGCCGGGGCCGGTCGCGGGATCGTCGACGACGCCGGTCACCACGTTGCGCAGGACGGCGCCGAAGTGGACCACGTACCACACGCCGCGCCAGGAGATCAGCGAGGCGATGCCGAACGAGCGTTCCTCGCCGTGCTCCCGGTAGACGACCCGGGCGCCGGAGACATGCCAGTAGCCGAGGCGGTTGGCGCACACGCCCGGGTTGATCCAGGCCGCGTCGGACATGGGCACGATGACGCGGACCAGCCGGGCGCCCGGACCCACCAGGCGGTGAGCCGCGCCGACGTCGAGGGTGAAGTCGTACCAGAGCCGGCCGTGCCAGTCCGCGGCGGGATCGTAGATCGCCTTCACCTGTTTGTACGCAGCCAGGGGAAAGTAGGCCGGGAGCGCGAGGTCCGGCTTCCCGGTGGTCACGGCCAGCCACAGGTCGTGCATCGCGGCCTTGAAGGCGGCCGAGTCCGGGCTGGGCCGGGCGCGGGTCTGCGGCCGGGCGCCCGCGCCGGGCGCGACCGGCAGGGCGGTGGGTGACGCTGGCGGCGAGCTGACCGGCTGGGAAGCCGGTGAGCCGGCGGCCTGGGATGCCAGCGAGCCACCGGGCGAGGAGAGCGAGGCCGAGGTGACGTGAGTGTCCGCGTGGACGGTCGAGGAGGATGGCGGCCCGCCGCAGCCGGTGAGCAGCGTCGCGGCGATGACCGCCGTGGCCAGCGGCGCGGCTTTCATGCTCGTCCGGCGCGGTGCCGCCAGGCGAGCACGGCGACCGCGAGGGCCAATGGTGGGGCGCCGACCAGCATGGGGGCGCGGATCCCGGCGGTCGCGGCCAGCACGCCGCCCGCGAGCGCGCCGAGGGCTTCGGTGCCGCGGGCGACGGTACCGAACAGGCTGGTGACCCGGCCCAGCAGCGCGGCGGGCACCTGGCGCTGGCGCATGGTGACCGCGGTGATGTTGAACAGGGCCCACGCGCCGCTGCTGATCAAGAGCATGACCGCGGCGACGATCACGTTGCTGGTCAGGCCCAGGCCGGCCTGGCTGGCGGCCATGGCCGCCCCGCCCAGCAGCAGCGACCGCCACGGGCCGAGCCGGGCCAGGACGGCGCCGAGGCCTCCGGCCGCGACCCCGCCGAGCGCTCCGACGGCCAGCAGCAGGCCGTAGGCGCCCGGCTGCTGGTGCAGGTCGCGCACCACGTAGAGCACGAGCACCGCGAACCACGCGGCGTCCAGCGCGCTGATCAGGCCGGCCACGAGCGTGACGTCCCGCATGGCCCGGTCCCGCCAGAGCCAGCGCAGGCCCTCGGCAAAGTCATGCCACATCGATGACCGTCCCGGTGCTGCTTCTCCCGGTGCCGATTCTCGCGGTGCTGATTCTCGCGGGGCGGGGCCGAACACGCCGGGGAGCGTGAGCAGCAGCAGGACCGCGATGCCCAGCGTGCCCGCGTTGACCGCGAAGGGCAGCACGGCCGCCAGGCCGAACAGGGCGCCGCCCGCGGCCGGGCCGGCCAGTTCGTTGCCCACGATCTGCCCGGCGATCAGCCGGGCGTTGGCCTGGTCGAGGCGTTCGGGCTGGACCAGGCGGGGCACACAGGTCGCGGCCGCCGTGTCGCGCAGCGCAGAGCCGACGCCGGTCACGAACGCGGTGACGTAGATGAGCCACAGCCCGGCACCGTGGGCGAGGATCGCCGCGGCCAGGGCTACGATGACCGCGGCCCGGGCCACGTCCACCGCCACCATCAGGCGGCGCCGGTCGGTCCGGTCGACCACCACGCCGAGCCCGGCGCCAAGCAGCAGCCACGGCAATCCCTGGACGGCGGTGACCGCCGCCACCGCGGCCGGCGAGCGGGTCAGCTGCGCGGCGAGCAGCGGGAACGCCGCGAGCCGGACCCCGTCCCCGAAGTCGGCGAGGAATCCGGACAGCCAGTACCGGGCGAACGGCGTCCGGAGCCCGGCAGCGAAGGTAGCCACCCCAGCATCATGCCGGAACCGGGTTGGCGCTCAATCTCGGGCTAGGCGGAACGAGCCGCCGAGGCATGGGCCGGTCAGATGGCAGGAGGTAGAGGCGGCGCGCCGGGTACACGGGATGTACACCGCGCAGGTTCTCGACGCCGGCCCGGACGCATCGCCGCCGTGGCTGGTGACGGCCTACGTGCCCGGACCATCGCTGCAGCAGGCGGTGGCCGGGCGCGGGCCTACTTCGGCCGCCGGAACCAGGACACCGACCAGATCGGGTTCATCGACGCCAGCACCCAGGCGATCTTCGGCCGCAGCTACGCCGCCGAGCCCGATGCGCTGATCCAGCAGCTCAAAGAGGACGAGGCGATCGCCGCCGCCGACACGCTGCTGCTCACCGTGCCCAACCAGCTCGGCGTCGACTACAACACCCACGTCATCGACTCCATCCTCACCCACGTGGCGCCCGGGCATCGGCCCACTCCGACCACAAGGCCCTCTGGACCCTCACCATGGCCATCGGCCAGATGTGCTTCTTCATCCCCGTCGCCCTTATCGGCAAGCCGCTCCCCGGCACCGAAGCGCGCTGGAGTAAATAAGGGGCACCCGCACCCGCCGCCCGGGCGGGCATGATGGGCGCTGTGAGTGCTGGCGGGTATGAGTCATGGTTTGTCAGTGCGCGGGATCCGGCCGGGCCGGGGGCGCTGTGGATCCGCCATACGATGCTGCGCCCCGTCGCGGGCCCGGCGTCGGCGGCGTTGTGGTGCACGGTGGCCGGTCAGGGCGGGGAGCCGGTGGCGGTCAAGGAGGTCTTCAGCGCGTTCCCGCCCGAGGCGGCGGCCGGGCCCGGGCAATTCCGGGGCGCGGCCACGATGGCCGGGCAGCGCGCGCGGTGGGACCTGGCCGTTGCCGGCGGGCCGCCGCCGCTGCGGCCGCTGCGCCCGGCGGTGCTGTACCGCGCGCCGCTGCCGCGCACCAAACTGGAGGTCAGTGTCCCCGATGGGCTGGTCACCGGCCTGCTCGAGGTCGGCGGGCAGCAGATCGGGGTGGACCGGTGGCGCGGAACCGTCGGGCACAACTGGGGAGCGGAGCATGCCGACTGCTGGGTGTGGCTGCACGCCGCCGGGTTCGGCGCCGAGCCGGAGGCCTGGCTGGATCTGGTGCTGGCCAGGATCAAGGTCGGTCCGGCGCGGTCCCCGTGGACGGCGATGGGCGCGCTCGGCCTGGCCGGGGAGCTTATCGCGCTGGGCGGGCTAGGCCGGCGAAGCACGGTCAGCGCGGGCCCGGGCCAGCTCACCGCGGCCGTCCCCGCCGTGCCGGGCCGGCTTGACCTGACCGTCAGCACCGGCGACGAGGACGCGGTCACGGTCCGCTACGCCGATCCGCGCGGCGGCACCCGGCTGGTCCGGCACGCCGCCCGGGCCGCGGTGCAGGTGCGGTTCCGCCGTCCCGGCCACGACGAGCTCACCCTGTCTGGCACCTGCGGCGCCTACGAATACGGCACCAGCCAGCCGGTTCCCGGCACCACGCCACGGCCGCTACCCGAGGGCTAGCGGACTTCGGTGTACTCGCTGCGGTCCAGTTCCAGGACGTTGGCGTAACCGCTGTCCTGCGGCTCCGCAACGTCGGCGTACTGGCTGCCATCCAGGCGCACGACACCGAAGCCGCCCCCGGAGAGCACCTTGCGCAGGTGCCGCATCCCGCTCATGCCCGCCAGCGGGACCGCTACGCCGGCGGCCAGAACCGAGCCGCCGAACAGCGCGAGCCCGCCCACGACGTGTCCCAGCAACATCAGGATCACCGCGGCCAGCAGGGCCACCGGCACGGCCGCTACCAGCAGCAGCGCGAGCAGCGTCACGGCGATCACGGCCCTGGCCGACCTGCGCGGCGTCCGCTCCGCGTACCAACCGGTCATCACGCTCACCTCTCAAGGCCCGGAGCCCGGCGAGGGCCCCGGTCACGTCCAGGAAACACGACATGTCGCGTCCTGTGATGTCAACGCGCCGGTCGGCCGGAATCATCCCCGAGACCGCCTACCCGTCCGGGAGCGCCGGGCACGCTCAGCTGGCGCCTGCCGATAAACCTCATATTGCCGCATTCCGGACACTGGCCATGATTGTGGACAGTTACCGGCGTTATAGCAGCGGTTTCGGTCCACGATCACGAAACGGCGCACGCCGAAGGGGTTTTCCTAAGTTCCTGGCATTTGCGTCCCGACTGCATCGCTGCCACAACGACGTAGTCGCAGCCACGCTGGCGCCAGAGGCTGGCGGTCCGAAGAAATCTTGCCGGCTGCGTGAACTGGATGCCGCCAGAACCCAATAGAGAAGTGGAAGGCTCTCGCGCGCGGCCTTCGAGCAGACCCTCCCATCCTGGATCGATGCCGCGCTGAGGCGCAGACGGGCGGAAAGACGATGAGCTTTCTCGAGTTGCACGATGTTTCCAAGACCTACGGACAGGGCGCGGCGAAAGTAACCGCCCTCCACGGGATCAGCCTGACGGTCGAGCGCGGTTCGCTCGTGGCGGTGATGGGGCCGAGCGGTTCCGGCAAGTCCACGATGCTCACGATCGCCGGGAGCCTGGAAGATCCGACGAGCGGAGAAGTGTTCGTCGATGGGCAGTCGCTGTCCGCGATGTCGCGCAACGACCAGGCCGGCCTGCGCCGTCGCACGATCGGCTACGTGTTCCAGGACTTCAATCTGCTCCCCGGGCTCACCGCGGTCGAGAACGTGGCCCTTCCGCTCGAGCTGGACGGGACTTCGGCGCGCCGGGCCGCCAAGTCGGCCGCGGCGGTGCTCGAAGATCTCGGCCTCGCCGACCGGGCCGCTCACTACCCGGACCAGCTTTCCGGCGGGGAGCGCCAGCGGGTGGCGATCGCCCGGGCGATCGTGGGCGAGCGGCACCTGATGCTCGCCGACGAACCGTCCGGCGCGCTTGATTCGTCCAACGGCGAGGCGGTGATGCGCATGATCCTCACCGCCTGCAAGAACGGCCTGGCCGCTGTGGTCGTGACGCACGACGCGCAGCTCGCCTCGTGGGCCGACCGCGTGGTCCACATTCGCGACGGGCGGATCGCCGACCAGACGGTGCCGCCGCGGGGCCCCGGAGCGATTCTCGAATCGAGCACGGTCCGATGAACGCGCCCGCACGACGCGCCGTGAGCCGCTGGGCGTGGCGGCTGTTCCGCCGCGAGTGGCGCCAGCAGTCGCTTGTCCTGGCGCTGGTCACGGTGGCCGTGGCGACGACCATCCTCGGATCCGCCGTCGCCACCAACACTCCTCCGCCGGCCAACTCGGGCTTCGGGACGGCACACGATGCCGCCACGTTCTCCGGCCCCGGCCCGCACCTTCCGGCACAGATCGCGTCGTTGCAGCGCCGGTTCGGGCGGGTCGACGTGATCGCGGACGAGACCCTTCCGATCCCCGGCTCGGTCGGCAGCTACGATCTGCGGGCCCAGGATCCGCACGGGGCGTTCGGACAGCCGATGCTCGACCTCCTCTCCGGCCGCTACCCGGTCGCCGCCAGCCAGGTCGCATTGTCACCGGTCCTGGCCTCGCAGCTCGGCCTCGGTACGGGCGACGTCTGGCGGCAAGGCGGCCAGGCGCGCACCGTCACCGGCATCGTCCAGAACCCGCAGAGCCTGCTCGACGAGTTCGCGCTCGTTCCGCCCGGGCAGGTGCCCGCGCCCGACCGGGTGACCGTCCTGTTCGACGCTCCGGCCGTTCCGCCTGGCACGATCGGCCCGAACGTGTCGACCCCCGCCTCGGTCGCGAACGGCAACGCGCTCAATCCCGAGACGATCTCGCTCGCCGTGCTCACGCTCGGCATGATCTTGATCGCTCTCATGGCGGTGGGCGGCTTCACCGTGCTGGCGCAGCGCCGCCTGCGCTCGCTCGGCATGCTGGCGTCGCTCGGCGCCACCGACCGCAACGTCGGGCAAGTGGTCAGGGCCAACGGGCTGGTCACCGGGCTGGCCGGCGCGGCGCTCGGATCGTTGCTCGGTTTCGCGGCGTGGCTCGCCTATAGACCGAGCCTCGAGCGCAGTGCGCACCACCTGATCGGCGTGTGGGCCCTGCCCTGGCTCGTCGTCACGGCGGCGATCGCGCTGGCGATCGTGGCCACGTATCTCGCCGCGGCAGGACCGGCCCGTTCGGTAAAAAAGGTCTCGATCACGGCCGCCCTCTCCGGCCGTCCGGCCCCGCCGCGACAAATCCGTC
>Ga0070735_10001087_pt1 | contig 26985 bp, 24 predicted proteins | sample Coa_R1_FD_66443 | JGI IMG/M metagenome (GOLD analysis project Ga0070735, IMG submission 66443) | Surface soil microbial communities from Centralia Pennsylvania, which are recovering from an underground coalmine fire - Coalmine... | ecosystem: Environmental > Terrestrial > Soil > Unclassified ...
CAGGTTCCCAAAGATCACGACAAGTATGTGTGCTGCGACGTGGTCAACCGCGGCGTAGCCCTCTACAAGGGCCGCGTGTATGTGGCAACTCTGGACGGGCGGCTCATCGCGCTGGATGCCAAGACCGGCATGCCCGCGTGGGACGTTCAAACCACTCCGAAGGACAGCAGCTACGCGATTACTGCCGCGCCGCGCATCGCCAAGGGGCGCGTGCTGATCGGCAACGCAGGCGCTGAGTATCCGGTGCGCGGGTACGTCTCGGCGTACGACGCGCAAACCGGCAATCTCGTCTGGCGGAGCTACACCGTGCCGGGCGATCCCTCGAAGCCATTCGAATCGGACGCCATGAAGCAGGCAGCGGCTACCTGGTCCGGAGAATGGTGGAAGGCTGGAGGCGGCGGAACGGTTTGGGAGTCGATGGTCTACGATCCGGAAACCGATCTGGTGTACTTCGGCACAGGAAATGCCAACCCGTGGTACGACCAACTGCGCGGCAAGGGTGACAATCTGTACGTCGCGTCCATCGTCGCGGTGCACGCCGACACTGGCGAGATCGCCTGGCACTACCAGACCACGCCCGGAGACAATTGGGACTACGACTCCACCCAGCCGCTTTTGCTGGCCACCCTGGCGATTGACGGCGCGCAGCGCCGCGTGGTGATGCAGGCCAATAAGAACGGCTTTTTCTACGTGATTGACCGCGAAAACGGAAAACTCATCTCCGCGCATAACTACGTTCCGGTGAATTGGGCGAAAGGGATTGATTCGAACGGCCGGCCGATCGAGAATCCCGCCGCGCGCCAACTCAAGGACGCCGCGCTGGTGCAGCCATCCGCCGAAGGTGGGCACAATTGGAATCCGATTTCCTTCAGCCCGACCACTGGCCTGGTGTACCTGGCGGTGCTGGAGGACACGTCGCTTCACGCCATCATCCCCAATTGGAAGATCAATTTGCACGATCAAACCACGGGTTCGGACCGCGCCTATCGCGGGCCGGCGCGCGACGCGTATCTCAAAATGAAAACCACGGGACACCTGCTCGCCTGGGATCCGGTGGCCGGGAAAGAAGCGTGGCGCGTGGACCTGCCCGATCCAAAAAGCGGGGGAACGCTGGTGACCGCCGGGAACCTGGTGTTTCAGGGACGAGCCGACGGAAAATTTTCCGCGTATCGTTCGACGGACGGCAAACCACTGTGGGAGTTTGACGCCGGCGTAGGAATCGCGGCTCCGCCGATTACTTTCCTGGTGGACGGAGAACAGTACGTTGCAGTGGAGAGCGGGTGGGGCGGCCCGCAGGTGCTCGGCAACCGGCCTGCCGGCAAGGGGCACGTGGGATCGGGAAGAGTTTTAGTGTTCAAGCTGGGCGGCACGGCAACGGTCCCTCCCTACCAGCACGTGGATAAGCCGGTCCCCATGCCCACGTTCAAGCTCGCTGCTTCCAAGGCGGAAATCGAAGAAGGCCGCAAGGTTTTTGCGAACACGTGCGCGCGCTGCCACGGAGGAGAAGCGATCAGCGGCGGTGCGGTGCCGGATTTGCGCTACTTGCCGGACTCGGCGCACCAGATGTTCGAGGACATCGTTCTGGGCGGCGCGCTGCACGAAGCAGGCATGCCGTCGTTTGCGGGTGACATCACTCCCGCGCAGGTGCGGCTGATCCACGCCTATATCTTGGATCGTGCGAGGGAATCGGCCAAGTAGGACAGACTTCAGTCTGTCTGGTTTAGATGTACGCATGACACTGGACGAAACCGGAGAGGTTGGAGCCTGCCCTCCTCCTTTTTTGCGCGGCTTTGAAAACGTTGATCGTGCCGCCGGTGCAATAAGCCGTGAAAAAGCTCAACGTTGTCATTCTGAGCGAAGCGAAGAATCCCTCCTGGGTTCTGTTGTTATGCTGCAATCGAAGAGAGATTCTTCGCTTCGCTCAGAATGACAACGCAAGGCATGTGAGCCGGCACTGCGGTCGCCGCAATAGACACCCGCTTCAAATTGTGTGACGATACCCGAACCGGCGGCAAACCTATCGCTCTCACGGGAGGATTCCAATGGAACGGCGACAATTTCTAGCTTCTTCACTTGCGGCTTCGGCGCTGGCAGTTTCCGCGCCGGGCAGCGCGCTCGAAGCGGCCCAGGGAACGATGTCCGCGAAGGGCCGCGAGTTTTACCAGTTGCGGCGGTATCACATCAATTCCGGGCCGCAGCGAAAACTGTGCGACGATTTTTTCCGCGACGCTCTGATTCCGGCGTTGAACCGTCTGTCGATTTCGCCGGTGGGCGTTTTCGATCTTTCCATCGGGCCGGATACGCCGACGATCTTCGTTTTAATGCCCGGGGCCTCGGCGGAAACGGTGGCGACGATCGAGTCGCGTCTGAACCAGGATACCGAGTACACGAAGGCCGGGGCGCCGTTCCTGATGGCGCCCGCCAAGGAGCCGGCGTTCGACCGCATCGACAGCACCTTCCTGCAGGCGTTTGAGAAGTGGCCGAACCTCATCCTGCCCAAAGCCACCGCGGCCAAAGGCCCGCGAGTTTTCGAGCTGCGCATCTATGAAGGCGCAACGGATCAGGATCACCGCCGAAAAGTGGAAATGATGCAGTCGGGTGAAGCCGATATTTTCACCAAGGCCGGCGTGGAACAGATATTCTACAGCGAAACGCTCATCGGTCCGCGGCTGCCGAATCTGACCTACATGCTGTGTTTTGACAGCATGGCGACGCGCGACAAGCAGTGGGCGGCGTTCCGCGCTTCCGACGATTGGAAATCGTACTCGACGCAGCCGAAGTACGCGTTCGAGCCGATCGTCTCGAACATCACCAATCTGATCCTGACGCCGACGCCGTACTCACAGATTTAGGCAGCGCTTCCACCCTGGCTGTGCGGTTTTTTAAACGCTTGCGGCGGCTCAATCTCACTGCCGCAGCAAAAACCGCACAGGCAGGCGTGCCTGTGCGACTTCGACTTCGACGGCTGCCACCTTCTCGCCGGTCCGCGCCGGCTAACCAAACTCCGAACGTCCGCATCGATTACGCAGTTCAGCCTACAGGGCGAACTTACGCAGTTCGCCCGGAAAATCGCAATCCTCACTTGTTATTTGTATAGAAGCGCGATGACGAGGACTTCATGAGTGGCGACGCCGCACCCCTAGCCCTGCCGCTATCGCGTTTGACGACCGGCGCGAGTGAGGCTACCACTCTGTATCGCGAACTGCGCAAACCGTTGCTTCGCTACCTGGTGTGCCTCGGGCTTTCGAGCGACGAAGCGCAGGATGTGGTACAGGACGCATTTTTGCTGCTTCACCGCCATTTGAGCGCGGGCGGCTCGCAGGAAAATATTCGAGGCTGGCTGTTTCGCGTAGCCCACAACCAGGCCCGAAACCGCCAGAATCGCTATGACCGCAACTTCAGCGCGGCGAGCGAGGCGCAGCTCGATTCCGTTTCTCACGATGCGACCCCCGAACGCGCGGTGCTGGAAAAGGAAAAATTCCAGCGATTGGGAAAAGCCATGCGCCTGCTTAGTGGAACCGAACGGGAGTGCCTGCTGCTGCGCGCCGCGGGATTGCGTTATCGCGAGATCAGCGAAGTGCTGGGAATTGCGACGTCGACGGTGAGCGACACGGTCGAGCGCGCCGTAAAAAAATTAGCGGAGAAATGCAATGTGTAACTTTTCCGGAAAACTGGTCGCCTGGATGGACAGCGAACTTGAGCCGCAGGATGCCGCGGCCGTGAAAGACCATCTGGAATTTTGTGCCGAATGTCGCGGCGACTTCGATGCATGCCGGCGCGCCAGTGATGAGCTCAATGCATATTTCAACGAGACCCCGGCCGCAGAAGCGCGCGAATGGCCGCTGCGCACGGTCGCGCTAGCCTCCTCTGCTACAGGCGCGCTCGCCGCGCTTGTTGGACTTCTTCTGCTCTGGCCGCGAATGCAAACCGAGCCGCAACGATTCGCAGTTCCACACGCTCCCGCAGCGGTTTCGGCAGAATCCGCAGGCGTGGCACAGAATGCGATGGCCGCGGCTCTCCGCCCGAACGAGAGCTCGATTGAAAAACTGCGCCGGCGTCCGGTCACCAGTGCTGAAAATGGCAGGACACAAATCCGGCAGCAACAGTCGTCGTTGCCAAAAAAGACTGACGTCACAGCGTACGAACTCCCCAATCAGGCGGTAGTTGAAATCGCCATACCCGCCGATGAAATGTTTCCGCCCGGCGCAGTGCCCGCGGGGATGAATTTTGTCGCCGACATGACCATCGCGGCGGACGGATCGGCGGAGCGCCTGCAGGTGCGCCCGCGTCTGGCAGGATTTGAAAGGAGTACGAAACACCCATGAAACGCGCACTGATTTCCGTCATATCCATCATGCCCATCGTGATATTCGCGGCCTCTCCCGTTCTGTTCGCGCAGGAGGCCGGGAACGCGGTGTTTTTTCAAAGCCAGGTCGCCGGACCTGTAACCACCGTGGGAGTCGGGATGCTTGGCAAACCTCCCGGCGCGCCGGTGCAAGGCGCGCCGTATTCCGCGACGATTACCAATGAAAGCGTGCAAACTCTGGCCGATGGAACGCGCATCACCCAAACCACGACCGGAACCATCGCGCGCGATTCACAGGGCCGCACGCGGCAGGACGCTTCCCTGCCGGCCATCGGCAATCTTTCCGCGGCGGATGCTCCGCACCTCGTATTCATTCAGGACCCGGTGGCCCAGACGGCATACACGCTGAACCTCACGGATAAGACCGCGCAGAAGATGCCGGCGCTGCCCATGAATGTGACGACCATGGGAGCGTCACCGGGGGTGATGTCGGGAGCGATGTCGGGCGGAGGGAAAGTTCTGATGCAAATGAGTGATGGCGCCATGGCCGCGGGCGGAGCGCCGCCCCCACCGCTCCCTCCTCCGCCGATGATGATGCAAAGAACATTCATCGCTAACGGCAATCAGGGACCGGTGAATACCGAAGAACTCGGCACTCAAACCATGGAAAGCGTGCAGGTGTCCGGAGTGCGAACGACACGCACAATTCCCACGGGGGAAATCGGAAATGACCGGCCCATCAGCATCGTTACCGAAGTATGGACGTCGCCCGATCTGAAAACGATTGTCTACAGCAAGCGCAATGACCCGCGCATGGGCGAGCAGACCTTTCAACTGACCAACATCGTGCGCTCCGAGCCGGATGCCGCGCTGTTTACGGTGCCCGCCGATTTCAGGATTGTAGATGGCCCGCAGAACGTGATTTACCGGTCGAATCAGTAGCGGCATGTCCTGACATCCAGTAGGACAGGCTTCAGCCTGTCTGGTTTAGATTTGCGCATGACTCTAAACAAAACCAGACAGGCTGAAGCATGTCCTACTAGAATCTTACGAAAGGCCTTTGGGGAAAAATACGTGGAAGCGGGCGCCGTGTCGGGCGCTGTCTTCCAGGCGGATCGTTCCGCGATGGTCGTCCACGATTTTTGCGACGATCGACAGGCCAAGACCTACGCCATCCTTCTTCGATGTGAAAAACGGGTTGAAAATCTGCTCGCGGGCTTCCAGCGGCACACCGGGACCGGAGTCCTCGACGGTCACACCGATTCCCGGAGCGCCGCTCGCGATTTCCGGGGCGATCGCCAGGCGCAGCGTCTTCGGCGCGGCGCCATCCTGGGCCTGCATGGCTTGCAAGGCGTTGCTGATTAAATTCACGAACACTTGCTCGCTGAGCTGCGGGTCCACCGGGATTGCTGGAAGGTTCGGAGCGTACTGGCGTTCGATGCTCACGCCCGCGGCGGGAACCGACGCCTTGGCGGCTTCCAGCGCGCGATCCACGATCTCGGGAATTTGTTGCGGTTGCAACTCAAGCTTTGACGGCCGTGCGAAATCGAGGAACCGCACCACCAGCGCGTTCAGGCGATTCACTTCAGAGGAAATGTATCCGGCCAGCTCCGCCACCAGCGGCTCCGAGGCCGCGACTTTGCGGTTCAGCATGTCCGCCGACCCTTTGATCACGCCCAACGGGTTGCGAATCTCATGCGCCAATCCGGCAGAAAGCTGGCCCAGCGCCGCCAAGCGCTCGGCTCGCCGGGCGTCGGCTTCCGCGCGGCGCAACTGGCGGTTGGTTTCTTCCAGCTTGTCGGAGAGGTGCTGCAGCCGCTGCACCTGGCGGCGATTTTCCACCGAAAAGCGGTTGACAAGAATGGCCGCGACGTAGAAGAAAAGCACGCGGATGGTGAGGATCCCTTTTCCTTCCGCGGTAATGTCTACTTCCTGCAAGGCGGGATACAGCAACGAGAGGTAAGCCAGCGAGGCCACTGTCGTCCAGACCGTCGCGGCAATGGGGCCAAAGTAGATCGCTGCGCTGACCACCGGCAAAAAGAAGATCGGGTAGTAGTTGCTGTTGATTCCAAACTCGCCGGTGTGATCGAGCAGCAGGGTGGCCAGCAGGATCTTGATGAGCACGCTGTACGCGGCGCCGCGCTGGGGCAGCCGCGAGATCAGCCATCCCTCCAGAATTTGAGTGATGAAAATGGCCAGCAGGATCAGCTGTTTGTGAATTTCGTTGACCGGCGGGAGCATTGCCAGCCCGCCGAGAAAAATCAGCCAGACCAGATCGATCCAACCCAGATGGAAATGTCGAATTGCCGATCGCGCGCGGTCCAGCATTCTGAAGGGCTCCGGCAAAGTCTAACACGAGCCAGTAGGACAGGCTTCAGCCTGTCAGGTTTAGATGAAAGGAATCCGAGGCCTAACGGTTGGCGCTGGTGAAACAGGTTGCGAGGATTCTGACTTGGGGATTTTGACTGGGAGATTCCTACTGCACGCGCTGGGGGCGCGATTCAAAGTCGACCAGAGCCTCGAAAATCGCCAGAACGTGCCGGCGGTAATCGACCATGCGGGTGAAAACGTCACGCAACGATGGATCGCGCTCGGACTCGCGATGCCACTTCAGCAGCACCGCCGGCGGCACTTCTATATCGCGGCGCAGCTCCTCCGCCGAGTGCCCGCGCAGAAACAGCCCATAGAAGAAAGCCGCTTCCCGCTGCGGGAAGTCAAAGTCGTGCTGCGTTTCGTCAGCGGCGTTGGTGGCCGCCAGCAGCGTCGAGTTGGATAAGGTCTGCATCCGCGTCCTGAGACAGAAAGGGAAGTTTACCGGAAGTTTTCCCGGCGTCAAGTGGTGAGGGCCAGAATGTGGCTGGCCTTTACACTGTTCCTATTCACGCCCCTATTACCAGCCGATTCGATGCTCGATCTGTGGGATCCGCTTCCCATTTCCGGCAAGGTCTGCACAGGCAGCTCCCGCAAGCAGGCAGGTTCACACCTGTCGCTCTGAAAACACAAGACTTGCCTGGTGATTATTGGGCTTGCTTGCCGGGCTGCCGCGCGGATCGGACAAACTCCCGGAGGGCGGAAACGTTGGGGCCGTAGGCACCGATCCGGGCCGCATCTACCGGCAGGCCCAGGCGCTCGGCAGCTTCCATGTTGATTCCGGCGTCGTCGAGTTCGGACAGGCTGAAGCCGACGGCGGGGAGAACGCGCTTCGTGCCGCTGGGGTAGACCGGGCGGGGAGGGCGCCGCCGCTGCCAGGGCTTATTTGCGATTGCGAAGAACTGGTGCCAATCGTTCTTGTCCCACATCGCTCGCTCCCGCGTCTCGGGGACCCCGACGCTCTGACTCTCAACTACTCAGATGCGCCAACTATCCTTGCGGTCGCTTCCCGTGGCTCGCTCCGATAAATCTTTACATTCGCAGTGGCCTGCATCGGGTATACGCCACATCCCGGACCGGGTCCAGAATAGACTGGAGAATGTTTCAGGCGAGTTGCGAAAGAGAAATTATCGCGTTGATCGTCAGCAAGTGTACCGGATGGACACGCGAGGAGGCTCCCACCCGCGACGTACCTCGCAACCCGACTCTTGAAAAATCGGCGGCCCCGGCTGGTATACTGGCACATCGGAATGCCCCCTGGGGAACCTGTGGAAAAGTCGAAACTGGTTATCGTCGTTCACTATCACGAGCTATGGCTGAAGGGCGGGAATCGCCGCTTCTTTCTCAGCAAGCTGCACATTGCGCTGAAGCGCGCGCTGGAGGGCCTGCCCGTCGAGCGCATCCTGCGCCCCGGCGACCGGCTGCTGGTGGAATTCGGCGACGGCGCCTCGGCCGAGGAAGCCATCGCGCGCATTGAGCGCGTGTTCGGCGTGGCATTTTATGCCGTGGCTCGCGTGGTGCCGAGGGGCAGCGACGACGATCTGGCGGCGCTGGGGCGCGCCGCGTGGGAAGAAGTTCGCGGCGAGAAATTTCAGACCTTTGCCGTGCGCTCCAAGCGCAGCGACAAGTCGTTTCCGCCGCGCACCATCGACATCGACGTTTCCGTGGGGCAGTACCTGGTCGACCAGTTAAAAGCTTCCGGGCGCGAGGCTCGCGTGAAGCTGACCGATCCCGATTTGACCTGCCGCATTGAGATTCCTCCCGGCCCATCGTTACTGGTTTATGCGCGAAAAATTCCCGGCGCGGGCGGGCTGCCGCCCAACACCGCTGGACGCATGACTTGCCTGTTATCCGGCGGATTCGACTCCGCGGTGGCCGCGCACAAGATGATGAAGCGCGGGGCGCACCTGAACTTCGTGCACTTCTGGGGAGGCGGGGCGCGTCCAGGCGAGTCTTCGGTGCACGTGGCGCGGGAACTGGTGAAGCAGCTGGTGCCGTGGCAATTTTCCGCGAAGCTTTTCCTGGTGCCGTTCGAGCCGGTGCAGCGGGAAATCGTGGCGCGCGCGCCGGAGGAGTTCCGCATCCTGCTGTACCGCCGGATGATGCTGCGCATCGCCGAGCGCGTGGCGCGCTCGAACCGCGCGCTGGGGCTGATTACGGGAGACAGCCTGGCGCAGGTTGCTTCGCAAACGCTGCACAATATGGCGGCCGTGGGCGCCGCCGTGCGGATGCCTCTTTACCGTCCCCTGGTGGGCGACGACAAAATGGAAATCATGGATGCGGCGCGCAAAATTGGCACGCATGATATTTCCGCCGAGCCGTTCCACGATTGCTGCCCCATCTTCCTGCCGCGCAATCCCGCTTTGCACGCTTCCATCGAGGAACTCGATCGCGCGGAAAGTTCGCTGGACATTGAGGCGCTGGTCCGCCAGGGCATCGACGGCGCGGCGATTGAGCGCTACGGCTATGCGGCGGGACGCGTCGAAAAAGTGGAATCGTTCAAATCGGCTACGGCGTGATTTGCAAGAATTTTCTTTCCTACCTACTGGCAGAACCAACAACGAACGCGGACCTAAAGATGTGGCGCATGCTTTAGCTTGCGCTGTGACGGGTTGCGGCGAGATCCCGAAACCAAAATCCGCAAGCTAAAGCATGCGCCACATCCTTACGTCGCGACTGCGGTTTCGTGCTGGTCAAATGCCGCGGGCTCGGAATCTGTCTTGGTTGCTATCAGCGCTTCGACGCAGGGTAGATCGAGGGCGTGCGGGGCGTCTTCTCGCAGCAGTTGAAACACCCGGTCGAGCGGCATGGCGTCGCGGTAGGGGCGCTTGGCATGAAGCGCGTCAAAAATGTCAGCCACCGCCAAGATCCGCGCGTAGCGGGAAAGATGCTCCCCGTGCAATCCGCGCCAGTAGCCCGAGCCATCGAGTCTTTCATGGTGCGCCGCGGCGTCCAGGCTGAGCCGCTCAAATCCCGGAATTTTCTTGAGAATTTCGCAGGTGTAGTAAGGATGCGCCCGGATCACATTCCATTCCTCCACCGTCAGTTTGGCCGGCTTCTCCAGGATGGAATTGGGCACGCTTAATTTTCCGATGTCGTGAAGCAGCGCGGCGCGGCGCAATTGCTTCAGGCTCGCGGTGTTCATGCCAAACCACTGGCCGATTTCCACCGCCGCCTCGGCCACTCCGGTGGAGTGGCGATACGTAAAGGGCGATTTGGCGTCGATGACTTCCGCGAAGGCCATGCAGATCTTATCGATCGATTGGTCGGTGGCTTTCATGCGCCGGAATTCCGGCTCGAGAAACGAAATCTTCCGGACCAGGTCAGGGTCATTCAGCCCCTTCCACAGCGCGCCGGAATTGGCCAGCGAAGTTGCGGCTTTCACCAGATCTGGATCGAACCAGCGCCCGCTGCGTTTCTTCGCCGCGTCCAGCGCCGCTTCCGGCCCGTAGGCCGTCCGGAACACATCCAGCGTCTGCGCCAGGTTCGCGATTCTGGAAAACAGCGGGATTTCCTGTTTGCGGAGGCCATCGGGATAGCCGCGCCCGTTCCAGTGTTCGTCCAGATTGTAAATGCCCTCGGAGACGGAGTTGGAGAATCCCAACTGCCTGGCAATATACGAGCCGCGCTCGCAACGAATCGTCACCAGCGCGCAGGAATCCTGCTGGCGCGTGGCGGCCACTTCAAAGAGCCGCTGCATGCGCTGCAGAAACGGCATGCCGGTGGCGACGTGGGTCAGCGCGTAGTGCAGGCTTTCCCAGCCCACACGAGTCCAGTCGGTGGTCTTGACGTCGGCCTTGGCGCGAATTTCGTCGGCGTTCAAGATATGAAACAGGCGCGATGCATTGCTGCTGCAACCGGCATCCTTGAGCAGCAGCGCATAATAAAGGTCGGCCTGCTCCCCCTGGCTCATGCCAATCTGCTGGGCGAGGCGCATACCCATCATGCAGGCCCGCACCGAATGTCCCAAGGGCTGGCCGTCGGTAAGGTCCAGGGCGTAGGAAAGAGCGGAAATGATTTCCGACATCAGGATCGAGGAGGGCTGTTCGTTCCGTTCGAGGTTGGAAAAGTCCTGGCTAAGTTCGCCTTCGGTGCTCAAGTGCGCCATGGGTCTCCTGTGATCCGTACCGGTCCTGGGCGACTGCTTCGCGGACAGCAAGTAACGATCGATTCAGTGAATGAACTGTACTGGGCAGGAGGTTTTCGTTCTATGGCCTAAGTGTCATAAAATCGGGGACCAGAAGTACTAGACTCAACGTATTGATAACACTACACTTAGTATATTACTGAATGGTTATCTAATAAAGGAAGTGACTTCCCATGTAATGCACTGCGGGGAGGGGCTGGTCTTAGCAGGACACCTGCCGGACGACACAAAAAAACCGGAGAGCAATCCCTGCTCCCCGGTTTCGGACTGAAAATCTCAGTGGTGTTGTTACCAGCGGCCGCCGCCCCCGCCGCCGCGATCGCCACGATCGCGATCCCTGCCGCCGCCTCCGCCGCCCCGGCCACCCCCTCCGCCTCGGCCACCACCCCCGCCGCCTCCGAATCCGCCACGGCTGCGCCCGCCGCCTCCGCCGCCCCCGCCTTCCCGCGGCGGGCGGGCTTCATTGACAACAATATTGCGGCCCATGAAATCCTGACCGTTGAGTCCCTGGATGGCGCGTTCGGCTTCGTCGTCGCTGTTAACCTCCACAAATCCGAATCCGCGTGGTTGGCCTGAGAAACGGTCGCGCACCAGGGTTACATTTGCGGCAGTCACTCCGGTCTGGGTAAATAAAGTGCTGACTTGTTCTTCCGTGGCTTGGAACGGCAAATTGCCGACGTAAAGTTTCTTCAACGCAAGACTCCTTCTGGCCGTGGCGATGGGGTTACCACGGAGCCGGGGACTGAAGAGGTGAGGTCGAGTTCCGGGGACTCGGGCCGGGACCCAGAAGAAACCGACGAGAGACGCGCTTCAGCTCCGGGCGAATCTTGCTCCAAATTTGAACGTCCGTCAACAGAAGAATTATATGATAACTAGTTCTTAAATATTAGGACACGCAATGGGCCGCCGCGCCGCCTAGTGGCTGGTTTTGAGCCGAATGCCGCGGCGCGGCGCCGGCCGGCCTGGCGCGAAATTTCGGCGATTTGATGGTAGGATTCGGAATTCCTGATCGGAGAAATGAGGCCTATGCGCGGCTTGATGATGGATTTTCCGCTGGTGGTGCCGGCGCTGCTGGAGCGCGCCGGGCGGATTTTTGGCAACGTCGAAATCGTTACACGGCGGCCGGACCGCCGGCTGGCGCGCACCACGTGGGGCGCGATTCACAGCCGGTCACGAAAGCTGGCCAACGCGCTGCACGGAATGGGAATGATACGCGGCGACCGCGTCGCCACGCTGCTGTGGAATCAAGCCGAGCACATGGAGGCTTATTTTGGCGTGCCGATTGCCGGAGGCGTGCTGCATACGTTGAATTTGCGGCTGCATCCCGACGAACTCACTTTCATCGCCAACCATGCCAGTGACCGATTTTTGATCGTCGATGACGTTCTGTTGAACGTTTACGAAAAAATCCGCGACCGTGTAAATTTTGAGCGCGTGATCGTCGTGCCGTTCGGAGGCGGCGATATTCCAGCCGGATGCGACGGCTACGAGGAGTTGCTGGCGCAGGCGAGCGATGACTTCCGCTACCCGGATATCGAAGAAAACGAAGCCGCGGCCATGTGCTACACCTCCGGCACCACGGGCCGGTCCAAGGGCGTGGTCTACTCGCATCGCGCCATCGTGCTCCACTCCATACATTGCTGCGGCGCGGACTCCTTCGGCGTTTCCATGCATGATTCCATATTGCCGGCGACCTCCCTGTTTCACGCCAACGGCTGGGGTGTTCCGTTCAGTGCGGCGCTGGCCGGAGCCAAGGTGGTGCTGTCCGGCCCGTACGCCGATGGAGAGGGGCTGCTGGACCTGATGGAACAAGAGCACGTGACCATCACCACCGGCGTGCCTACCATCTGGTTCTCTGTACTCGATGCGCTGGAGAAATATCCGGGGCGCTGGAAATTCACCTGGCCCATCCGCATGAATGTGGGAGGGGCGGCAACGTCCGAGGCATTGATGCGCGGCTTCGACCGCCACGGCATCAAGATCATCTGCTCCTGGGGCATGACGGAGACGACTCCGGTGGCCACCAGTTGCCATTTGCGGCCATACATGGAGGGTTGGAGCGAAGAAAAACAATATGAGCAGCGCCTCAAGCAGGGCATTCCCGCCTCCCTGGTGGAGACGCGCATCATGCGAGCCGATGGCACGGAGGCTCCGCGCGATGGCGCGAGCGTGGGAGAAATCGAGGTGCGCGGACCGTGGGTGGCCGCGGCCTATTACAACATGCCCGAAGAGTCGCACAAGTGGTCCCCCGACGGCTGGCTGCGCACCGGCGACATGGGGCAGATCGACGAACACGGTTACGTGAAGCTGGTGGATCGCAGCAAGGACTTGATCAAGTCGGGCGGGGAGTGGATCAGTTCGGTGGACCTGGAAAACGCGCTGATGGGTCACCCCGCCGTGAAGGAAGCCGCGGTGATCGGCGTGCCGCATCCGAAGTGGCAGGAGCGCCCGCTGGCCGTGGTGGTGCTGAACGAAGAGGCCGCCGCGGAACCTGAGGAATTGCGCGAGTTTCTTGCTGTGAAATTCGCCAAGTGGCAATTGCCGGATGCGTTTGTATTTGCCGCGGAGATTCCGCGCACGTCGGTCGGAAAATTCCGCAAGACGGCGCTGCGCGATCAGTACGTCGATTGGAAATGGGAATAAGCACTTTCACATGACCGTGGCTACCGTTGGGTGCCGCACCCTTACGATTGTCAAGGGTGCGGGTTTAGATTCCGGTGCGAGAAAAATGCAAGAGAGCGTTCCAAAGAAAGTCCGAGACGGTCGTGAATTCAAACTCGCACCCTTGAAAACCGTAAGGGTGCGGCACCCGGGGTAAGCAACTTGCTGGCTGTGTTTAATTTTTCGGAGTTGGGAAGTCAAAAGCAGACAGGCTGAAGCCTGTCCTACTTAGGTTCGATAGCTCGCGTTGATGTTCACGTATTCCTTAGTGAAATCGCAGGTCCACACTTTCGCGCGGCCGCTGCCGTTGTGCAGGTCGATTACGATCGGCACGTCTTTTTTCAGCAAGCGCTTGTGCGCGGCGCGCTCGTCCAGCGGCAGCGCCACGGAATAGGATGCGCCTTTCGGCGGGCCGTACATCTTCATTCCGCCGAGCCAGATTTCCGCGTGGTCGGGATTAAACGGAACGCCGGAGCGGCCGGCGGCGGCAAGAATGCGTCCCCAGTTGGGATCGGCGCCGGCAATGGCCGTTTTCACCAGCGAGGAAAGGCCAATCGTTTCGCCAACTTTTTTTGCGGCGGCGTCGCTGGGCGCGCCGCGCACTTCGATTTCCACCAGGTGCGTTGCCCCTTCTCCGTCCTCAACGATTCCGATGGCCAGGGATTTGCACACCTGTTCGAGCGCTGCTGCGAATTTCACGTAGTCCGCGTCGGCGGGTTCGGTAATTTTTGGCGCGCCGCTCGCGCCATTTGCCAGCACGAGGAGCGTATCGTTGGTCGAGCTGTCCCCATCCACTGTGATGGAATTGAAGGTGCGGCTCACCACGTCGCGCAAGGCGACGTCCAGCACCTGCGGTTCAATCGCAGCGTCCGTTACTACGAATGAAAGCATCGTGGCCATATTCGGGTGAATCATGCCGGCGCCCTTGGCGCAGCCCGCGACGTGCACGGTCTTCGCGTCCGCGCCGCTGCCAATGCGGCAGCTTGCGGCGGCGCGCTTGGGACGCGTGTCCGTGGTCATGATCGCGCGGGTGAGTCCATCGAACGCGCGCGGCGAAAAGGCCAGCGATTTGGCCAGGCCGGGCGCGGCTTTCAGGATCAGTTCCACGGGCAGCGGCACACCGATAACTCCGGTGGAGCAGACCACCACTTGCTTCGCGCCGCATCCCAGCAGCTCGGCAACTCGATCGGCGGTGGCGCGCGAGGCCACCATGCCGCCCGGCCCGACGGAGCAATTGGCATTGCCGGAATTGACGATGACGGCGCGCATCGCGCCGGCTGAGGCGCGCACGTGTTCACGCGAGAGCACGACCGGGGGCGCCTGCACCAGATTTTGCGTGAAGACCGCCGCCGCGGACGCCGGCGGATCGGAAACAATCAGCGCCACGTCCAGCGCGCCGGTGTGGCCGCGCCTTTTCAGTCCCGCGGACGCCGAAGCAAAACGAAACCCGCGCGGCAGGGCGCGGGCCGATAGAGGCTTGGTCATCTTTCTCCTGTTGGTGCGATGGTTCGAGTTCTACAAAACCACACAGCGAAGAGTCGCTGTGCCGCTCAGGCTACGGAAAGTTCTTTTCGCGATCCGTTGAGCACCGGCAACACTTCGCGCTCCGGGCAAATCACCGCTACCGTGGCGACCAGCGTGCACTTACGCTCCTTGGGGCAGCCGACGCAGTCGCGCTGCACTTTTTCCGGCACGGCTTGCCGTGGGCCGGGAACGAATCCATAGCGCGAAAAGAAATCCGGCCGGTGGGTCACGGCAAAGAGGCGCGCGATCTTGCGGCGCCGCGCGGTATCCATGGCGGCTTTCATCAGGCGGTCGCCGACGTTCCGGCCCTGCCCGCGCGCGTCGGGAGCGACGGCGAGAGAGCGCACTTCCGCGAGATCAGCGCCGTAGGGCTCAAGAGCCACGCAGCCGAGAACCTTTTCTTCGCCATTGCGTTTTTCCACCAGCACCAGGAAGCGCGAAATGTGTTCGCGAATTTCCGCTTCGGTCCGCGGGAGCAGCAGGCCTTCACCGGCGTAGTGGGCAATCACGCGATGCACGGCCGCCGCGTCGCCCATTCTGGCGATGCGCGCCCTCATGGTTTTTTCTCCAGAGCAGCGAGCCGCTCCTTGGCGGCGGCGATGGCGTCGCGAACGCGCGATGGGGCGGTGCCGCCTTCCACGTCCGGACCGGCCAGCGCGGAGTCCAGCTTCAATGCGTCGTAGAAATCCGGCGCGAACAAGGGCGAAAACTTTTGCAGCGTTTCCACCGGCAGCTGGGAGAACGGCTTTCCGGCGCGCTCCGCTTCGCGAACAATCTGCCCGACAATTTCGTGCGCCTGGCGAAACGGTGCGCCGCGGCGCACCAGATAATGCGCAGCTTCGGTCGCGAGCAGCGCGGGATCGGACGCCGCTTCGCGCATGCGCGCTTCGTTCGGACGCGTCGCGGCAACAGCGCCCGCGGCGATGGTCAACATCGCGATAGCCTGATCGTGCGCGGCAAACACTGGTTCCTTATCCTCCTGCAAATCGCGCTGGTAGCTGGAAGGCAATCCCTTCATCGTCGTCAACAGCGTGTACAGCGATGCGGTGACGCGGCCGGTCTTGCCGCGCAGAAGTTCCCACGCGTCAGGATTTTTTTTCTGCGGCATCAGGCTGCTGCCGGTCGAAAATTCGTCGGGAAGCACGATGAAGCCAAACTCCTGCGACGCGAACAAGACGAAATCCTCGGCCAGGCGCGAGAGATGCGTCGCGATCACCGCCAGAGCGTAAAGATAGTCGAGCGCGAAGTCGCGGTCGCTGGCGGCATCGAGGCTGTTGGCCGTGGGCCGCGCGAATCCCAACTCGCGCGCGATGGCGCCGCGATCGACGTCCAGCGCGCAGCCCGCCAGCGCGCCGGAACCCATCGGGCAGGAGTCGGCCATGGCTTCAGCTTGGTTGAGGCGCTGGGCGTCGCGGAAAAAAGCCTCCGCATGCGCCAGCAGGAAATGCGAAAAGAGGATTGGCTGCGCGTGCTGCATGTGCGTCATGCCGGGCATGGGAATTCCCAGAAACTTTTCGGCCTGGCCAACGAGCGCCGCGATCATGCGCGCTACGGCGGCGCGCATTTCGCCGGCGGACTCCATGACGAACATCCGGAAGTCGGTGGCCACCAACTCATTGCGGCTGCGGCCGGTGTGCAGTTTGTAACCGACCGCGCCGAGATACTCGACGAGCGCGGTCTCCACAAAATGATGCACGTCTTCGGCAGGCGATCCGCCAAGCCACGCAAATTCGCTCGACGCGCGCTCGGCAATCTTGTCGAGCGCCGTCAGCGTGTCGCGCATTTCCTCGACGGACAAAATGCCCGCCGATTCGAGCGCGCCCGCCCACACCCGGTCGACGGCCAGCTCGTAGGGCAGCAGGCGGCGGTCAAAGGAAAACGACCGCTGAAACTGGTAGAACAGTTCGTCGGGCGCGCGGTCAAACCGCCCGCCCCACAACTTTCCCGACGGCTGTTCTTTGGGCGAGGCGCTCACCGTGGTTTCGATTCTTCCGGAATCGTGATAGGCAACGCAAAGAGGTTGATGAAACCCTCCGCGTCCTTGGGGTTGTATCCGGTCATGGCAAAGCTCGCGAGTCCCTTGCGGTAGAGCGAGTAAGGGGAAACGCGTTTCGTCACCGTGACGTTGCCCTTGTAAAGCTTCAGGCCCACCGTTCCGGTGACGCGCTTTTGCGATTCGGTGAAATAGGCGTCCAATGCTTCGCGCTGCGGCGTAAACCATGCACCGTAGTACACGAGCTCCGCGTAACGCAGCGAGAGCGATTCCGAATAGTGCGCTGTCTCGCGATCGAGGCACAGCGTCTCAAGTTCGCGATGCGCGGTAACCAGCAGCGTGCCGCCGGGCGTTTCGTACGCGCCGCGCGATTTAATTCCGACCAGGCGATTCTCGACCAGGTCAATGCGCCCGACGCCGTGCTCCGCCGCGATTTCGTTCAGTTGCTCGAGCAGAGCCATGGCGCTGCGTTTTTTACCGTTCACCGAGACAGGCGTGCCGCCATCGAATCCGATTTCGACCACGGCGGGCTTGTCCGGAGCCTTCTGCGGCGAAGCGACCCACTGCCACATGGCTTCATCCGGCTCGTTCGCGGGATCTTCCAGCACGCCGCCCTCATGGCTCAGGTGCCAGACGTTGCGGTCGCGGGAATAGATGTTGGCGTTGGTCTGTTCGACCGGAATTTTGTGCGCGTTGGCGTAGGCGATGGCGTCCTCGCGCGAATTGATGGTCCACTCGCGCCACGGCGCGATGATTTTCACTTTCGGCGCGATGGCCTTGTAGGCCAGCTCGAAGCGCACCTGGTCATTGCCCTTGCCGGTGCAGCCGTGGGCGACGGCATCGGCTCCGGTTTCCAGAGCGATTTCCGCCTGGCGCTTCGCGAGCACCGGCCGAGCCATGGAAGTGCCCAGTAAATATTTGTGCTCGTAGACCGCGCCGGCACGCAGCGTGGGCCAGACATACTCGGTCACAAATTCTTCGCGCAGATCTTCGATGGTCGCGGAGGAAGCGCCGGTCGCGAGCGCTTTTTTCTTCGCGGCCTTCAAATCTTCCTGCTGGCCGACGTCGCCGATCATGGCGATGACTTCGCAGCCGTAGGTTTCCTTCAGCCAGGGAATAATAATTGACGTATCGAGTCCGCCTGAATAGGCGAGAACTACTTTCTTTGGCACCGGTTGTCCTTTCAGCGTAGGAGCGTCAACAGGATGGCTTTCTGAACGTGCAGGCGGTTTTCCGCCTCGTCGAAGACGATGGAACGCGGCGATTCGATGACCTCGTCGGTCACTTCCGATTCGCGATGCGCGGGAAGGCAATGGAGAAATACAGCATCGGGCGCGGCCTGGGACATCAGTTTGGCGTTCACCTGGTACGGCGCAAAAATCGCTGCGCGCGCTTCGGTCTCGCTCTCCTGGCCCATGCTGGCCCAAACATCGGTGTAGACCGCCTGCGCGCCCGAAACCGCTTCCTCAGGCGCGCGAAATAATTCGATGGTTCCCTGCGTCGCCGCGGCATCGAGCCGCGCCGAGGCCACAATCGCCGCATCCGGCTCATAGCCCGCCGGCGTGGCGATCCGCAGATGCGCGCCGACGCGCGCTCCGGCAATCATCAGCGAATGGCAGACGTTATTGCCGTCGCCGACGTAGGCCAGTTTCAATCCGCGCACCGAGCCGAATTTTTCCTCCAGCGTGAAGAAATCGCACAGCGTCTGGCAGGGATGATACAAGTCGGACAGCGCGTTGATCACCGGCACGCTGGCATGCGCCGCGAGAATTTCCAGGGCTTCCTGGGAAAAAACGCGCGCCACAATTCCGTGCACCCAGCGTGACAGGCAGCGCGCCACGTCAGGAATCGATTCGCGATCGCCCAGGTGGGTGTCCGCGTGATCGAGATAAACCGGCGTGCCGCCCATGCTGGCGATTCCCACTTCAAACGTGACCCGTGTGCGCAGCGACGGCTTCTCAAAAATCATGGCGAAGGAGCGTCCGGCTAGCGCGGACTTGTAGCGTTCGGGATGCGCTTTAACTTCCGTGGCCAGACGAAACAAATCCTGCACCTGGGCGGCATTCCATTCCGTGCCGGTCAGAAGATCGGATGCCGGGGGCAGCGCGGGGCCTTTGGATTTCGGATGGCTCTTGGCCTGGACCTGGGGATTCATGTTGGTTACCTCACCGCCGCGAAAGTCAGAACCGCGGCAGGAGCCGAGGTTACCGACGCAGCCTTGGCGGGCCGTTCGGTCTTGGCCAGCACCGATTCGATTTTTGAGAGACCTTCCTTCACCTGCTGCGCCGTCAAGATAAACGGCGGCAGAAAGCGCAGGATGTGGTCGTGCGTGCAATTGATGAGCAAGCCTTGCCGCAGCGCTTCCGCTACGTACGGAGCGCCTTCGACCTCCAGATCGACGCCCAGCATCAGGCCTTCGCCGCGAACTTCGCGGATAAAATCAAATTTGGCGGCCAGCTTCTTCAGGCCCGCTTTCAATTCCGCGCCGCGCGTGCGCACGTTGGCCAGGAGTTTCTTCTTCTCGACGGTCTCGAGAAAAGTCAGCCCGGTCGCGCATGTCAGCGGGCCGCCGCCGAAGGTTGAGCCATGCAGACCCGGCGAAAAGGATGCGGCGAATTCCTCGCGCGCGAGGAACGCTCCGAGCGGCAGTCCGCCCGCGAGCGGCTTTGCGACAATAACGATGTCCGGCAGCCCTTCGAGGCGCTGGTAGGCAAATTCCTTGCCGGTGCGCCCGAGGCCGCACTGAATTTCGTCGGCAATGAGCGCGGCGCCATGCTGCGTTGCCAGCACCCGCGCGCGTTTCCAGAATTCGTTGCTGATCGGATAAATTCCGCCCTCGCCCTGGATCGGTTCGATGATCACGGCGCAAACTTCATCCGTGAATTTCGCTTCGAGATCCGCCACATCGTTGAGGCGAACGAAATCCACTCCCGGAACGAGCGGCTCGAACGGTTCCCGGTACTTCAGCGGATGGGTGATCGAGAGCGCGCCGAAAGTGCGACCGTGAAAAGAATGTTCCAGAGCCAGAAAGCGGGTTTTCTTTGCGCCGCCGGATTTCTGCTTCGCGGCGATGCGCGCCAGCTTCAACGAGCCTTCCACGGCTTCCGAGCCGCTGTTGGTGAAAAAGGCCCTATCCATGCCGGACCACTTGGCCAGCTTGGCCGCCAGAGGTCCCTGAAACGGATTATGAAAAAGATTTGAGACGTGCACCGCGCGGCCCGCTTCCCGCCGGATCGTTTTCACCAGATCCGGATAGGAATATCCCAGCGCGTTGACGGCAATCCCGCCCAGAAAATCGAGATACTTTTTTCCGTTTTGATCGAACACGTAGCAGCCGCGCCCGTGCGTGAAGATCATGTCCGAGCGCTTGTACGTGTTCATCAAGTGCCGCGACGCGTCCTTCAGCACGATATTCGACGCCGCGGCGGAAGACGCCGCTTTCCCTGCTGGTTTTTTGGAGTGCGATTTCACTGCAACACTCCAGTGGTGCTGGCTGGAAATTCCGGAGTGACCCGCGTGCCGGGAAACCGCGCGCCGTTGGCCGCGGCCAGCAGGCCCTTGGGCACCGAGCCGCCGACGATCCGCACTTCCGAAACGCCGGCATTCAGCGCGCGCTTGCAGGCTTCCAGCTTCAGGATCATGCCGCCGGAAACTTTATTCTGGCGGATCATATCCTCGGCGTGGCCCGTGGAAACTACTTTAACCACCTTCGAGCCGTCCAGCACGCCAGCCACATCAGTAAGATAAATCAGCCGGTCGGCGTGAATGTATTCGGCGCAGGCAGCGGCCATGTGATCGGCATTGATATTGTAGAGCTCTCCGTCCGCTCCAAGGCCCATGCAGGAGGCTACCGGCACGACGCCCGCTTTCCAGAGCGATTCGAGAATTTCCAGGTTCACCCCTGTTAGGTAGCCGACAAAGCCCAGGCCGCCAACCACTTCGTTATGCGTCATGGGCTCGGCCAGAAAGCATCCGGCATCCGACGCGCAAATGCCGACCGCCGGCTGCCCGGCGGCGGAAATGGCGCCGGCGAGGCGCTTGTTCAGCAGGCCGCCGAGAACCATCACAGCCACGTCGCGTGTTTCGCGATCGGTGACGCGCAGCCCGTTGACGAATTTGCTTTCGATGCCCATGCGCTTGAGCGTGGCGGTAAAAATCTTACCGCCGCCGTGCACCACCAGAATTTCGTGGCCCTGGTGCGCAAGCTGCGACACCTGACGCGCCAGCGTTTCCATCGCCGCCGCATCATCGAGTAACTGTCCCGCCACTTTGACCACTAATCTCATCGGAGTCCTGTTGCCTCCTCGATTCCCAACATCAGGTTCATATTCTGTACCGCCTGGCCTGCGGCGCCTTTACCCAGATTGTCAAGACAGCTCACAACCGCGAGGCGCCGCCCCGCGGGATCGAGCGCAAACCCGATATCGCAAAAATTGGTGTGGGCCACGTGCTGCAGCTCCGGCAGCTTTCCGGCCGGCCAGATGCGCATCATGGGGCGGTCCGCATAAAACGCGCGGTACAGCGATTCCACTTCCTGCGCGGTGTGCGGCTTGGCAAACCACACATACAAAGTGGATAGGATGCCCCGCGCAACCGGCAGGAGGTGCGTGGTGAAAACAATATCCTCGCCGGCGATTCCGGTATGGTCGGTCACTTCCGGCGTGTGCCGGTGCGAGAACAAACCATAAGCGCGGAAATTTTCGTCCACTTCGACGTACTGCATCTCGCGCTTCGGTTCCTTGCCCGCGCCCGTCGCGCCGGATTTGCAGTCGGCCACAATGCCGCGCTCGGTGGAGATCCAGCCCGATTCCACCAGCGGCCGCAGGCCAAGAATCACGCTGGTCGGATAGCAGCCGGGATTCGCGACCAGGCGAGCGTCGGGAAGCTGGTCGGCATAAAGTTCCGGCAGCCCGTAGACTGCCTCTTCCGCCAAAGTTTGCGCAGGCGCCGGCAATTTGTACCACTGCGCGAACGTTTCCGGATTGTGGAAGCGAAACGCGCCGCTCAGGTCCACCACCCGCAAGCCCGCGTTTAGAAGCTGCGGCACCGTCTCCAGCGAAGCTTCGTGCGGCGTCGCCAGAAACACAGTGCTCGCGCCACTGGCGGCAATGGCGTCGACGGAAAAGGTCCTGCAAGGCGCTTCGCCCCAGCCGCGCAGGTGCGGAAAGATTTCGGTGAGGCACTTGACGTGCGCCGAACTCTCCCGCAAGTAAAAGGTCGGTTTTTGAATTTTGGGGTGCCGGAGGAGAAGCTGGGCCAGCTCGAAACCTGCATAGCCCGTTGCCCCGACTACGGCGACCCGTTGCGGGTCGTTCATCGGGTCTTTCATCGTAGAAGATCCTCCATGCGTTTCTGGACCGCGGCGCGGGCTTTTTGCGAAGGCGTGATCACCACGACGGTGTCGTCCCCGGCAATCGTGCCGGCGACTTCCTTGAATTTTTCAGCATCCAGCGCCGCGGCCAGCGGCTGCGCGCCGGAAGGCGGAGTCTTCAGCACCAGCAAGTTGTAGGCCGGCCGCACATCCACCAGGAAGTCCCGCAGAGCCCGAGCGAGCGGCGGCATCGGCGCCGCGGCTTCGTTGCCGTTTGACAGCGGCTTGTAGCCCGCGGCGGTCTTTACCAGCTTCAGCTCGGACATATCCCTCGAAAGCGTCCCCTGCGTCACGCGAACCTTCATGTGCGACAGCCTGCGCCGCAGTTCGTCCTGGCTCGAAATCGGCTCGCTGGAGACCAATTTCAGGATCTGCCCTTGCCGGAATCTTTTGTGTACGTTCAGTGCCATGGTCAACTTAACTTTATGCACCCACTTGCATAATTATGCGCGTAGGCCCGGATGGCTGTCAATTCTTTTTTGTAACATTTCGAAACATTTCCAGTTTGGAGTCTTGTGGCACCTCAGTGGCGCTGCTGCGGAAGTTGTCGTCAGAATGAGCGGCCGCAAAACCCGCACAGCGAAGAGTCGCTGTGCTACTCACTCAAAGAATTTGTTATCCTCCGAACTATGAACGACGTTCCTCTACGCGAATTGCCCGGCGCCTCTCCCGAAGTCCTGCACCGGGCGCTGCTCGAAGTGGCCGAAGCTATCTCCCAGCACCGCGACCTCGGCGAACTGTTCCATGAACTCGCGGAGCGGCTGCATCGCGTGGTGAATTTCGAGTACCTGAACCTGATCCTGCACGATCCTGAGCGCAATGTGATGCGCCTGCACATTCTGGAATCCGAAATGCCTAGGAGAACTCGCTTGGGAACCGAATTCCAGGTTAGCCAAACGCCCTCCGGATGGGTTTGGGAAACGCAGCAGGTGTTTGTGCTGGATGATCTGGAAAAGGAAACGCCCTTTGCCGCGCGGCTGCAGCGGCTCCGCGCCGACGGCGTGAAATCCCTGTGTTCACTGCCCTTGACCACGGCGCAGCGCCGCCTGGGGGTGATGAGTTTCGGGCGCAGCACCACGCACCATCACAGCGAAAGCGAGGTCGAGTTCCTGCAACAGGTGGCGCGGCAGGTCGCGGTGGCCGTGGACAACGTGTTGAATTTCGAGAGCGCCGAAGCTTACCAGCGGCAACTGGCGCGGGAGCGCGACCGGCTGCGCGTGCTGCTCGAAGTGAACAACGCCGTCGTCTCGGAACTGGAGCTGCACGATCTGCTGAATGCCATCTCCGCTTCCCTGCGCCGCGTGATTCACCACGAATACACCAGCCTCGCGCTGTTCGATGCGGCTAGCAACCAGATGCGCATGCTGGCGCTGGATTTTCCGCAGGGCAAGGGACTGATCCGCGAGGAAATGCTGGTGCCGCTGGACGGCTCGATGTCCGGAAAAGCGTTCCGCCTGCGCCAGCCGCTGGTGCTGGACCGCGCGGACATGGAGGAATTCAATTCCGCCACATCGCGCCTGCTGCGCGCGGAAGGCGTGCGGTCGGTCGCGGTCATGCCGCTTATCACCCACGATCGCGTCCTGGGCACCATCAGCCTCGCCAGCATGCGCGATGCCGCGTTTCCGCAGGATGACGTCGACCTGCTGGTTCAGGTTGCCGGACAGTTCGCCATCGCCGTGGAGAATGCGCTGGCCTTTCAGGAAATCGGGGAGCTTAAGAATAAGCTGGCGCAGGAGAAGCTCTACCTGGAAGACGAAATCCGTTCGGAGATGAATTTTGACGAAATTGTCGGCGAGGGCGCGGCGCTGCGCACGGTGCTTAAGCAGGCGGAGACTGTCGCGCCTACCGACTCCACGGTGCTCATCACCGGAGAAACCGGCACGGGCAAGGAGCTGATCGCGCGGGCGATTCATAATCTGAGCCCGCGGCGCGAACGCACGTTTGTGAAGGTCAACTGCGCCGCAATTCCCACGGGCCTCCTGGAATCGGAATTATTCGGCCACGAGCGCGGCGCTTTCACCGGAGCCATCATGCAGCGCGTTGGCCGGTTTGAACTCGCCAACGGCGGCACCATCTTTCTGGATGAAGTCGGCGATATTCCGCTGGAATTGCAGCCAAAGCTTCTGCGTGTGCTCCAGGAGCAAGAGTTCGAGCGCCTAGGCGGCGCTCAGACGATTCACGTCGATGTTCGCCTGGTGGCGGCCACCAATCGCGACCTGGCGGCGATGGTTGCAGCGCGAACGTTTCGCAGCGACCTATACTACCGGCTGCGCGTGTTCCCCCTGCTCGTGCCGCCGCTGCGCGAACGCCAGGAAGACATTCCGGCTCTGGTGCGCTACTTCGTCGAGAAATATTCGCGGCGCATGAACCGCACCGTGGAGACGATTCCCGCTGAAACGCTCGACCTGCTGGTGCACTACGCCTGGCCGGGGAATATCCGGGAACTGGAGAACCTGATTGAGCGGGCGGTAATCGTTTCGCCCGGCCCGATCCTTCGCGTTCCACTCGCTGAGATCAAGGCCCCCGTCGAACCAACGGGAGGCAACTTGACCCTTCGGGCTGCGGAACGCGATCATATCCTCCGCGCGCTGGAGGCCACCAACTGGGTTCTAGCCGGGCCGCGCGGGGCGGCTGCGCGATTGGGGATGAAACGGACGACCCTCCAGTCCAGAATGCGGAAGCTGGGAATAAGGAAAGACCGCAAGGAATGAATAAACCAAGTGCCGATATCCGGGCATGTGCCCAAATATGGGCACCACATTTAGTGGACTGCCTCAGAGCCTCCTCATCCGATCGCTTGAAGACTCCGTATTACACTGTAAATATGTAGTTTAATTATCGTGTTGTCATTTCGGCACATTGGCTACCGAACTGCTGCCTGTGTTACGATATCGCTCTGCGCAACAGGAGCAGAGAGCAGAGGAAATGCTCAAGGTAACCATCAAAACGGAAGAATCCGTGGAAACTTGGGAGCTGGAGGGGAAACTCAGCGGCGACTGGGTAAAGGAGTTGGAGCGATGCTGGAGGGACCGGCCCACCGCCAGCGGACTTTCGTTGCATCTTCGCCTCAAGGCGGTAAGTTATATCGATGCTGCGGGAAGAGAACTGCTCAGCACGATGCACGGCCGGGGGGTTGAGATTAGAGGCTGCAGTTGCATGACCAACGCGGTGGTCGACGAGATCACGCGACATTCGGGCGCGAATTGAGGCCGCCTCGGACTCAGAGGCACCAGCCTGATCCGGAGCTACTATCGATTCAGTTTCACAACGGCCCGAGAGTCCACGCACTCATTCAAGTTTTGCGTTGGTTTTCGCGCCTGCGCCGATGAAACAGATGCAGTTTCGCCTTTCCGAAGCCGGAGGGCTTTAAAACGGGCCGAGGCTGACTCCGAAAGGCCAGCCGCGGCGTCTAATCAGTCTTAGGGGGAAGTATTCGCGCTTCATTCATAGATGTGAAACATACAAGCGCTTCATATGCTCCATACGCTCTTCAGGGGGAATTGACCATGAACCAGGAAAGCCATCATCCAGGCGGTGAATTGGTTGGCGAAGTGAAAGTCGACGAGCAAAGCGAAGAGCAACTGATCGAGCGGGGGCTGAACGGGGATGCGCGCGCGCTGGACACGCTCTTCGCGCGCAACACTCGAACGCTCTACCAAACCGCGCTGCGCGTGCTTGGCAACCCGGAAGATGCGGAAGAAGCGCTGCAGGAAGGATTGCTTTCTGCCTACCGCAACCTGCCGCGATTCGAGAGGCGCTCGCAATTTTCCACCTGGCTGACTCGAATCGTAATCAACGCGGCCCTGATGCGCCGGCGCAGCAAGCGGGCTCGCCCCGCGGTATCGCTGGACGAGGTGGTCTCTGAAGGCGATCTGCCGCTCGCGGAACGATTCGCGGATGAAGGGCCGAATCCCGAGCAGCTCTATGCCGGAACCGAGCTCGGCGATCGCATGAACAAGAAGCTCGCGGAAATTTCCCCGCTGCTGCGCACGGCGTTCTGGCTGCGGGAAATTGAAGGGCTGTCCGCGGAAGAAGCGGCGCAGGTGCTGGGCGTTTCGCGCAACACGCTGAAGGCGCGGCTGTGGCGCGCGCGGCAGGAATTGGCTGCGCGGTTGGGACTGACACTTGGCACGACCCTGGAGCCCGCGACGTAGCGCTCTTAAGTGGCCACAGACTTCAGTCTGTGGGGTTTGGTGCTTGCAAGGACTAAACCCCACAGACTGAAGTCTGTGCCACTGCAAGTCTGTGCCACCGCAGGCTGTGCCGCTCACGCTTTCTGCAAAGTTTCCAGTACTTCCCCGGTAGCTTTCTCCACATCCGCGTGCAGGCTGTTCCCGTGGGCGTCCATGGTGACGATGGCCGCGAAATTGTTCACTCGCAGGTGCCACATCGCTTCGGGAATTCCAAATTCCATGAGCTCGACGCCCAATACTTTTTCCACCGTGCGCGCGTAGTACTGCGCCGCGCCGCCGATCGCATTCAAATAGACGGCACCACATTCCTTCAGCGCCGCCAGAGTCTTCGCGCCCATGCCGCCCTTGCCGATCACCGCGCGCACGCCATATTTCTTGATCACGTGGGCCTGGTAAGGCTCTTCGCGAATGCTGGTGGTG
>Ga0070735_10001088_pt1 | contig 26974 bp, 30 predicted proteins | sample Coa_R1_FD_66443 | JGI IMG/M metagenome (GOLD analysis project Ga0070735, IMG submission 66443) | Surface soil microbial communities from Centralia Pennsylvania, which are recovering from an underground coalmine fire - Coalmine... | ecosystem: Environmental > Terrestrial > Soil > Unclassified ...
CCCCCCGGGCCATGCCCTCGCGGGGGGGTCTGGGGGGGTCGTCCCCCCGGGCCATGCCCTCGCGGGGGGGTCTGGGGGGGTCGTCCCCCCGGGCCAGCATTGTCGTCGATGTCGCCAACGTGATGGGATCGCGCCCCGACGGCTGGTGGCGCGACCGGCCGGGCGCGGCGGTCCGGCTGCACGCCGAAATCGCCGCCCTCGCGGCCCGGGGCCGCCCGGTCCTGCCCGGCGACACCGAGCCCGAGGAGTTCGTCATGGTCCTGGAGGGCGCCACCAAGTCGGCCCGGATCACCACCGCGGAGAACGGCGCGCAAGAAGACGCCGTGCGGGTGGTGCGGGCCGACGGGTCGGGCGATGACGCGATCGTGGCCCTGGTGCGCGAACTCCCGGGCCGCCGGGCGGTCGTCACCGCCGATCGTGAGCTGCGGCGAAGATGCGAGGCGGCCGGGGCGGAAGCGTTCGGCCCCGGCTGGCTAATTGGCCTTTTGCGCGAGCATTAATCGGGCCGCCCGGCCCGTTCAACCGGGCGGCCCCACTCTCCCTCTCAAACCGGCACACAGGGGCGCCGGGGGCAAGATCGTAGCAGCCTGCGACCACGGCCCGCCCGACTTACCCGCATACGCGAGGTTTGGAAAATGCTGTGAGGAAAGGCTTTACTAGCAGCTGAGACAATTCACCGAACGACACAAGGGAAGATGCCCGTGACTGTGCTGCTCATTGTCGTGATTGTCCTGTTCGTCGGTTTGCTGGCCGTCGCCGAGCGCGTGCTGCAGGCGGTCAAGCGGGCCCGGCGGATGCGGGAGGCCGACCGTCGGCTCACCGCCGCCGCGGCCCGGGGCGAACACAAACACGAGCAGCGAAGAGCAGCGGCCGAGGCCAGCACGGCGCTCACCTCCGTGATGCCCGCGATCCACGAACACGACCCGCGCCACGTGGAGTAGCGCCCGTGCGGGTGGTGGTGCTGTCCGACACGCACGCGCCGCGCCGCTGGCGGTCCTGTCCGCCGCGGGTCGCGGCCCAGTTGCGCGGCGCCGACCTCATCCTGCACGCGGGCGACGTCTGCACCGCCGCCGTCCTGGCCGAACTATCCCAGTACGCGCCGGTGACCGCGGTGGCCGGCAACAACGACGGCCCGGACGTGGCCGCGTGGGGCGCCACGCCGACCGCCGAGATCGACCTGGACGGGCTGCGCGTGGCCATGGTGCACGACGCCGGCCCGGCCACGGGCCGCCTGGCCCGGATGCGCCGCGCGTTCGGCCGCGCGGACCTGGTGGTGTTCGGGCACTCGCACATCCCGCTCGACCAGTCCGGGTACGGCCTGCGGATCTTCAACCCCGGGTCGCCGACCGACCGCCGGCGCCAGCCGCACGGCACGCTCGGCGTGCTGCGCGTCGAGTCCGGCGAGCTCGCCGAGGCCACCATCGTCGAGGTCACGTAAAACGCCGGGGCCCTGTCGGGGCCCCGGCGCGGGAACAGCTAGAACAGCTAGACCAAACGGACCGTTACTCGGTCCACCAGTCTTCCTCGTCCTCCTTGCCGCCCTGCTTGCCGTTGGCCTGCGGGGCACCCCCGTTGGCCGCGGCCGGGCGCTGCGCCGCCACCTGGGTGGGCGCGGCCACCTGGGTGGTCTGCGCGGCGGACTGCACCGTGGTCGGCGCGGCCTGGCTGGCCCCGTTGCGCGGCGCGGCCCCGGGAGACGCGGACAGCGCGGGATCGGCGGCGATGGCCGGCTTGGCCTGGGCGGCCGCCATGGCCGGGTCCATGGCCGCGGCGCCGGGCAGCTGCCCGCCGAGCAGCTGGCGCACCTGCGCCAGGTGCGAAGCGATCGAGTCCTTCTGCCTGGTGAGCTCGTCGACCTCGCGCTGGGCGGCGGCACGGCGGCGTTCGGCGTCGGCCTTGACCTCGGTCAGCAGCTGGTCGGCCTGGGTCTTGGCCTGGCTTACGATCTGGTCGGCGTTCTTCTTGGCGTTGCTGACCAGCTGGCGGGCGTGCTGGTCGGCGTCGCGGCGGGTCTGGTCGGCCTGCGCCGAAGCCTTGGCCGCGCGCTGCTCGGCCGTGGACGCCCGCTGCTCGGCCTCGGAGACCAGCTTCTGCGTCGCGGACTGCGCGGCGGCCAGCCGCTCGGCCTCCTGGCGCTCGGCCTCCTCGCGGCGCGCCGCGAGCTGGATCTCGAACTCGGCCTCGGACTGGGCCCGCTGCGCCTCGCTCTCCTCCAGGATCCGCTGCGCCTGGCTGCGCATCTCGTCGGCCTGCCGCTTGGAGGTGGTCAAGATCTCGTCGCGCTCGCGCTTAGCGGTCGCCTTCAGCTGGGCGACCTCGCGCTCGGTGCTGGTCCGCAGCTTGGCGATGTCACGCTCGGCCGCGGCGCGCTTCTCCGCCACCTCGTGGTCGGCCGTGGCGCGCAGCTTGGCCGCCTCGCGCTCGGTGGTGTTGGTCAGCTCGTCGGCCTCACGCCGGGCGGTGGTCCTGATCGAGTCGGCCTCGCGCTCGGCCGCGCCGCGCAGGTCGTCGGTCTCGCGCTTGGCGTTGGCGCGCAGCTCGGCCGCCTCGTTCTCGGCCCCCGCGCGCAGCTCGGCCGCGTCGACCTTGCCCGCGGCCTTGATCTCGTTCGCCTCGGACCTGGCCGCCTGGACCAGCTCGGTGGCCTGCTCCTCGGCGAGGCGCAGCAGCTGCTCGATCCGGGCCCCGAGGCCGGAATAGGTGGGCCGCTCCTGCTCCTGGATCTGGCGGTGGGCTTCGGACAGCTCCCGCTTCAAAGATGTGGTCTGCTCGCGGTGCGTGCGCACCTCGGCCTCAATTTGCCGGATGTGCTCGTCGACCTGATGGCGGTCGTAGCCCCGCATCACCGTCGCGAACTCACGCGGCGGGGCCTCTTCGAAGAAGTTAGTCAGCTGGGCGTCAATGTCCGATTGCATGTGGCCTAATCCTGGCTAGACGTTAAAGCGACGGGGGGATTTGTCACGGCGGGTGTCAGCATGCGGGTACGACTCTCGGCCGGTGACAGGCACACTACTCTTACTCGGGAGCGTTGGCGTGTCCTTCGGAGTTCTCTATCCCAAACCTCCAGCTAAATCCCCTAAACGCCCCGATGGGCGTTCGTGCGGCATGCAGCAGGGGGTTCACGCTGGGCCGGCCGCCGCCTGGACAAGCTCGGTCAGCACGCCCCCCAGATCGGCCGGGTGCAGGAACGCGATCGACGCTCCCATGGACCCGTGCCGGGGCCGCTCGTCGAGCAGCCGCACCCCGGTTCCGCCGATCGCGGCCAGTGCCTGGCCGATATCTTCTACACCGTACCCCACGTGGTGCAGCCCCTCGCCGCGGCGAGCCAGGAACCGACCCACCGGGGTGTCCGGCCCCAGCGGCTCCAGCAGCTGAACGTAACCGGGCCGCAGGTCGGCACCCACCGCGAGCATCGCCTCGCGCACCCCCTGTGCCTCGTTCACCTCACGGCTCACCACCTGGAGGCCGAACGTGGCCTCGTACCGCGCGATCGCCACCTCCAGGTCGCGGCAGGCGATACCGACGTGGTCGACGCGGGTCAGCAGCGGTAGCACGATCGTTGGCTCCCAAGATCCCGAAGGTATCGTTACCAGCATGAGCGAAGCACGTCAGCCGGTCATTGTCGGTGGCGCGAGGACACCGGTGGGCCGCCTGCTCGGATCCCTCGCCAGCAAGTCTGCCAGCGACCTGGGCGGGGTCGCGATCGCCGGGGCCCTGCGGCGGGCCGGGATCGGCCCGGACCAGGTGCAGTACGTGATCATGGGCCACGTCCTGCAGGCCGGCGCGGGGCAGATCACCGCCCGGCAGGCCGCCGTCCAGGCCGGCATCGCCATGGACGTCCCGGCGCTGACCATCAACAAGGTCTGCCTGTCCGGCCTGGACGCCATCGCGCTCGCCGCGCAGCTGATCCGGCTCGGCGAGCACGACGTGATCGTCGCGGGCGGCATGGAATCGATGACCCAGGCGCCGCACCTGCTGATGAACTCCCGGGCCGGCTACAAGTACGGGCCGGTCACGGTCCAGGACTCGATGGCCCTGGACGGCCTGACCGACGCGTTCGACCACCTGTCGATGGGGGAGTCCACCGAGCGGGCCGTCCGCAAGCTCGGCCTGACCAGGGCCGAGCAGGACGAGTTCGCCGCTGCCTCGCACCAGCGCGCCGCGGCCGCGGCCAAGAACGGCCTGCTCGCCGCAGAGATCGTCCCGGTCGCCGTGGCGCACAAGGGCGAGCAGCTCAGCGTCACCGACGACGAGGGCATCCGGGCCAGCACCACGGCCGAGGCGCTGGCCAAGCTCCGGCCCAGTTTCGCCTCGGACGGCACGATCACGGCCGGCACCGCGTCGCAGATCTCCGACGGCGCCGCCGCCGTCGTGGTGATGTCCGCGGAGGCGGCACAGCGGGCCGGCGCGGACGTTCTGGCCGAGGTCGGCGCGCACGGCAACGTCGCCGGCCCGGACAACTCGCTGCCCTCCCAGCCCTCCAACGCGATCAAGCAGGCCCTGGCCAAGGCCGGCTTCACCACAACGGACCTGGACCTGATCGAGATCAACGAGGCGTTCGCGGCGGTGGCCATCCAGTCCATGCGCGACCTCGGCGTGAGCAGCGACATCGTGAACGTCAACGGCGGCGCGATCGCGCTCGGCCATCCGCTGGGGGCCTCGGGCGCCCGGATCGCGCTGCACCTGCTGTACGAGCTGCGCCGCCGCGGCGGCGGCCTCGGCGCCGCCGGGCTGTGCGGCGGCGGCGGCCAGGGCGAGGCGCTGCTACTCCGCGTCCGTGGCTAACACACTCCGTGGCTAACAAACTCCGTGGCTAACAAACTCCGTGGCTAACAAACAAGGCGAACTCGACCGCGCGCTGTGCGGGGACACCCGCGCCCTGGCCCGGCTGCTGTCGGCGGTCGAGGACGAATCCCCGCGGATGCGCGAGCTGATCAAGGAGCTGCTGCCCAGGACCGGCCGCGCGCGGGTCATCGGGCTGACCGGCGCGCCGGGTGTGGGGAAGTCCACCATGACCGGCGCGCTCATCGCCGCGGAACGCGCCGCCGGGCACCGCGTGGCCGTGCTCGCGGTCGACCCGACCTCGCCGTTCACCGGCGGCGCGCTGCTCGGTGACCGGATCCGGATGCAGGAGCACGCCACCGACGAGGCGGTGTTCATCCGGTCGATGGCCACCCGCGGTCACCTCGGCGGGCTGGCCGCCGCGACCCCGCAGGCCATCCGGGTCCTGGACGCGGCCGGCTTCGAGCTGATCATCGTCGAGACGGTGGGAGTCGGCCAGGCCGAGGTCGCCGTCGCCTCGCTCGCCGACAGCGTCGTCGTCATGCTCGCCCCGGGCCTGGGCGACGCCGTCCAGGCGGCCAAGGCCGGCCTCCTCGAGGTCGCCGACCTGTACGTCGTGAACAAGGCCGACAAGCCCGACGCCCAGCAGGTGGTACGGGACCTGCGCGGCATGCTCGCGCTCGGCGCCACCGAGCCGGGCGGCTGGAAACCGCCCATCATCAGCACCACGGCCACCACGGGCGACGGCCTGGCCGAACTGGTCACCGGGCTGGACGCGCACTGGGACTGGCTGACGCGCAGCGGGCAGCTGACCCGGCGCCGGCTGGCCAGGGCCCGCGAGGAAATCACCGCGCTGGCCTTCGCCGCGCTCCGCGCCCGCCTGGACAGCGGCCGCCTGGCCAAGGGCGGCCTGGACGAGCTGGCCGCCCAGGTCGCGGACGGCATCCTGGACCCCTTCCAGGCCGCCGAAGACGTCCTGCACGCGGCCGAGGACGGAGCCGGCGACGGGGCCGCCGAGGACGTCCGCGATGGGGCCGGCGAGGACGTCCGCGATGGGGCCGGCGAGGACGTCCGCGATAGGGCCGCAGGTGGGTAAGCCCCTCGAGCTGCCGTTCGACCCCATCGACCGGGCGTCCCGGATCTGGGAGGTCCGCTTCGGCCCGTCGCCGGCCATGGCCGCCGTCACCTCGATCATGCGCGCCCAGCAGATCCTGCTGGCCGAGCTTGACGCGCTCCTCAAGCCGTACGAGCTGACCTTCGCGCGCTACGAGGCCCTGGTCCTGCTGACGTTCAGCCGCCGCGGCGCGCTGCCGCTGAACGTGATCGGCGAGCGGCTGATGGTCCACCCCACCAGCGTCACGAACATCATCAGCCGCCTGGAAGGCCAGCACCTGGTCGTCCGCCACCCCAACCCGGCCGACGGCCGGGGCCGGCTGGCCGAGATCACCCCCGAGGGCCGGGCCCTGGTCGAGCGCGCCACCCGGGACCTGATGGCGGCCGAGTTCGGGCTCGGCGGGTACGAGCCGGGTCAGCTGAAGGAGATCTTCGACCTGCTCCGCGGCCTGCGCCTGAGCAACGGCGACTTCGTCCCCGACAGCTGAGAACGACTAGCGGCTGACCTTCGACGGCGTCCAGGTCTGGCCGCCGTCGAAGGTGAACCAGACTGTGCCGACCGCGGGGTTCGCGGGCAGCGCGATGCCCTGCGCATCGGTGGTCATGCCCACGTAACCGAACCCCTTGGCCGGCGCCAGCCCGTTCAGCGTCGCCGCCTGCCAGGTCGTGCTCCCGGCCGGGCGGACATCGATGCCCTCCCCGGTAGCCAGCACGATCGTGCCGTCCAGGGTGGTGGTCACCGAGGTGGCCAGGCCCAGGCTCGGCGCGGCGCCCGCGTTCTGCCAGCTGATCCCGCCGTCAGCTGAGGTGAAGACGTGCTTGGCCTGCTGGGTCCCCGGGGCGGTCGACGACGCGCAGACCACGATGAGGTGCGCGGCGCTCCCGGCGGCCAGCAGCGCCCCGGTCGGCTGGCCGCCGGCCAGCGGCTGCCCGACCGGGCACGGGATCGCCTTCACCGGGTGCCAGGGCGCGCTGCCGTCTACCGGGCCGGAGAAGATCATCCCGTCCGGGGCCAGCAGGTACCCGCGCGTCCCGGTGAGCACCATCGAGGCCGCCCCGCCGCTCAGCCCCGAGGTCGCCGCGCCCACCGGCGTCCAGTTGTCGACCGAGGCCGGACTCGAGTACAGCGTGTAGCTGGTGCAGCCGGTCGCGAACGCCGCGCCGGTCCCGGTGCAGGAGGCGAACAGCGCGAACGCGCGGTCGCCCACCGTTTCCAGGTCGGTGACCCGCAGCCCGTCGGTATCCACCTGGGTCCAGCTGTGCCCGGCGTCGTGCGTCGCGTACAACTGCGGCCCGAACGCCCAGCCGTCCGGGCCGTTGAGGAACCGGATCTGGCTCACCCCGGTGGCGCCGTCGGCCGGGCCGGTCACCGGCGCGGGGAGCCCGGTCCAGGTCCTCCCCGCGTTGAGGGTGCGCGCCACCGATGTGCAGTACCGCGTGGCACAGTGACCCGGAGTCCCGGCCTGGCCGATCACAAAGCCCGTCATCGTGCCGATGAACGTGACCGAACTGGGCCGAAACTTGGCCGGGACGGGCGGAAAGGCCGACGGGGGCAGCGCCTCGGACGACGCGGACGACGCGGTGTCCGCCCCGCGGCTAGCCGACGGCGTCGGCGCGGCCGAACGCCCGTTGGCCGCGGGGGCAGCGGTCGGCGGGTTCAGTACCGGCAGGTTGACCATCTGCGGCACGGCGACCGCGGCGGCCACGACCACCGCCGCCGCGCCCGCACCCACGGCCAGCTTCCGGTACTTGCGGTGCCGGGCTCGCTTCTTGATCAGCTCGAATGTGCCCGGCGGCGGGGGCAGCGGGTCGATCCGCCCGTCCAGCCAGGAGTCCAGGTCGTCACGCCGGTCAGGCATCGCGTTCCCCCAGCGCGGTCTTCAGCTTGGCTCGCGCCGCGAACAGGTCGGCCTTGATCGTGCCCTCCGGCCGGTGCAGCAGCGTGGCCACCTCCTTGATCGGGAACCCGGCGTAGTAGTGCAGCAGGAACGGGTCGCGCAGCCGGGCCGGCAGCGATTGCAGGAGGTTCCGCACGTCCACGTCCTGGTCCGGGTAGGCCAGTTCGTCCAGGGCCGCGGCCGCGGTGACGCTGCGGATGGCCCGGCGCTCGCGTTCGGCCTTGCGCCAGTGGTCGCGTATCAGGTTGGTTGCGATCATATAAAGGTAGCTCTGCGGGCTTTCCACCCGAGTCCATCGGGACAGCAGCCGGACGAACGCCTCGGCCGCGATCTCGTGCGCGGTGTCCTCGTCGTCGACCAGCCGGCGCACCCATCCGGCCAGTTTGGGATAGGTGTTCTTGAACAGGTCCTCGGCGGCGTCGGTATCGACGTCGGATGCCGTGCCCACCGGATCTCCCTCGATGCGCGGCCCCGCGCCGCGGCCGCCCGGGATAAGAATTATCTCGGGGCCGGTCGGAGCGTTGTCCAGAACGCCCGTGTGATACGGCAACATCTACCACATTTCTGCCGCGGTCTTGATGAGCACAGCCTTCACGAGCCCTGGCCCGGGCGCGCCCCCGTGGACGTCCGGGCCACCGCAGCACGCAACGGCTGTCCCTGCTGAGCCTTGCGCTCTTAAGAGACGACGCAGAGGTCTCATCGGTTGCACAGAAAAACCTCTTTTTTTACGGAACGGGCCGTGGAGCGTGCGTCGCCCCTCGCTCACGCCACCCATCGCGCCAGTTACACCCGCCCCTCCACCACCGCACCCCCAGCTACACCTGCGCCTCCACCCGCCCGCGGCGCCTAGACTGGAGATAGTAGGACGTCCTACTATCTCGGAGGATCCCATGCCCGAGCCTGACGCGGCCCGCAGCCGCTGGCAGCAGCGCTTCGACCAGGCCGCACAGTGTGGACAGGTACGGGGTGACGCGGACTTCACCACGCTGTCCGGGCTCGAGGTCGACCCGGTGTACGGGCCGCCCGAGGTCGACGAGCGGATCGGCTGGCCGGGGGAGTTCCCGTTCACCCGCGGCATCCACGCCACCGGCTACCGGGGCAAGCCGTGGACGATCCGCCAGTTCTCCGGCTTCGGCAACGCCCGGCAGACCAACGAGCGGTACAAGATGCTGCTGCGCGCCGGGGGCGCCGGGCTCAGCGTCGCGTTCGACATGCCGACCCTGATGGGCCGGGACTCCGATGACCCCCGCTCGCTGGGCGAGGTCGGGCACTGCGGGGTGGCGATCGACTCGGCCGCGGACATGGACGTGCTGTTCGAGGGCATCGCCCTGGCCGATACCACCACGTCGATGACGATCAGCGGCCCGGCCGTCCCGGTCTTCTGCATGTATCTCGTCGCGGCCGAACGCCAGGGCGCGGACCTGTCCGCCCTGGACGGCACGCTGCAGACCGACATCTTCAAGGAGTACATCGCGCAGAAGGAGTGGCTGTTCCCGCCGCGCCCGCACCTGCGCCTCATCGGCGACCTGATGCGGTACTGCGGCGCGAACATCCCCCGGTACAAGCCGCTGTCGGTCTCCGGCTACCACATCCGGGAGGCGGGCTCGACGGCCGCCCAGGAGCTCGCCTTCACCCTGGCCGACGGATTCGGCTACGTGGAACTCGGCCTGTCCCGGGGTATGGACATCGAGAAGTTCGCGCCCGGTCTCTCCTTCTTCTTTGATGCGCACATCGACTTCTTCGAGGAGATCGCCAAGTTCCGCGCCGCCCGGCGGATCTGGGCCCGCTGGCTGCGCGACGTCTACGGCGCTCGGACCGAGCGCGCCCAGTGGCTGCGCTTCCACACCCAGACCGCGGGCGTCTCGCTGACCGCCCAGCAGCCGGACAACAACATCGTCCGGACCGCGGTCGAGGCCCTGGCCGCGGTGCTCGGCGGGACCAACTCGCTGCACACCAACGCCCTGGACGAGGTGCTGGCACTGCCCGGCGAGGCGGCCGCCGAGACCGCCCTGCGCACCCAGCAGGTCCTCATGGAGGAGACCGGCGTACTCAACGTGGCCGACCCGCTCGGCGGCTCGTGGTACGTCGAGGCGCTGACCGACCGGCTGGAAGCGGAGGCCGAGGCGATCTTCGCCCGGATCCGCGAGATGAGCCCGGACGGCACGATGACCGGCGGGATCCTGCAGGGCATCGAGGACGGCTGGTTCACCGGCGAGATCGCCGAGGCCTCGTTCGCCTACCAGCGTAAACTCGAGAAGGGCGAGAAGAAGATCGTCGGGGTGAACTGCCACACCGAGACCGTCGCCGCCCCGCTGGAGATCCTGCGCATCAGCCCCGAGGTCGAACGCGACCAGGTCGCCCTGCTCGCCAGCCGCCGCGCCGGCCGCGACCGCCGCGCCGTCGACGCCGCGCTGTCCGCCCTGGTCGCCGCCGCCCGCACCGACGTCAACCTGGTCCCGCCCATGCTCGACGCCGCCCGCGCCGAAGCCACCCTGGGCGAGATCTGCTCCGCCCTCCGCACCGAATGGGGCTCCTACACCGAGCCCGCCGCCTTCTAACCAACCCCAGCGCATCCCGACCCGCGCCCCACGCGCCCCGAAGCTCCCTCACGCCCCGCGTTCGACCACCAGTTCCAGCTTTAACGCTTTCCCTCTGGGGAATCCGGTTTTGATGAAGACTTTTACCCCCTATATGGGGGTAAAAGTCTTCGTGATCATGAAAATCTAGCTGGGTGAGGCGACCGGGAGCCCGGCGTCAGCCGCCGCGGCCAGAAGCCGCGAGTCGTAGGCGACGAACGCCGTCAGGTCCTGCTTCAGCGCCAGGGCGGCGGCCAGGTGGATGGCGTGCGCCGCGCACAGGGCCTGCGGCGGCAGCGTGGCCGAGTCGTCCAGCAGGTCGGCGGTCAGTGTCACCCGCGCGATGCGCTTGAGCACCCGGTAGCTGCGCGGCAGCGCGCCGGGCTCGGCACGCCAGACTGCCCGCGGCACCTCGGCCCGGTGCAGCGCGCTGGAAACCAGCGGCTGGCTCGACCGCTCGGCCAGCCAGCGGGCGAGCGCGGCCGATTCGGGCTCGATCACGGCCAGCTTGACCAGCGCCGATGAGTCGAGGTAGATCATTGCCGCAGCTGGCTCAGGATCTCGCTGGCGGTCGGCTGGCCCGCGGGCGGCGCCGGGTACGGTTCGAGGTCGGCGGCGCCTCCGCTCTCCTCGGCTGGCTCGATGATCCCGGCCGCGATCAGGCGTTCCAGCGGGCTGCCCGGCTCGGTGACCGGCACGAGCTGGGCCACCAGGCGTCCCCGGTTCGTGATGTCCACCGTGTACCCCTTCTCCGCCAGGTCGACGTAGACGCTGGCGTGCTGGCGCAGTTCCCTGATCCCGATCCGCGTACTCGCGGCGCCGCGGGCCGGGGTCGCCTCGGCCCGCGCCGCGGGCCGGCCGGGATCGCGGGTCCGGGCCGCACGGCTCACCGGCCGCGGTTCCCGCTCCGGGGTGTCACTCATTCGAGAAACCGTAGCACAACAGATGCTACGTCAGTACTCCTGGCCATCGACCTAGGCAAGCGCTGACCTAAGCAAACCCCGCGCGCCGCGCGTCGAGCTGGCGTTGCGCCTCGGCCAGCACGCGTCCCACGTCCCGGCCGAACCACACGTCGCACGGGTGCCGGGTCTGCCCCGCCCGGGCGTTGGCCACCAGGTCACTCAGCGCCGCGCTCAGCGCCGCGACCGAATCCACGCTCCCGAGCGGCGCGAACAGCCGGCCAGACTCGCCCCACACGTACGCCTCGGAGCACGAGGCGGCCGTGGTCGCGCTGAGCGTGACGGTGGTCATGCTGGTCGCCCCGCCCTGATGGTGCAGGACCAGGTGCGTCACATCGGCGGGACCGAAATCGGCGGTGACCGATGTCACCGGGCCGAGACTGGCCCACAGCAGCGAGACCACGTGCGGACCGACATCCCACAGACCGCCCTTGTCCCGGCGCCACGGCGTGTTGAACGGGTTGGATTCCTGCAGCGCCGAGCCCAGCCAGGCCGACACCCCGCCGGTCCATCCGCCGCGATCGTGCACCTCGGCCAGCCAGGCCCGCACGTCCGGCAGGAACCGCTGGGTGAAGAACACCACCGAGGCCACCCCGGCCTGCTCGACCGCCTCGACCAGGCCGTCGGCCGCCGCCTCGGTCAGCGCGACCGGCTTCTCGAGCAGCAGGTGCTTGCCCTCCCGGGCGGCCTGCGTGGCGATGGGTTCCTGCACGTCCGGCGGGACGGCGAACGAGACCGCGTCGATCCCGGCCAGGAACTCCGAGACGTCGTGGTAGGGGGTAGCCCCGTACTCGGCCGCGAGCTCGGCCGCGGCCAGCGGGTTACGACCCCAGACCGCGGCGAGCTCAGTGCCCTCGGTTCGGGCTAGAGCCGGGGCGTGCGTGACCTGCGCCCAGTATCCGGTGCCGACTAGGCCGAATCTCATCCGACCAACGTAGAGCACGGCCATGACTCAGAAGGCGCCGACCCTGCCCGTGGTCCGCTCCTGCTGAGCCGCGTTGACCGCTGCCCGGGCCTTGACCGCCAGACCGCCGGTCCGGGCCAGCAGCATGGCCAGGGCCAGGAAGATCAGGCTGTCGGTCAGGGCGGCCACCGTGATCCCGCTGGAAAACATCCAGCGGCCGAGCGAGGCGCTGAAGATGTGGTTGGCCCCGTAGGCGAAGAACAGCCGCCCGCCGACCACCACGATCCAGACCAGGGCGTACCCCAGGCCCGCGCGGGAGACGGCCCGGCCGGCCTGCGCGTCGTAGCCCACCCGGATCAGCGCGGCAGCCAGGACGCCGAGGGCCAGGCCCGCGGCGACCCCCGCGACCTCCAGGATCAGCCCGTTGCCCGAGGTCGCGGCGCCCTTGATGAAGAACGGGATCACCACCGCCGCGGCGATGAACGGGCGCACCAGCCGAAGCGCGCCGACCTTGCGCAGGCCGAGGTCGCTGAACAGCACGACGGCCAGGATGACGAGGTTAACGATCCAGACGCTGGCGTCCACTTTGAGCTCCTTTGCTAGTGCGCTGACCTGCATCACGCTAGGAAGGGGGCGGTTGGAACCGCGTCGGCCTGCGGCTTGATCCGGGTTGGAAGCCAGGGAGCGCGATCATCTCCACCCCGGGTCAACCCGGTGGTCCACCCGGGCGCCGGCGCGCGCGAGCCCGCCGCGAGCTACGTTGATGCCGTGCCCCGTTCCCTCACCACGCGGATGAATCCGGTCCCCCGCGCCCGCTCGGTGACCGCCGCCCGGATCATCGACGCGGTGCGCTCGGCGGGCGTGGTCGTGGTGGCCGTCCCGGTGTCGCTGGCCCGGCCCGGTCCGACCACCGGCGGTCCCCGGAGCGTCGCGATCGCCGTCATGCTGGGCGTGTCGGTCGCCGCGTGGATCACCTGGATCGTGTCCGATGGCCGGGACCGGATCAATGCCGCAAGCCTGATCGTCATGGGGGCCGCGGGCGGCGTGCTCACCGGGCTGTCGCCGAACAGTCCCGCCGTCGCCGTCGGCTGCGTGGCGGTGTTCAGCGCGGGAGCCCGGCTGAGCACCGTGGCCTCCCTGGGCGTCACGGCCGAGACGCTGGCCGGGTTCCTCGCCACCGGGCTGGTCACCGGCATCCCGACCGCCGAACTCCTGGGCTACGCCTGGGCCTTCGTGGGACTGTGGACCGTCGCCCTGACCCGCAACGAATTCCTGGTCCGCGCCGTCTCCGCCGAACGCACGCTGGTCGAGACCCGCCGGGCCCGGAAGGCCGAGACCCAGGCCGCCGCGCTCGCCGAACGGGCCAGGATCGCCCGTGACCTGCACGATGTGCTGGCCCACTCGCTGGCCGCGGTGTCGGTCAACCTGCAGGCGGCCGAGGGGCTGCTGTCCTCGGGCACGCTGCCCGAGGACAACCCGGAACTGGTCAAGGCGATGGAGTGCATCGAAAGAGCCGGGACGCTCACCCGGGATGGCCTGGCCGCCGCCAAGCGGGCCGTGCTGGCGCTACGCGATGACGCCGGGCCGCTTCCCGAGCAGCTAGCCGCGCTGGCCGGCCAGTTCCGCGCCGTCGGCGAGCCGGCGGTAAACCTCGAGGTGAGCGGCGAGACCCGGCCGATCCCTGCCGAGGGCGGCGTGGCCGCGTACCGGACGGCGCAGGAGGCGCTGACCAACGCGCGCAAGCACGCGCCCGGCCAGCCGGTCACCATCCGCCTCGCTTACGATCCGGACCGGATCACGCTCAGCATCGTCAACCCGATGCCGCCCGAGCACGCCGAGCGTCCGCTGGCCGATACCGGCGGCGGCTTCGGCCTGGTCGGCCTGCGAGAACGGGCCGCGGTCGCGGGCGGTACCTTCGAAGCGGGCCCGGACTCGGGAAACTGGCAGGTACGACTGAGGATTCCGACATGACAGACAACCCGCCGCCGGTGACGGTTGTCGTCGCGGACGACCAGGCCGCCGTCCGTGAAGGTCTGGTCCTGCTGCTCGGCACGCTGCCCGGGATCACGGTGGTGGGTGAGGCCGAGGACGGCGCGGCCGCGGTCGAGTCCGTCGCGGCCAGCGATCCCCAGGTCGTGCTGATGGACCTGAACATGCCCAGCCTGAACGGAGTGGAGGCCACCCGGCGGATCCGGGCCGATCATCCGCAGACCCAGGTCGTGGTGCTGACCACCTACTCCGACGACGAGTCCATCATCGGGGCGCTGCAGGCCGGGGCCCTCGGTTACCTGACCAAGGACGCCACCCGGGCCGAGATCGGCCGCGCCGTGCTGGCCGCCGCCGCCGGCCAGGCCGTGCTTGATCCCGCCGTCCAGCAGCGGCTGCTGCTGGCCGCGGCCCGCGCGCCCGCGCCGCAGCCCGACCAGGATCACGACCCGGACGAGCTGACCCCCCGGGAGTCCGACGTGCTGCGCCTCATCGCGGAGGGCAAGTCCAACCGGGAGATCGCCCGCGCTCTATACGTCAGCGAGGCGACGGTCAAGACGCACGTCAACCGGATCTTCGCCAAGACCGGCTCACGCGACCGGACCCAGGCCATCCGCTACGCCTACACCCACGGCTACGCCAACCCCGCCCGCAGCACCTAGGACGCAGCACCTAGGACGCAGCACCTAGGACGCAGCACCTAGGACGCAGCACCTAGGACGCAGCACCTAGGACGCGACAGCCCGGACGCGACAGCTAGGACCCGTCGGCCCACGGCCCGGCCGCCATCATCGGCTGCCACCAGCGGACGGTGACCGCCAGCAGGCCGCCCGCCACGCTGGCGTCGTCCTCGGTGGCCAGCCTGGTCGCCGTGGCCAGCTGATCGCCGCCGGGCAGCCGCAGGATCGTCATCCCCTCACCCGCCCGGTCGCCCATCGGGCCGGCCGCCACCAGGTAGCCCGCGTCCCGCATCCGGGTCAGGAACGCGACGTGCTCGGCGAACCGCGGGTCCTCGACCAGCGGCCCGCTGGCCGGGGCGGCCGGGCCGGGCCGGTGCATCAGCGCGACCCAGGTATCACCCGGACGGTCGGCGTACTCGCGGTAGCGGTCCAGGACCATCGGCCAGCCGTGGTCGTACTCGGCCCGGGCCGCGGCCGCGTCGGCGAAGACTTCCCAGCCCGTGTGTTCCACCGTGACCAGTGTCTGCTCGCCCGCGGCGGCGAAGGTGATCTCGACGTGGCTGGCCCGGTCCGGCTCGTGTCCGGGGTGCCAGCTGAACGCCAGCGCTCCCGGCGGCTCCCACCGCGTGACCGTGCCCCACAGCGACGTCGAACCGTCCGGGCCGCGCTCCACGATCTGCCCGTCGTCGAAGGCCACCGTGGTGCCCGCGCCGTACACGCTGAGCTCGGCCAGCGGCCACCAGCGCGCGATCCGCGCGGTGAACACCTCGAACGCGGTGTCCGGGTCCGCGTCGACCAGTACTTCCCTGCGGACGGGCGGGACGCGAGTAGGCGGCACGGCACTCACGGGCTGCGCTCCTTTCTTAGCAGGCCGACCTCGGCGGCGTAAGCGGCCAGGACGGTATCCCAGGTCCGGACCAGCCACTGCTGTGCGGCGGCCATCCCGCCCGGGGCCAGCATGTACAGGTTCCGGGTGCCGGCGCTGCGGTGCTCGATCAGTCCCGCGTTGCTCAGCACCCGCAGATGCTTGCTCACCGCGGGGCGGCCCACGGGCAAGCGCGCGGCGAGCTCGCCCACCGGCGTGGGCCCGTCGTGCAGCAGTTCCAGGATGCGCCGTCGCACCGGCTCGCCCAGCGCGTCGAACACGGCGTCCGCAGTTTGGTTACTCATGGGCAACGGTTACTGTAGAGCAACCAATGCCGCCTGGCAAGGCCCGGATCAACTCCTCGGATGCATGCGGCAGGATGGAGTCATGCAGCCGCGGGATTTTTCGCTCTATGGTGCCGTCGATCTGGGTGCACGGCAGGCGGCCGTGCAGCGCAGGCAGCAGGCGGCCGAATCCGCCGGATCCGCCGCGCCGGGCGACGGCTCCGTCATCGAGGTCAGCGAGCAGACCTTTAATACCGACGTCGTCGAACGGTCCCGGACGACGCCGGTGATCATCGACCTATGGGCCGAATGGTGCGGGCCGTGCAAGCAGCTCAGCCCGGTGCTGGAGAAGCTCGCCGCCGAGGCCGACGGGAAATGGATCCTGGCCAAGGTCGACGTCGACGCCAACCCCCAGCTGGCCGCGGCCCTGCAGGTGCAGAGCATCCCCATGGTGGTCGCGGTCATCGGCGGCCAGCTGGTGGACGGTTTCCTCGGCGCCATGCCGGAAGCCCAGGTCCGGCAGTGGCTGGGCCAGGTGCTGGGTGTCGCGGAGAAGATGGGCCTGGCCGAGCCGGGCAGCGGCGACATCGAAGAGGACGAGGACGGCGGAGACGGCCAGGCCGATCAGCTGCCGCCCGCCTTCGCCGAGGCCCGCGCGGCCATGGAACGCGGCGACATGGACGCCGCCGCCACCGCCTTCGAGCAGGAGCTGGCCGCCTCGCCCGGCGACCCGATCGCCAAGGCGGGCCTGGCTCAGGTCAACCTGATCCGCCGGGTCAGCTCCTACGATCAGGCTCGTTCGCGCCGGGACGCGGCCGAACACCCCGACGACGTCCAGGCCCAGATCGCCGTGGCCGACATCGACCTGGCCACGGGCCGGATCGAGGAGGCGTTCGACCGGCTGCTCGGCGTGGTCCGGCGGACCTCGGGCGAGGACCGGGACCGGGCGCGCGCGCACCTGGTCGGCCTGTTCGACATCCTCCCGCCACGCGATCCGCGGGTGACCAAGGCCCGGTCCACCCTCTCGTCTCTTCTCTTCTAGACAAAGGGAATATACAAGTAGAGTTGTAAGTTCCTTGCCTACGGAGGATGAAGTCGGGTACTCCGGCCGAGTCCCCAACACACCAATCGGAGGTGAGGCAAGGATGTACCTGACTACTTATGACCCGTTCGCCCGGGCCACCCGGCGCGCGTTCGGTCCTGCCGTTGTCAGCAGGGCCACGGTCATGCCGCTGGACGGCATCCGCCGCGACGGCGACGTGCTGCTGCGGTTTGACGTGCCCGGTATCGACCCCGAGTCAATCGACGTCACCGTGGACCGCGGTGTCCTGTCGGTGAGCGTCAAGCGGGCCGAAGAGCACGCCGAGAGCGACAAGTTCTTCGTCCGCGAGCGCACGTTCGGTACCTTCACGCGCCGCCTGTCCCTGTCCAAGAACCTGAACGCCGACGCCGTCGAGGCCGCCTACAGCAAGGGTGTCCTCGAGGTCCGGATCCCGGTTCTGGAGCAGGCCAAGCCGCGCAAGGTGGAGGTCCGCCAGGGCGACGAGCAGAAGGAGCTCGCTGCCTGAACCCAGGTCAGCAGCTCGGTAGCGAAACCAGCGGCCGGCGGGCGCGGATGCGTCCCGCCGGCCGCTTACCATCTGGGCAGGAGGGAGGCAGTGCTACATGGCCCGGTCACCACTGGAAGACGAGCACATCCCGCTGTTCACCGTCGGCCAGGTCGCCGACATGCTCGCGGTCAAGCAGGCGTTCCTGCGGCGTGTCGACGAGCTGCGCGTCGTCTCGCCGCAGCGGTCCGCGGGCGGCCAGCGCCGCTACACCCGCTACGAGATCCGGGTCATCCAGCAGGTCGTCTCCATGGCCGACGAGGGCATCACCCTCCAGGCCATCCGCCGCATCATCGACCTGGAGCAGCAGCTCGCCCAGGTCACCAGGGAACGCGACGCCCTGGCCCGCCGCCTCGCCGAACAGGAAACCTAACCGGCCGTCCGCGAGCTGCTCGAGCACGGGCAGCGCCGCGGCCAGCGTGGACCGCTGCTCCGGGGTGAGCAGCTCCAGGCTCGCGGTCAGCATCAGGGTGGTCTCGGTGCGGATGCGCTCCAGGGCCTCCTGGCCGTGCGCGGTGATGGCCAGGGTGCTCGCCCGCGCGTCGCTCGGATCCGCGGTCCGCTGCACGTACCCGCTGTCTTCCAGCGCGGTCACCAGCCGGGTGAGCGTGGACGGGGCGATGCCCTCCGCGGCGGCCAGGTCGCCGAGCCGCATCGGCCCGGTCTTGCCGATCGTGGCCAGCGCCGCGAGCTGGGTGGGCGTCAGGCCCGCCAGCTCGTGACGGCGCATCCGGCGGGACAGCCGGGCCAGGGCCACGCGCAGCCGGGCGACGTCGATGTCAGCGTCCACCACCGCGGGTTCCGTGCTCACCTTCCCAGCCTACGCGGTGAGCGCCGTACGCTTTTCAGACCAGCGCACTCACCCACTCAGCCGGCCGAGCCAGCCCCGCCGCCGCGAGCGGCCAATGTAACAAGGCGGAACCACCGTGACCATGGCGCCCAGTGTCTCCTACTCGATCACCGTCCGCCTGGAGGTGGCGTCCCGCGGCCGCGCGGTCAGCGAGATCACCCGGGTGGTGGAGCACGCGGGCGGCCTGGTGACCGCGCTCGACGTGACCGCCGGGCGCGGCGACCGGCTGCGGGTGGACGTCACCTGCGCCGCCCGGGATACCGAGCACTCCGAGGAAATCGTGGACGCCCTCAAAGCGATCGACGGCGTGGCCGTGCACAAGGTCAGCGACCGGACGTTCCTGCTGCACCTGGGCGGCAAGATCGAGATGCGCCCCAAGGTGCCGCTGCGTAACCGCGACGACCTGTCGATGGCGTACACCCCCGGGGTCGGCCGGGTCGCCATGGCCATCGCGGAAAACCCCGACGACGCGCGGCGGCTGACCATCAAGCGCAACTCCGTCGCGGTGGTGACCGACGGCTCGGCCGTGCTCGGCCTGGGCAACATCGGCCCCTACGCCGCCATGCCGGTCATGGAGGGCAAGGCCGCGCTGTTCAAGCGGTTCGCCGACATCGACGCCTGGCCGATCTGCCTGGACAGCCAGGACAGCGACGAGATCGTCCGGACCGTGCAGCTCATCGCGCCCGGCTTCGGCGGGATCAACCTGGAGGACATCAGCGCGCCGCGCTGCTTCGAGGTCGAGCGCCGCCTGCGCGACCTGCTCGACATCCCGGTGTTCCACGACGACCAGCACGGCACCGCGATCGTGGTCATGGCCGCGCTGACCAACGCGCTGCGCGTGGTGGGCAAGAAGCTCCCCGAGGTCCGCATCGCCCTGGCCGGGGCCGGCGCCGCCGGGACCGCCGTGCTCAAGCTGCTGCTCGGCGCGGGTGCCGATGCCGCCCGCATCACGGTGGCAGACGACCAGGGCGCCGTGCACGAAAAGCGCCCGGGCCTGAACCCCAGCCTGCGCTGGATCGCGGAGCACACCAACCGCGACGGCTACGCGGGCGACCTCCGCGGCGCCGTCAACGGCGCCGACGTGTTCATCGGCCTGTCCGCCCCGAACATCCTCACCGGCCAGGACATCAAGACCATGGCCGCGAACAGCATCGTGTTCGCGCTGGCCAACCCCGACCCCGAGGTCGACCCGGACGCGGCCAGGGAGTACGCCGCGGTGGTGGCCACCGGCCGCAGCGACTACCCGAACCAGATCAACAACGTGCTGGCCTTCCCGGGCGTGTTCCGCGGGCTGCTCGACGCGCAGAGCAGGCACATCAGCGACGCGATGCTGCTCGCCGCCGCGCAGGCGCTGGCCGACGTGGTTTCGCCGGACGAGATCGGCCCGCACTACATCGTCCCGTCGGTCTTCCACCCGGACGTGACCACATCGGTCGCGGCCGCGGTCGCCGACGCCGTCACCACGGAACTTGACGGATGATAGATACATGGACGACATAGCATCGGACGCTCTGACGGGTCGCCTGCTCGTCGCCACCCCGCTGCTAGGAGATCCGAACTTCCGCCGGACCGTCGTCCTGGTCGTGGAACACGAACCGGAGCAGGGCACGCTCGGCGTGGTCCTGAACCGGCCCACCCAGGTCCCGGTCGGCCAGGTCCTCGAGCCGTGGACCGAGCTGGCCACCGATCCGCCGGTCGTTTTCACCGGCGGCCCCGTCTCGCCCAACAGCGCCCTGGCCCTGGCCCTGGTCCCCGGGACCGACGAGCCGGTCGGCTGGCATCCGCTGGACGGCGGCGCCCCGGCCATGACCCGGCTCGGCCTGGTCGACCTCGACGCCCCGCCCGGCCTGCTCGCCCCCGCGGTCGCCTCGCTGCGCGTGTACGCGGGCTACGCCGGCTGGAGCGCGGGACAGCTCAAGGCCGAGATCGAGGAGGGCGCGTGGTACGTGGTGCAGGCCGAGCCGGCCGACGCGTTCAGCGCCGATCCGGACCGGCTGTGGCCCGCCGTCCTGCGCCGTCAGGGCGGCGAACTCGCCTACGTGGCCACTTACCCGGATGACCCCAGTCTCAATTAGAATCGCCTGCGTGAGCGAGACTGAGGTTCTTCCGGAGCAGGACACGCGGGTCCGCGAAGACACAAGGCCCGACCTGTCGCACGGTGACGGCGACCACGAGCGGTTCGCGCACTATGTCAAGAAGGACAAGATCGTCGAGAGCTCGGTGATGGGCACCCCGCTGGTCGCGCTGTGCGGCAAGGTGTGGGTTCCCAGCCGCGACCCGAAGCGCTATCCGATCTGCCCGACTTGCAAGGAGATCCACGACCATTTGCGCGATCGCGAAGGCGCCGACGACTGAGCCGGCGAGTGGGCCGACTACTGGCCGAAACGGTGCGCCGGTCCGCCACGAGCCGGAACAGCCGGTAGAGTTTCGGCCTCGTGAGCATCCCACGCCCCTCTGACGATCTCCTGTCCCAGCTGCGCGGGTGGCAGAAGGACGCGTATCACGAGTACTTCCGCCTGCCCCGGCGCGACTTCCTGCTGGTCGCCACGCCCGGCGCGGGCAAGACCACCTACGCGCTCACCGTCGCGGCCGAACTCCTGGCCCGGCGCGAGATCGCCACGCTCACCATCGTCACTCCCACCGAGCACCTCAAGCACCAGTGGGCGCAGGCGGCCAGCAGGTTCGGCATCGCCATCGACTCCGCCTACCGCAACGCCCAGGGCCGGGCGGGCGCGGACTTCACCGGGGTGGCCGTCACCTACGCGCAGGTCGCGGCGCATCCGGCGCTGCACCGTCAGCGCACCGAGAACCGCCGCACGCTGGTCGTCTTCGACGAGATCCACCACGCGGGCGACGCGCTGTCCTGGGGCGACGCGGTCAAGGAGGCCTTCGACCCGGCCCGGCGCCGGCTCGGGCTGACCGGCACGCCGTTCCGCAGCGACGCCAACCCCATCCCGTTCGTCACCTACGTCGACGAACCGGGCGGCGGCAAGCGCAGCGCCTCGGACTACGTCTACGGCTACGGGCCCGCGCTTGAAGACGGCGTGGTCCGCCCGGTGATCTTCCTGGCCTACTCCGGCGAGATGCGCTGGCGCACCCGGGCCGGCGACGAGATCACCGCCACACTGGGCACCCCGATGACCAAGGACCAGATCGCCCAGGCCTGGCGGACCGCGCTGGACCCGGCGGGGGAGTGGGTCAGCCGGGTGCTCGAGGCCGCGGACAAACGGCTGACCGAGGTGCGCCGCGGCATGCCCGACGCGGCCGGCCTGGTCATCGCGGGGGATCACGACGACGCACGCGCCTACGCCGCGCTGCTGCGCGGCCTGACCGGCAAGCGCCCGGTCGTGGTGCTCTCCGACGACCCGGCGGCGTCGAAGAAGATCGCCGCGTTCGCCGAATCCGGCGAGCGCTGGATGGTCGCCGTGCGGATGGTCTCCGAGGGCGTCGACATCCCCCGGCTGGCCGTCGGCGTCTACGCCACCAGCGTGTCCACCGCCCTGTACTTCGCCCAGGCCGTAGGCCGCTTCGTCCGGGCGCGCCGGCGGGGTGAGACGGCTTCGGTGTTCGTTCCCTCGGTGCCGGTCCTGCTCGGGTTCGCCGCGGAATTGGAGGCCGAACGGGACCACGTGCTTCGCTCCGCTACAGGTGACAGCCCCGAGGCGGACGAACTGGCCGAGGCCCAGCGCGAACGAGACACCCCCGACCAACTCGGTGAGCCGGCCTTCCAGCCGCTCAACGCGTCGGTCCACTTCGACCGGGTCCTGTACGACGGCGGCGAGTTCGGCACCGCCGCCGCGGCCGGCAGCCCCGAGGAAGAGGACTTCCTGGGCCTGCCCGGCCTCCTCGAGCCCGACCAGGTCCGGACCCTGCTCAGCAAACGCCAGCAATCCCAGCTCGCCGCCCGCTCCCGCCCCGCCAAAGACAGCCCCGCCAAAGACAGCCCCGCCAAAGACAGCCCCGCCAAAGACAGCCCCGCCAAGCCCGCCGCCCAAGTCCCCACGGCCCCGTCCGCCCCGCCGGTGACCCGCCAGCAGCTCGCCGCCCTGCGCAAGGAGCTCAACGGCCTGGTCGGCGCCTGGAGTCACCGCACCGGCCAGCCCCACGCCGTCATCCACGCCGAGCTGCGCCAGGCCTGCGGCGGGCCGCCGCTGCCCCAGGCCACCGCCGACCAGGTCCAGGCCCGCATCGACAAGATCCGGGCCTGGGCCATCTCCGGCCGCTAGCCGCCCGCGAGCTCCACACCCTGGGCGCGGAGGTCCGCGATCGCCTCAGCCGTGGACGCCGCGGCCACGCCCGCGGTCAGGTTGAGCAGCACCCGGGTGGCGAACCCCGCCCGGGCCGCGTCCGCCGCGGTCGCGTGCACGCAGTAGTCGGTGGCGATGCCTACCACGTCCACCTCGTCCACCCCGTGCTGGCGAAGCCAGTCGCCCAGCCCCGTCCCGTGGTCGTCGGCCCCCTCGAACCCGCTGTACGCCGCGGCGTGCTGCCCCTTGCGGAACACCGCCTCCACCGCCGAGGTATCCAGCTCCGGGTAGAAGTCGGCGCCGATCGTGCCCACCACGCAGTGCGCCGGCCAGGACGCCGCGTAGTCCGGGTGAGCGGAGAAATGGCTGCCCGGGTCGATGTGGTAGTCCTGGGTCGCCACCACGTGCGCGTACTCATGGCTGCCGCCGGCCACGTGCTCGCTCACCGCCCGGGCCACCGCGGCCCCGCCGGGCACCCCCAGCGAGCCGCCCTCGCAGAAGTCGTTCTGCACGTCGACGATGATCAGCGCACGCATAGAGCCAACGCTATCCTGGGACGCGCTATGGCTCAGGCCGGCTACTGGAATCACAACGTCCACTACCAGCCCGTCATTCTCAACGCGGTCCCGCCCGGCTGCGACACCGCGCTGGACGTCGGCTGCGGAGACGGGCTGCTCGCCGGGCGCCTGGCCGAACGTTGCCAGCAGGTGACCGCGATCGACCGTGACCCGCCCATGATCGCCCGGGCCCGAGCCCAGGCTTACCCACGGGTCACGTTCATCGAGGCCGATTTCCTGACCCATCCCTTCGAGGCGGCCAGCTTCGACTTCGTGTGCGCCAACACCTCGCTGCACCACATGGACTTCGCCGCCGCGCTGAGCACCATGGCCCGGCTCCTGAGGCCCGGCGGCCGGCTTGCGGTCGTCGGCCTGGCCGCGGACAGGTCCATCGGTGAATTCCTCGTCGGCACCGCCTGCGTCCCGGTCGCTCTGACCTACCGGGCCATCCGCCGCAAGGGCGAATCCGGCGCGCCGATGAAGGATCCTGACCACAGCTGGCGCGAGGCCCGCGCCATGGCCGCCACCGCGCTGCCCGGCGTCCGCTACCGCCGTCGCGTGTTGTGGCGGTACTCCCTGCTCTGGCGCAAACCGCCCGGATAGCGTCCCGGCTCTACTCGCCGACCTCGGCCGGCGTGCCGCCGGTGATCCGGATCAGCTCGGCGAACGAGGTCGGGAACACCGTGTGCGGGTGGGCGGCCGCCGCCCACACCACGTCGTACTTGTCCAGCCACGTGTCGACCAGCGTCCGGATCGGGGCTGGGTGCCCCACCGGGGCGACGCCGCCGATGGCCTGCCCGGTCCACTCCCTGACCGAACGCGCGTCGGCCCTCCCCACCGAGACCGCTCCGACCAGCGCCGCCACGCGCGTCTCCGCAACCCGGTGCGCGCCGCTCGTCATGACCAGCAGCGGCGCCCCGTCCGCGTTGAAGATCAGGCTGTTCGCGATCGCGCCCACCTCGCAGCCGAGCTGAGCCGCGGCCGTCGCGGCCGTCGGCGCGGGATCGGGCAGCTCACGAACCTGGCCGGCCACCCCGAGATCCCGCAGCACGGCCGCGAACGACGCAAAGTCAACAGGCATGACAAGCAGGCTAGCCGGACCGCACCCCGGCCAGCCAACCCATTAACGATCGGTATCAGCACGAGTCCGACGAGGCGTCCCCACTCTCCCGCGTTCGGGGTGCGTGGGCCACGACCCCCGTCTATCGGTGGTTGTGTGCCACAACCCCCAAACGACCGCGCCAGCCGCGTGGGGTGCGTGGGCCACGACCCCCGCCTATCGGTGGTTGTGTGCCACAACCCCCGAACGACCGCGCCGCCAACCCCGAACGACCGCGCCGCCAACCCCTAAACGACCGCGCCGCCGGGCCCTCCCGCCCGGCTACCAGGCGAACAAGGCGCCGAAGTTCAGGCCGTACATTGGCGGGTGCAGGGTGACCCGGCTGAGGCGGCCACGGTCGTACCGCTCACCGTGCCCCCCGCAAAACGAGATCACCTGCACGCCCGACGGATCGGACCACAGCGGCACGCAGGGCGGCCCGGCGTAAGGAGTGCGGACCGTCCGCACCACCTCCGCCAGAGGCTGTCCGGTGCGGACGGAGTATTCCACCACGGTGTCCGCGTAGTCCTGGCCCTCCGCCACCACGATGGTGACCAGCACCTTGGACCCATCCGCGGTGAGTAGCTGGCCATCCTGGCACGCCCCGCGGGCCCTGCAGTACTGGCCATACGGGACGACCAGCCGGGAGGCCTGCAGAAGGTTGCCCCGGGCACTCACGTCGAGCACCCGCAGCCCTATTCCCGGCGGATGGGGGTTGTTCCCCGTCGACCATTCGAACGCGAGGGTGCGGTCGCCCGCCCACGACAGGCTGTACGGGGCTACGGTCCCGCTGTCCACCGGCGCCCATGACCGGCGCGTGCCCGTGGCCAGCGACACGGTCTCGAACCCGCCGTTGTTGGTGTTGGCGTACGCGAGCATGGTGGCGTCCTGGGAGATGGCAAATCCCGACATGGTGTCCCTCGCCGGGACGGTGAGCACCGTGACCAGGGATCTCGGCCGGCCGTCCGCGCCCAGCCGCAGTTCATCGAAGGCGACGGTGGGGGCGTTCATGGGCGGCCCGATCTCCTGCTGCCCGCCCACCTCCGCCTCCAGCACGAACGTGCGATCGTCGCCTGCCGCCGCGGCCCCGATCACGTACTGGCCGGGCAGCGGCTGGATGGTCGCGATGGTCTTGCCCGCGAAGATGTTCCTCACCTGGGCGGTCCCGTGGCCGCCCCAGCCGGGAATCACGATGTACGGGGCGACCGCCGGGCTGGCGTCCGCCGCGGGTTCGGGACCGGCCGGCCGCCATCCTCCGTGAGTCCGGATCGGCTGCGATGTCACTGGGCGGCCCCCTGCGGGCCGCCCCGTTCCCGGCAGGCCGGCGGCGGTGACGCCGACGGCGATCACGGTCACGACCGCGGTGACCGCGACGGCCGTGACGGCCTTGCGTACCCCGCGCCGCCGGGCCCGCCTCCGCAGGACCCGGATGTCCGGGATGGGCAGGTTGTTGACCGGGCGTACCCAATCGGCAAGCTGGGCGTGCAAAGCAGGCAAAGAGGGCAGCGAGTCATCGAGCATGGGGCACCTCTTCGTCAGACTCCGCGAGCTCGCGGTGCAACCGCTGCCTGGCCGCGGCCAACCGGGTCCGGACCGTGCCCACCGAAATCCCGCAGTCGCGTGCGATGTCCTCCACCGGCAGATCAGCCAGGTAATACAGCACCAGGACCTGGCGCTGGGGGAGCGGCAGCCGCATCAGGGCGACGCTCAGCGCCGTCGCCTCCAGCGGGTCATGCATGTCGTACCGGTCACTGGACCCCCCGCGCTGCCCCACAACCAGCAGTGCGGACATGACCCTGACCCGGTGCGTCCGCCTGGCCGCGTCGATAGTGAGTCGGAGGGCGACCCTCCGCACCCACGCCTCGGGGAGCTCGTAGCGGGCGATCCGGTGCCACCGGGTCAACGCTCGGGAGAAAGCCTCCTGGGCGATGTCTTCGGCTTGGTGCCGGTCGCCGACGATGGCGGCTACCAGCGCAACTACGCGGCGGTAGCTGCCCTCGTAGAACTCCCCGAAGTCATCAGGCACATATATAGACACGCCCGACCACGCCCGCGGTACCAGTCCAGGAAGGTAACGATTAGGACTCGTCGGCGCCGTCAAGGGTCTCGAACACGGTCGGGATGGCCGGGTACCCCCGGGACAGCTGCAGCGCGTACGGCGGCAGCTCCGCCAGCGCCGCCCGGTGCTGCTCCCGCGCCTCCTCCACCCCGGACGAGCCCACCACCGAGCCCGAGGAAACCAGCAGCGAAAGCAGCTCCCGGTCCCGCGGCCCCGGGTCGGGCGGGCTGAGGCTGATCCGCTCGCTCAGCGCGGTGCCATCCGCGTCCCGGTGCCGCACCGCCCACTTGCGCCCCCCGCGCCCCGGCTTGCCCACCGACCGCTTGGCCACCGGCACCAGGGCGCCGTCGTCGGAGGAAGGCGAGGAGAAAGGCGAGGAGGAAGGCGAGGAGGAAGGCGAGGAGGAACGCGCCACCAGCTTGTAGACCAGCGCCGCGGTCGGCGCGCCCGACCCGGTGACCAGCGAGGTGCCGACCCCGTACCCGTCCACCGGCACCGCGCCCAGCGC
>Ga0070735_10001089_pt1 | contig 26945 bp, 48 predicted proteins | sample Coa_R1_FD_66443 | JGI IMG/M metagenome (GOLD analysis project Ga0070735, IMG submission 66443) | Surface soil microbial communities from Centralia Pennsylvania, which are recovering from an underground coalmine fire - Coalmine... | ecosystem: Environmental > Terrestrial > Soil > Unclassified ...
TCGAAGGCGACGCTGAGGCCGCGGGCGGCGCTCCGGCGGGCGTCGCCGTGGGGGGAGCCCCCGGGGGGCTCTTCTTGCCGCCCTTGGCGAGCATGAGCGGCGCGCTTGCGGCGAGGAGGCCCGCCGCTGGTCCGACGAACGGCATAGCCGGCGCGGCCTTGATGACGAGCGCCTTGATGTCGTCCCACAATCCTCCGCACTCGATGCCGCTCATGCCCGAGATGCCGGACAATTCAGATCTTGCCTTGTCGAAGAGCTTGTCGACCTTCGTCGTCCCGCCCTTGACCCCGAGGCCCGCCTTCAGGACGGCGGCCTTGACCTGTTTTTGTGCCTCGGCGAGCTGCTTGGCCGTCGGCGTCGCGCTCCTGCTCCCCGTGAGCTTCTGTGCCACCGCGACGGTGACGAGCGCGTATTCGGGCTTGGAGATCTGAGTCCTCATCACTTCAACCTCTTGTTAGAAGATCCCGTTGGTCCTCTTGAACGCCTCGGACGTCGCGGGGAACTTCCTCCGGACGTCGGCGTCCTCCACGAAGGAGAGGACGCCCCGTTCGCCGGCCACGTGTGAGACGCCAAGGAGTCCCGAGAGCGAGGCCTTCTTCCCTTCGACCTCTCTCCCGACTAGCGGGGAGACCTTCGGCGCCGCGGCCCGCATTGAACGGACGAAAACGGCGTACTGCAAGGGCATGCTGCCAAGGAAAGCCGTTTCCGTCAAGCCCGCCGACCATTCCCCCGTCCAGGAGCCCTCGGGCGTTTTCCAAGCCTTCTTCATCGCCCCGACGTCGGCGAGTCTTCGGGCATCCATCTGGAACGCGCCCATCTTCCCCTTCCGGCCCTTCTCCGCCTTGCCGCTCTTCGCCATCTCGGCGACGAATTTCTCCCACGCGCCGAGCGTCACCGCGTCGAGGGGCGAGCCCGACATGGACTCGGCCTTGCGCCCCGCCGCGCGTCGGCCAATCAAGTAGCCGACGAGCGCGGCGGGTATGGCGAGCAGAGGGTGCATTAATAGGCCGGAGGTTGGAGGTTGGAGGTTGGAGGCGTCTTCCTGTTCACGAGTCGATGGAGGAGGAAGCCTTTGCAGAAGAGCAATGCGTAAATAAGTATCTCCATCTTCTTTTCTCCGGCCTCCTGCCTCCTGCCTCACGCCTCTTCAGACGAAGACGTTGCTCGGCGTCCCGGTGCCGTACGTCTGGCCGACGACGCTGTTCTGGGTCGTGTTCTGGGTGTTGGCGGATTGAGGGCTGAACGTGCCGCCCTGGACGAGGGTGCCAGCGTTCTGGGATGGACCGACGCCGATCTCCTGGTCCACCTTCACCGGCTTCGTGTTGCCGGAGGCGTCGCCCGGGATGTTGGTCCCGGCGGTCTGGGCGGGGCCGACCAAGATCTCCTGGTCGACCACGAACGGCTGCAGCGACCCCGGCCCGTTGATGTTCGTCACGACGTTGTTCGGCGACGCGTTCGCTGGTGTCGTCTGGTTCGGGTTGTTAGACGCCTGGACGTTGGCCGGCAACGAGTCGAACGCCTCGTCGGCCGCGCGCGTAGATCCTGGCGTGTAGACATCCTGTGGGTTGGCCATCTGATTCTCTTCCTTCCGCGCTTCCGCGCTTATTGGTTCACGTTGGCAGGGAGCCCCTGTCCAACGGACTCGTTTTCGACCTCGGTGACGTTCGGTGCGGCCGGTTGTGAAGCCGGTTGGCCGTCGGAGGGGACGTCCTTGGGAGGTCCCGTCCCGACGGATTCGTTCTCGACGTCGACGAGCCCTGGGTCTGTGACCGACATGTCATCCCCCTACGGATTGACGGTGGCGGGCAGGCCCTGCCCGACGACGGGTTGGTTCTCGACCTCGACGGTGGTCGCGGCGATGTTCGCGGGGGTCGTGACGTTGGGGTTGTTGCTCGCTTGCACGTTCTGGGGCAGGCCGTCGAAGGTCTCATCGGCCGCCCTCTGAGATCCGGGAGTGAAGACGTCCTGAGGCATGGGGCTCTCCTTGTCTGGGCGCCCAACGTCTCTGCGATTTGTGACCTTAAGGCCATGCTTTGAGTTGCACTATGCAACCCTCGCTAAACAAAGACGTTTTGAGGCAGCCCCTGACCAATGAGGGACTGGTTCTCGACCTCGAATGTTCCCAGGAGCAACGGAGCCGCAGCGCCGGCACCGATGAACGGCGCGACGACGCCCGACGACGCGGGGATGTTGCCGAGGTTCACCATGGACTGACCGATGATGGTCGTCGCGTTCTGCGGCGCGGGCGCCAGGTTGACGACGGTCGTCACGGGTTGGTTGGTCTGCGAGATCTCGGCCGCTCCTTGGCGCACGACGGCGATGTTGACCTTCTGCCCGGCGGCGGGCTGCGAGAGCGGAGAGAACGGGGCGGCCGGCGTGCCGCCGAGCATGAAGCCGAACGAGTCGAGGGCGTAGACCAAGATCCAGTTGGTGCCCCAGGCCGCGATCTGACGCGTCGGGTTCGGGACCTGGGTCGTCGGGGGAGGCCCCGCGGAGATGGGCAGCGCCTGCGACAGGTTGTTCGGGAAGTAGGCGAGCAGCCCCGTGAGGTCGAGCCCGAACGTGTAGAGGTTGGTGGTCGCCCCGAGGAAGACCTGGTACCTCTCCGTCGGCAGGCCGACGTCGAAGGCGGTCAAAGAGGAGATCGTGAACGGGCTGATGTCCGCCGTCGTGTTGTTGACCTGGAAGTTGCCGGCGCTCGGCGTGACGAGCAACTCGGCGACCGGCGGGTTCGGCGGTGGCTGCGACTGCACCTGCGTCGTCGGCACGGTCGGCGCGGAGACGCCCCCGAAGACGACCGGGACGAACGGCGACGTCTCGACCTCGACGAACGACGGCGTCGGCGAGCTCAACGACAGGGGCGGCAGCGGAGGGGGCACGAACGCGTCCCCGGTGACGGAGATGGGCACGGGCAGCGCCTGCGACCCTCCCGGCGGGAACGGGTACGCCTGGTCCGCCACGTTGACGAGCCCGGGGTCCGTGAAATCGAATTGCGACATGGTTGTGCTTCTTCCTCAGCCGACGAGCGATGGGTTCTTCCCCGTCGACAAGAAGGCGTCGAGCTGTTTATAGAACTTCCGGAGGGGAGCCAGGTCGAACTCGTTCGTGCGGGGGTTGATGGTGAAGTGGTCGGCGAGCTCGGCGATGAGCCTCTGGGCGATCTCACCCGTCATCACGTCGTTCTTGTTCACCTGCTTGAGGATGGCGTCCTCCGTCTCGTGCACGCCCTCGAGGTAGCGCGCGAGGGCGTAGATGTTGTGGTACCCGTGCTTGCTCCTGCGGGCGCGCTCCTCCTGCTGGGCGTCGTACTGCGTGAGCAGCGAGCTCAGCACGACGAAGAAGTTGCCGACCGTCGGTGGGATGCCGCGCGCCATGGTGCTTCCTTTCAGCGGCCCCCTTCGAGGTGAATCTTGCCGTCGTCGCCGACGATGGCGTACTGCTCGCCGAAGCTCTGGGCGATTTCCGTCAGCTTGTCGCCGACGGCTCCGTAGCCGCGATCCCAGAAGCCAGCACCGTGGCGGTTGCGGGTCAGCCAGAAGTCGTGGCCATGCTGGTTGTCATCGGGGATGACCTTGCCGGCCCGCTTCTTGATCTCCACGGCCTCGTCCATGAGCTTCTCGGCCCTCTTAATGAACGCGTTGCAGTCTTTGACCGCTTTCGCGAGCGCCTCGTCCGAGAAGTCCTCGACGGAGTAGTTCTGGTCGAGCGGGTCGCCCCCTTGCTCGTTCGACTCATCGGTCGACGACCAAAGGCACGTCTCGAGGTACGAGTCGAGGAACGCGTTGGAGATCGGCTCCGGGATCTTGGCTTTCTCTTTCTTGGCCATTTGATTCACCAATTGTCGCCGATGATGGCGGCGAGGACGTCTTCTGGCTTCTGTCCCTTCCAATCTTCGGCCGGCGTCTCAATGGTCTCGGGTTCGCCTGCCACCCCATCCGGGTCGACCTCGAACCTCAGGACCTCGATGATGGATGGGTTCTTGTTCTTGGTCCGACCCACGACGTAGATGGCGTCGAGGTCTACGTACACGTTCCTCTTGAGGAAGTTTTTGATCTGGACGTTGACGGAGCTGTAAGCCTCCACTGGGTCCGTGTAACGGGAGTCGTCGAACCAGTCGCGGTAGAGCCATCGCCAGAGGCGTCCGACCTGGCGCGCATGTACGTCGGTTCTCGTCAGGTCCGATCGGATGGATTCGATGACGGATTCGATCCCGTCGCTAGTGAGTGAGCCTCCCAGCCACGCTCCAATCTTGCTCCCGCAAGGGAGCTTGATTGCATTCACGCACTTCTCGTGCATCCCGCAGTGTTGGGGAGAGTCACTTTCCTCGTTCTCGAGGTCGGTGCGTTTCGGGTACTCATCGCTGTCGTAGCTCGACTGGTCGTTCACATCTTCTGGTTTCTTCCCGTCCTTATCGAGCTCGGCGCAGATCTCGTCCGTGCAACCTCCGCAATAGAGATCTGCATCGAAGATGGAACCGTCACTCCCCTCGGAAGTGACGCCGTTTCTCCAGTCGCGCGCCATGATCTCCCTTTCTTACCAACGACCGCGGCGTTCCCTCTTGTCGAAGAGCGACCACACTGCACCCAGGGCAGCCCCCATCCCGACCGACGTCGTGAAGCTCCCCCGCCCCCTGGACGCGAGCCAAAGGCCCCCGCCCACCGTCCCCAGGCCCACGACGACGCGTCTGGTTCCGTCGAGCTCCGTCATGATCGAATGCGAGAGCAGCGCCGTCGCCGCCGCCGCCCCCGCCGGTGTGACTGCCTCGCGCGTCACCGCTCTGGCATCTCTTCTCAGCCCTTCCGCCGTCAAATGCAGCGCCATCTTCCTTCTCCCTTCTGCCCTGTCGCCTGTCGCCTGTCGCCTGTCTACTTCTTCTTCGGCATCCGCGGCATCTCGGGCGACACGGGGCGGTCGCGACGGGCCATCTTCGCGCCCATGCGGTAGCCGATGATGGTGGCGCCGCCGCCCATGAGGCCGTCGCCGATGGTGTGGAAGCCGCCGAGCTGGGCCAGGACGCCGACTGCGGCGGCGGCGATCGGAGTCTTGCGGGCGTCCTCCCGTTTGCCTGCGGCGAGGCCGACGAGGCCGGCCGTGGTCGAAATGGCGACCGAGCGGGGCGCCCCGTGCTCGAGGGCGTGCTTGGCCGAGTGGAGGAGTCCGCGCGATGTGAGGTGGAGCATGTTCTTTTCCTTTCGTTTTGGTTGATTGTTCTTTTCCGATCAACGAGCGCGGCTGCCGTCCTCGTTGAACTCGTACTCGTTTGTGATCTCCTCCTCCGTGTGGTTCGGGAGGTAGTTCCCGCCGCGGGGCTTGAGGGCCACGATGGGGTACACGTCCCCCGTTGGGTAGTCGGCGACGAACCAACGACCGTCGGGAAGCTGATGAACGAACTCTTCCGCCGTGCGTTCCATGGATTCACTTCATGACGGCATCGACGCGGACGACGCGGATGACATCCGAGCCGCCCGAGCCTCCGTAGCCTTTGCGCTCGCCGAAGGCGTCGAGGGCGATCTCCGCTGCTTCCTCGTGTCCCCGGGCCGACGTGTAGCGGCGCGAGACCAGGACGGGCGTCTCTTCGCCGTCGCTCTCGATGATGACGATGTAGTCGCCCTTGTCGACCTTCGGGAAGGTTCCGTCCCACGACAGGGCGGTGTCTACGGCGAAGTCGATCGCCTCGAGGAGGACGTTCCCCTTCCTGACCTTCCCCTTCTCGTAATTTGCCATGGATCACTCCATCTCCGAGCTGCATTGGCTCTGTGCCACGTCCAGCCCACCGAACTGCGAGACGAGCGAGCGGGGGGCGGAGAGGACGAGCTTGCAGTAGTCGCGGAGCTCCTTGTCGGTGGAGATCGCATCCCCCAGGCCGCCATTGAGCGCCGCCCTGGGGGTGGTCCCCGATCCGGTCGCGCGCTCGCGGTAGAACGCATGCCACAGGCGAGGAGCTTGCTTGAGGAACAAGATCTGCTCGCTCGGAGTCTCCCCTTGGACGTGCGCCATCTCGTAGGCGACGAGCCAACGGCCGTCGACGTGTGTGACGGCCCACCCTGGCATCCAGTTTTCGAAATCTTTTTTGTGAGTCATCGGTCTACTCGTAGAGCTCGGCGTACCGGGTGACGGGGATCGACTTGTCCTCGAGCCACTCGATGAGCCTCCCCGCTGTCCCTCGGTGTTGAGTCCACTCGGCGACGAAGTAGACGGGCCTCGTGGTCCTGCCGTGCTTCGTGCCGTGCGAGAGCTCTTCCTTGGCCTTCGCGACCCACTCGTCGGTGTAGAGGATGCGAACCCCGTAAGGGGGATCGAGGGAGATCGGCGAGCCGATCTCGTTCCCGTCTATCTCGACTGCGAGCTTCATCGACATGGCGGCATCCTATCAGTGCTCGGCGTACCCCGCGAGCCTGCGCAGCTCGTGCTCCTCGGTCTTGGGCTCGAACCGCCCTTCGACCCGGTTCCACCCGATCACCTTGTCGACGTCGAACTCCCCCTGGTCCAAGGGGATCTCGTTCGTCAGATATGCTCCGATCTCCGCGTCCCCGAGCGACGCCGAGATGTCCTCGGGCTTCATCCCTGACTTGAGCAGCTTCTCCACCTTCGCGTCGAGGTTCGATGCCTCCCCGCCCGCGTACCCCGACGGCTTCTCGGGGTCCACGACCATGACCCTTGGCGCCTTGGCGTAGCGCAGCTTCACGGGGAAGTTGGGGTCTTGCATCTTCTTGGCCATCCCCTGCCGATCGAACTCCCTCTCCTGCCCCATGCCCAAGACCAACGACGGATCTTCTAATCGTCGGTCGGGCATCATGACGAGCGCGTGGTAGTGGTAGTTCCCGCGTGGACCCCTGCGCCATTTCGCGAACGGCTTGGCCGGGACTCCCCCCTTGACCTTCTTCCAGGGCGCCGGCCAGTCTTTGCCTGCTTTGTGCGCCGCCAGCTCGGCTTCTCCCTGCGGGTAAGCCGGATCTGCCATCTCGGTGCGCTTCTGCTTGTTCCTTACGATCTGCCGCTCGTAGTGGAACGGCAGCTCGCGGTACTCGGCGACGCGAGCGCAGGCGAAATCTTCACAGTCGCCCCAGGGACCAGGGTAGATGCCGCGCCCCATGACGCCCGTGAGGAGCGAGGGGATGTCGGGCCAGATCTCGGTGCCCTTCTCCGTCTCGTAGTGGAGCCCTGCCCTGTAGATCGACGGGTAGGACTTCTCGACGAGTCCCCTCCGCTTGAACTCGTCGAATTGCCGGATGTGGGTCTGGTTCACACGGCACAGTCCCTCCATGAGCCAGACGAGTCGCATCTGGGACCAGAGCTGGTCCCAGTCGCCGCGGAACATCTGCACGCGGAATTCGATGCGAGGCATGCCCATGGGTCAGTGTTCTCCTTTTATGATCTTCAAGAAGTCGGCCGCGGTGGCGGCCATGCCGGCGTAGAGCCGAGGCTTCGAGGTGACGAGCAACTTGTGGTCACGCTTGTGCGTCTCGATGCGCTTCCCGTGGCTGTCGAGCAGGCTCGTGTGGAAGCCGGTCGTGCGCAGCCTCAACGCGGAATAGATAAGAGCACCGCCGAGCCACGTGAGACCGAGGCCGACCCAGTCGTGGCCATCCTTGGTTCCATCTCCGGACATGGAGATCGACCAATCACGTCTTCGTTGTTTCTTGGTGAGAAGGTCGTAGGCCATGATTAAGGAACCAAGGTCAACGTCGGTTTAGTTGTGGGTTGGTTTTCACTTCGGATCTCCTGAATGGGTTCCTCGATGGCCTTCTTGTTCAGCTTCGCTTGGAGCTCCATCCCGACCCCGCACGCGACGAGGGCGGCACCTGCGCCCATGCCGAAACCGAAGCCGCTTGCTCCCTCGAGGACGCCAGGGGCCACGAGTCCGAGGATGGCGCCGGCCACGGCCGCGATCTCAATCGATGTGGCTTCACCATCATCGATTGAAGAGAGTGACCAGTCTCTCTTCGAGCTCCTCCTTGTGAGCAGGTCGTAGGCCATCACCCAACCAGCTTGAACGACGAGCCGCCGTACTCATCGACGACCTTCACCGTCTTGAACTCGTTGGTGAAGTAGGCCGCCTCGAGGAGCGCCTGCGAAAGGGGGCCCTTGACGACCTTCGTGCCGCCGGGGAACTTGATGTGCCACGAGCCTTCGACGTCGCCGTGCGTCCTCATGAGCTTCTCGGCGCGCTCCCGAGCCCCGTGGAGGGTCGCGCCGAGCTGCTCGATGGCTTCCTTGTCTCCCACCTGTTCGACCCCTACCGCGAAGCCCGGTTGATGAGGTCGGCGGCGTTGTTGAAGAGTCCGATGCCGCCCAGGGCCGTCAGGATGTGCCAGGCGGCATTCTCGTGCTTGCGCGCCTGGGTGACGCCGACGTAGATGCTCCCGGCGGAGAGGGCGGTCGACGCGACGGCGAACCCCGTGCTGCGCTTGCCGAGCTCCGCCTCGAGGTTGTTCCCCTTGACCGCGACCAGCTTCTTGATGTCTGCCGACGTGATGTTGAGCATCTAATCCTTCTCCGCGTGTTCGAGGTGTTGGGCGCCGCCGATGGCCTTGCCGACGAGCTCGTCGACCTTGGCGACGTACTTCCTGCAGCCGGCCACCGTCATGTCGCCCGCCTGCAAACCCTTCGGGGCCTCGTCCCAGCCCTTGAAGATGCCGTTGACGGCGTCGACGACGTCCTGGTCGACGGGCCCCGTCTTCTTGATGTCGAAGCCGATGCTCCGGAGCTTCTTTCGGAGCGAGGAGGTCGGATCGGTCGCCGCCCCCATCGAGCTCGACTGGTTCGGGTGGTGGTGGAGTTGTTGGTGGTGGTGGCGCCGAGGTCGTTGCCTCGGCAGATCTACAATCTCTGCTCGCCCCAGGTGGTCGTACGAAAGACCCATCATGCTGCCGTCTCCATCTCCGTCGTCGGATGGTTCGTCGTTGGGGCCGTAGTCACTGCTGCCGTCGTCCTCGGGCCCGTAGTCGTCACCTGGCGGCGGCCCGTAGCCGCCGTCGTCCGGTCCGTAATCAGGTCCGTAACCACCGTCGTCCGGCCCGTAGTCCCCACCGTCGTCGGGAGGAGGACCGCCACCGTCGCCGCCTCCGTCGCCACCGTCGTCGCCCGGGGCCGGACCGCCGCCGCCGCCGCCGCCCCCGCCGTCGGGGTAGGCGTCCGTCGTCGGCGCGGGGGGTGGGGCAGGTGGAGTGGTCGGAGTCGCCGCGGCTTGCGCGGCGGCGGCTGCGGCGGCCGCGGTGGCGGCCGCAGCTGCTGCCTGGTTCTTCACGACCGGCGAAACGTTCGCGAGGGCGCCCGGGAGGTTGGTCGGCCCGAACGGTGAGACCTTGGGCGCGACGGTCAGGTACTGACCGAACGTCGGGAGCGGCCTCTGGAACGTCGACGTCCCCGGCGTCGGCGTCGTCACGAAGTGCGACAAGCCGCTGCGCCCGAACGACGGCCCCGAGGGGGCGAGCGAGCTCGAGGACGGCGTCGGCGTCGACGTCGTGAAGTGGGAGAGGCCGCGCCGGCCGTAGGAGGGCGACGTGGAGTACGACGGCCGCGAGTACACCGGCCGCGAGTACACCGGCCTCGAGACCTGGGCCCGGAAGTTCGCGCGCCCGTAGCCGACGTCGTCGCCCGACTCCTCGATGTCGCGATCGCTCGCGGCCCCGTCCGATTCGCCGTCGAGCTCGAAGACGTCGTCACCCGACTCGTCGTCGTCGCCCATGAGGGTGACGGGGATGCCGTCGATCTCCTCGGGCAGCTCGGCGAGCAGCAAGGTCCGAGGCCCGGCGTTCCTGGCGGCGACCACCGTGACCATGCAGCCGCCCTTCGTGCACGGGCCGGCGTGGACGGCGACGACGGGCCAGTGCCTCTTCGCGGCTAGCTTGGAGATCTTGTCGGCGACGGCCCGGGCGTTCGGCATCGTGCGGACTTGCCGTGACGCGGCCTCCGCTCGCCAGTCGCGGCCCGGGAACGGGATGATTTTGCCGTCGCTCATGGTGGTCTTCGAAGGTGAGCCGCGCAGAAATTCAGGAGCCTTCCGGCTTCTGCGCTTCTGCCCTTCCCCGCTTCTTCGCTCAAAAAAAGAAGCGGGGGCGGGCGGTTCACCACTCGCCCGCCCCCGCTGTCGGGTCCTCTGTCCGGGCCCCTTGTGGAGGTCCGGTCAGCTCGTTACGCCGGAGCGCCCGTCGGCGGCGTGATCGTCGTCCTCAGGATGAGGAGCGAGAACGACGAGTTCAGCCTCGTGATCGCGACCTGCGTCGGGTCGCCGTTGAAGATCGCGATCGTCTTCGTGGCGGCCAGCGTGTCGTCGACCACGGCCATCTTCGGGATCAGGCCGGCCGGCGACGGCTGGGTGTCCGTCGCGTTGGTGGTCGGCTGCACGAAGATGAGGTCGCGGCCGACCTGCTGCGTGAGGTTCGTCGGCAGGAGGACGACGTACGTGCCCGAGGACACGAGCGTCGTCGTCACGCCGCTGTTGGTCAGGGTGGAAGCTCCGGTGGCCCCGTCGACGTCCGCGTAAGCGACCGTCGCCAGGTTGGAGCCCGAAAAACCAAGTGAAGGCATCTGTCTTTCTCCTTGTTGAAGGTTTCAGGCTTCGGGTTCGAGGCGACAGGCGACGGGGAAACCCCCGAAACCCTGTCGCCTGTCGCCCGTTGTCTGATTGACTTCTGCCCTTACTCCACCGCCGGGCCGACGATGCCGCCCTGGAAGTTGCGGGCCGCCGGGTTCTGGTTCGTCACGGAGACCGTGACGAACATCGAGATCTGGCAGGTGTCCATCTTGAGACGGACGCCGAACGCGACCTCGGTGAACATGACGGCCGGGAGGGCGCCGGTGCTCACGAGCTGCGAGTTCTTGCCGACCTTGATGTCGGTGATGAGGAAGTCGACCGCGAGGTTCGACGGGACGACGAGGCGCTCCGGCCGGAAGATGACCTGCGGCTGGACGTTGATGTTGGCGCTCGAGTTGCCCGACACCGAGGTCGAGCCGAGGCCGAGGGCGTACTCCCTCGAGTTGCGGGGCGGGACGCCCCTGAGCAGCGCGCCGGCCGCCACGCGCTTCCGCATGAGGGCCTGGGCCGCGGCGGCCTGCTGCTGCGACTGCTTGCGGGCGAGGAAGGCGCCGACGATGTCGGCCTCATCGCGCCCCACGAACGCCCCCGACGAGGAAGGCACGAAGCTCGTGCCGGACTCGTCGTCGCCGAGCAGCTCGGTCGTCTCGAAGCCCAGGGAGTCGTCGCCGTCGAGGAGGTCACCATACATCTCGTGAACTGCCATTTGATTTGTCCTTTGAAGAGGGCTGTTTTAAGGCCCGTTGATCGTTTTGGTGTCTTCTGCTTCGGGCTTCGGCGTTCTCTCGCGCCTCTGCCCTCGAGGTCCGACCTAGTCGGCCCTCACGAGCGAGGCGAGCTCCTTGTCGGCGATCGAAGCGCCTCCCGTGACGGGAGCCTCCGCCGAGTCGCCGAAGAGGCCGGCCATGCCCGCCGACAGAGATCCGCCCTTGCTCCACCGCTCGCCCACCCGGTAGCCCGTCGTCGTGAAGAACGAGGCGAGCGCGCCGTCCCCGAGGGCGGCGAGGTGGTGGGAGTAGGAGCGCAGGAAGGGCAGGAGCCCGAGGATGTGGAACGCGGCGCCCGCGGTCAGGTCCACCGGCAACGGACCGAGGGTCGCTCCCCCCTTGTCCTTGTACTTGCCTTGGATGACGCCGAACGCGAACGACGAGAGGACCACCTCGCCCGTGCGGGCGATGCGGAGGTCCTTCCGCAGGTGCGAGTCGGCGCCGTGGAGGAGCCCACGCGCGTGGTGGCGGTATCCCCCGAGACGGGAGAGCACGCCGTGCCTGGTCAACATGAGAGCCATCTCGGAATCTCCTTGTCGTTCCCCGTTGCGAAGTCACGACCTCGCCGCGAGGCTTTTTTCGTTTCTGAGAACTCCACCCGTGGAGCTCTCGAGTCGCCTTCAATCGTAAGCGGCATTAACTTCATCCGAATCGATGAGCTGACTCTTCAAGAACAAAGTATCAACATGAGAATTCTTCGAGTTTTCTCATTTGAGTTTTCATGAATTCTGAAACGTGAAAGCAGCGAGTTGAGGTACTTAGGACTGGATGTATCAGGAATGAAGCAAATTTTATTTATTATGAATTTTCATGAAAATTGACTTAGTATCTTCGGCGGTGTTGGTCAGGAGAACTTTCCGTTACCGCATCTACCCGAGCGACGAGCAGGCGATCCGACTCGCTCGCTGGGAGGACGCGATGCGGTTCTTGTGGAACCTGGCGAACGAGCAGCGGTTGATGGGCCTGGCTAGGCCCCATGGCGAGAGGAAGTACTATTCGGCCTTCGACCAAATCAACGAGTTGAGGGGTCTCAGGTCAGATCTTCCGTGGTTGGCCGACGTGCCCCGCAACGCTTGTGCTCAAATGTTGATCGTTTTGGCCGACTCGTGGCGAAGGTGTTTCGAAGGGTCGTCCGGGCGCCCCCAGTGGAAGAAGAAGGGCGTCGACGGTGTCGTTTTGTGCGAGCCGCATTCGAAGTCCTGGCGACTTGAAGGTGGTAGTTTGATCTTCCCGAAGCTCGGGAGGATTCGAGCGATCGTTCATCGTCCTTTGGAGGGTCGATCGAAGACGTGTTCAATCGTCAAAGATATTGATCAGTGGTTTGCTCTTATCGTGTGTGAAGTTCAGGTTCCTGTGGTTCGACGACGAGATTCTGTGGTCGCTCTCGATGTGGGTTGTGTCGACCTGATTGCTGACAGCGACGGGAACAAGATCTCGAACCCTCATTGGTTGAGGTCGTCGTCGGGTCAGATCGCGAGGGCTCAACGTTCCTTGAGCAGGAAGAAGCTTGGTTCGCGGAACAGGGAGAAGGCGAAGGTCAGATTCGCCCGGTTGCATAGGAAAGTGCGTCGTCGGCGGGATCATCTGTTGCACGAGGTTTCAGCTCGATACGCCAAGAGTCACGGCGTCGTCGTGGTCGAGAGATTGAAGATCAAGAATATGGTGGCGGAGGGAGGGTGGCGTAAGGCGGGTTTGAACAGGAGCATCATGGATTCTGGGTGGCGGACGTTGGTATCGATGCTTCGTTACAAGCTCATCTTAGAAGGCGGCATCCTGGTCGATGTACCGGCTGCCTACAGCTCGCAGACGTGCGTCGTTTGTGGAGTAGTAGATTGTGAATCCAGGGTGTCGAGATCTCTCTTCCGTTGCTCAAAGTGCGGTCACAGCGACGACGCTGACGTCAATGCTGCCAAGGTCTTGAAAAGCCGGGCGAGTCACTCGGTTCTGCCTGTGGAGGGTAAGCTGCCCTGGAGCTCCCGAAGAAGCAGGAAGTCTTCGACTACCGGGATCTCCTTGTCGTCCCAGGGGGCCGCGCTGTGAGCCTCAAACCGCAGGACGTCCTCGTCGCGCTCAAGCTCGTGTCGATCGGAGACGACCAGTGGAGCTACACGCAGCTCTCGAAGTCGCTCGGGATCTCCCTGGGCGCGAGCCACAACGCCATCTCGCACCTGCTCTCGGCGGGGCTCATCTACGAGAAGGACGAGCTCGCGATCCCGAGCCGGCAGCGGCTCTACGACTACCTCGTCCACGGCGTCCCGTCCCAGTACTACCCGCAGCGCGGGCCCATCGTGCGCGGTGTCCTCACGGCGGCCTCGGCGCCCCCGCTCGTCGCCCTCTTCCCCCCGACCCTGGGCGACGTCGCCGTGGTCTGGCCCGTGGCGAACGGTCGTGCTCAGGGCGCCGCCCTCGAACCCCTTTATCGGACCGCACCGAAGGCCGCGGCCGAGGACGCGGTCCTCTACGAGCTCCTGACGCTCGTCGACGCCGTGCGGATGGGCCAGGCGGAGCAAAGAGATCGTGCCGTCGGCCGCGGCGACGTCCGTCGAAAAGCGATCGACATCCTCGGCGAGCGCATCCTCGGCCCGAAGAAGAAGGCCGCGAAGTCGGACGGCGTCGAGGCCAAAGCCCCGTGAGTATCTTCGACGGCATCCCAAGGAAGCCCCGGACCACGGTCAAGCGGTTCGCCGCCGAGCTGAAGGTCAGAATCTCGAAAGCGGTGGAAGCGTTCGATAGCCCCGAAGAGGCGCGGGCTTTCGTCGCCGGCCTCGACTACGTCAAAGGGGCGATCGACACCCTGCTCGCCGACTACGACGTGAGGGACCCCGAGGATTGGGAGCGGATGGCCCGCGGCCGAACGGGCGACGCTCGTGACACGAGGAATGTGAGGAAGAAGGGCCCATGATCAACGTGACGTACAATTATCGTTGCGACATCGAGGGGTGCGACAGTACGGCCGAGACGAAGGAGGTCCTCGGCATGGGCATCGGGGGCATCCCGGACGGTTGGGCCCACCTCCAATGGATCGCGGTCGGCGCTCCTCCGCCCGGGGGCCCCGTGGAATTGAGTGCCCGCATGGTCAGGGCGATGAAGGGGCTGAAGCCGAAGCTCCCGCCCGAGATGCGCGAGTACGCCGACGCGGCGGCAGAGCAGATCTCTACGAGGTCCCCAACCAACCGCAGCCGGTTCGGTTCACCTGCAAGGCCATCATCTGCGGGAAGTGCCTGGACAAGGTCGGCCTCGGCGACTTCCAGAAGTTCAACGAGACCCTGTTCGGTATCAACCTCTAGAAGGAGCCAGCGCCATGAACAAGAAGATCGAGCTCGTCGCGGAAGTCAAAGAGGTCACGTCGACCAAGATGACCCATCAACGAGACCCGAAGACGGGAGACGTGTCCGTCAAGACCTGGGTCCAGAACGATGCCACAATCGAATTCTTGAGTCCGCAGATCGTCATGGCGACGATGAGGCCCTGGTTGCACGCGGCGAGCCGCGAGGGGGAGCACATCATGCTCAAGATCTCGACCGACGAAGCCGACGTCAAGTTCGTCGTCGGCGAGAAGATCAAAATCTCGCTCGAACCACTCTAGTCTTCAGGGATCCCTGTCGCCTGTTGCCTGTCGCCTGTTGCCTGTCACGCCATCTCGAGGACGGACCTGGTCGCGTCTTCGACTCCCACCGTCGTCGTGTCGACGACGAGGTTCGGGGCGGAGGGCTCCTCGTACGCGAACCCGTGGACGTCCTCCGTCCTTCTCTGAATCCGGACCTCCCGCGGCGCGGTGGCCCTCACGACGCGGAAGGTGACGCCGGCCTTCGCCGCGGCCTCTCCCATCTTCCTCCTCGGCCCCTCGGCGGGTGCGACCATGGCCACGAGGACGAGGGCCCCCGCGGCCGCGACCGAGACCGCGAGGTTCCCCGCCCTCCTGACCGCTTCGGCCCGCGAGGCGTCGTCGTAACCGAGCTCCGGCCAGAGTAAGGTCCTCATGTCGTCGCCGTCGAGGACGACGACGCGCTCGTCGCTTCGACACATGGATTGTGCCGCGCGGGCCAGTGTGCTTTTGCCCGTTCCCGGCTCTCCCGTGAGCAGAACGATCCGAGGAGCAACCTTCTTCCTGTCATCGTAGCAGCCGAGGAGTTGTCTTATCCAGGATGTTTCTGAGACTACACGCGCGTCGTACTCGCCGTGGTGCGTTGCCATTGGCTTGAAGTCGGGCAGAGCGAGCCCGGTCACTTGCCTCAAGATCTCCGACTCCGTCCTCGGGTCAGAGCACAACGCCTCGTGCGAGTGCAGGGAGACTCGCTCGGGCGCGACGACGGCGGCCCTGATGATGGCGGCGTTCGCGGCGTTCCAGACGTGGGCCCCGAGCTCCGCCGTCATGGCCCTCGGCTCGGCGTACGTGCTGTAGCCCCACTTCCTCCTCACCATCGACGCCACGGCGTCGATCGGATTGCGCACGAGGCAGATGAGCTTGCCGTCGGTGACGTCGAGGACGTCCTGCAGGTACTGGGCGTAATCACCCTTCGGGAGGGCGATGGGCTCGAGGGGCTCCTTGTCGACGACGGTCGCTTCGTTCGCGCTGAACGCGACGGTCGGGATGTTCCCGTAGAGCGACTCGAGCGCGGCGCGTGCCGCCGCGACGAGCACGTCCCGGGTCGCGCCGGCCCCGGCGAGACCGTCGTCGCCGAAGGTCCTGAAACGACGGGCCTCGTTGAGCATGGCGTGCACCACCACCGACCTGCGCGTCTCCATCCCTCCGGCGACGCCCGGGGCAGAGAGCAACCACGATGCGACTGCCGTCGTGCCCGAGCGTGGGCAGCCCGTGACGAGGATGAGCTTCATCGTTGAGTCTCAGGAGATCTGTGAGGGGGGCGTCTTCCCCCGTCGACCAACGTTGGTTTCGGCGTCGGCGCCAGGGCGGTGCAGCCGGGTTTGTGGATCAACGCCCAACCGACGTTGAACTTGCCTGCGTAGAGCTGCCACTCGGCCCCGCACTTCTTCGGGCACGGCGGGCGTTCGTCGTTCATGGGATGTACGGCGCGGGGGGATGGACGTACGTGACCTCGAAACGGGGGAGGTCACACACGTCGGCCGGGAACCGCTCGCCGCGCTTCACGGACCAGGGTTGCTGGAAACCGCGCTTGGTCCCGCAAGCCGAGATCTCACCCACGTGCCGCACGATGTTGGGCACGAGGTGCGCGACGTGGGGCCACTGTGATTGCCGCGCGAAGGCGAAGAGTGTGTCGTCGAAGAGGTGGGGCTCGTCCTGGATGTGGTTGGGTGCCTTCTTTGGATCTCTCGAGCACAAGTGCTCCAGCGATCGATACGGGAGCTTCAGGGCCTGGGCCGTGCCCGAGGCTCCGATGAGGATGAGCCGGGGGTCGCCGAGGGCCTTCGGCTGCAGGCCGGGCAGCGTGTTCGCCGAGAAGAACGTCACGGCGACGGCGTTGTCCGGCACGGGGCACTCGTCGGCGACGCGCCCGCCGCCGTCGCAGACGACGATGTCGTCCTGGAAGAGGAGGAGATTCTTGACGCCCCTCATGAGCGCAATCCTCATGCATTCCCAGCCGGTCAGGCGGGCCCCCTGCCACGGCAGCTCGACGGTGCGCCACCCGTCCGGCCGCCTGAAACCCTTGGGGAGGAGCCCATCGCTGACGATGAGCTTGTCCCTGGATCCGACATCGCCGACGGTGGCGAGCGTGTCCTCGAGGTAGCTGACGCCCTGCCGCCTTGTCGTCTGGACGATCAACATGGGAAGGCTTTAGGCTTTAGGCGTCAGGCGTTAGGTGATGGTTTACTCGTCGGAGAGGATGTGTTTGCGGACGGATGATAAGATTTGCCGCCAGTCTTGGATTTGATCTTTCACGTGAGGGTGCTCTTCGAGGAGTCTCTCGATGTCTCCGAGGTCGGAGGTCCTCTTCGATCGTCGTCTTCTCGGTTCGAGGGCGGCCTCGACCTTGAGGATGATGAGATCTTTGACGTCAGCCACACGAACGTCGACGCCTCGCCCCGGCATCTGGTGGGTTTCGGCCCCCTCGATGGCGGCGGTGAGCGACGGGTGCTCGGCCGAGAATTGCACGGCCGTGCGGGACTTCAGGAATCCTTTTCCTGGAGCTCTCCAATTATCAGAGAAGGGATATCTCCCGGTGTGGACGAACCCTGCTGCTTCCAAAGCCGCCCGCGGCACGTCGGTGAACGAGCGCAGCGCAACGTCGATGTCTTTCGTCGTCCTGGGTTCCTCCGTCCACGCTTGGACGGCGATGCCGCCGATGATCGCGTACGGCACGCCCTCGGTCGCCAGCAACGTCGCCACGATGGCGAGCGCTTCTTCTTTTTCGTCGCTCGGGGGGAACCCCATCATGAGCCTCCAACGCGCGTCCAACTCGAAGCCGTCGCGCATCCTCTCCTCGAATTGTTCCTGGGTCGGCATGGTTAAGTGTTCTTCTGATTTTCTTTCTTCGCCCACCTGATGGTCACGGCGTTCCGCGCTATCTCGCTCCTCCGCTCCGGCGTCAGGGACGCCGCCCGCGCGACGCCTCCCTTGCTGGCGCCGAGCTTCGAGAGCGCGACGGCGTGCGGGTTCTTCTTCACCCCATCATCATACTTGCTCGGCGACGTATTTCAAGACCGCAACAGGCAACAGTCTTCAGGTCCGGATTCCGGACTGTCGCCTGTCGCCTGTCGCCTGTCGCCTTCTTATGTCGTCTCGCGTCAGACGCCCACGACGCTGAGGATGAAGTTCTTGTAGTTGTAGGTGGTGGGTATGGCGGCGGCGGTGCCGAACTCGTTGGGCTTCACGGCGAAGACGATGGTCTTGCCCGCGCCCGGGTTGACCTCGACGACGGGGCCGTCCGTGAAGGTGTGGAAGAGGGCGTCAGTTGGGATCACAGTCGTGATCTGAACGTCGGGCGGGATGATCGTGAACAGGTTCGCCGCGGGTGGGACCACGGTCACGATGAAGATCCCGTAGGTCGGGTAGAGCTGGCCGTCGTTTATGGCGCCCGCCACGGACTTGCTGTCGACCGTGCCGTTCAGCGACACGTGGGCGAGGCCCGTGCACGTGAAGTCGTACGGGGCCGTCCCGAGTATGATCGCCGAGGTGCTCGCGCCCGTGAGCGTGAACGCCCCCGACGAGCCGTCGGTGTGCAGCCCGACCGGCGAGCAGCCGGCCCCCGAGCAGGTGCAGTTCTGCGGGCCGCCGATGGTGAGCGACGTCGGGCCCGTTATCGTCGTACCGGGCAGGACGTTCGCGCGCACGTACCTCACGACCTGCGGCACGACGGACGGGTCGTAGGCGCCCAGCACCTGCCCGCTGCCCTGCGGGGCTTGGCTCGACGAGAACGACGCCAGGGGCGAGAAGTTGAGGCCGTCGAGCGACGCCTCGACCGCGATCTGACCCCTGAACGTCCCGCCGCAGGCGACGCTCGCGACGTCGACCCCCGTCGCGGCCACGAGGGAGAAGAGGTCGAGGGAGGCCTGGGGCCCGGAGGCTCCCGGCAGGAGCGTGGCGACCGAGAAGAAGCTGTTGGCCCCGCCGAGGCCGTTCGCGGCGCACGCGACCGTCGAGCGGGCCGCCACGTTCACCGTGACCGGCCCCGCGTTGGTTGCCGAGCTGTGCACGCGCATGAACTGGACGACGGCGTCCACCGTCTGCCTTATCGTCTGCGGTCCCGACCCGGTATTGAAGTTGAAGAGCGGAAAGTAGAGGTTCCCGTCGTGGCTCCCCATGATCGCGTAGGAGCCCTGGTACGTCCCTGAGATCTCCAACGTCTTCCGACCCTGGAGGCTCGAAACATTGATCGCGGCCCCGTCGGTGTTGTTGCCGGCGGGGGCAGGTAAGTTGACGATGGTGTTGAGCCCGCAGCAACAGCTCGCGGTCGCCGCGAGAGGGGGAGGCGGGTTGCGCGACGTCGAGGCGGGGAAGCCGAAGGGTGAGACGGTCATCTAAAGCCTAAAGCCTAAAGCCTAAAGCCTCAGCAGGTGCAGTTTTGCTTGCCGCCGATGGTGACGGAGACGGGCCCTCGGATCGTGGTGTTGGCGGAGACGTTGATCCGCACGTACCTCACGATCTCGTTCACCAGCAAGGGCGGCATCGCGGGCACGATGGCGAGCGTGTTCGTCCTCTTGCCGAGGACGAAGCCGCCGATGAGGTTGCCCGAGGCGTCCTCGCCGACCGGGGCGAAGTTCGTGCCGTCGAGCGAGGCCTCGAGGGCGAGCGTGCCGTCGAAGTCGCCCCCGCACGCGACGTTGAACTCGTCGAGCCCGGTCGCGGCGACCAGCGTCCAGAGGTCGACCGACGGCAGCGGCCCCTGGGAGGTCCCCGCCCCAATCGTCGCCAATGAGATGAACTGGTTGGCGCCCACCGACCCCGACTTCGCGCAGTTGGTGGCGGCCCGGGCCGCGATGTTGACCGACACCGGCGTGTTGTTGGTGGCGCTCCGGGAGACCCGGAGGAACTTCATGACGGTGGAGATGGACTGACGAACAGTCTGCGAGCTCGACCCCGAGTTGAAGTTGGCGACCGGGACGTAGAGGTTCCCGTCGTGAGACCCTTGGATCGTGTAGACGCCGCTGTATGACCCGCAGAGCTCAATCGTCTTGTCGGCGACCAACCCCGAGACGTCGAGCGCGGGCCCGACGTCGGTGATGGCGGACGGGACCCCGAGCGTCGAGATTTGGTTCAGGCCGCAGCAACACATGGTCGAACGCCAGCATACAACAGAAAGGCCCTCGAACGTAAAGTCCGGTCTCAGCCGGGTCTCAGCCGATTTTGCCGAGCGGAGGCAACTTGGGACGTTGCTCCTCCTTGGGCTTCTTGGGGACGAGGTTGTACCATTGCGGCTCGAGCTCCGGGATCTCGTCCTTCTGGATGGCGCCCGCGATCTCGCGGGCCGGCACGGTGTGCGTCCTGACCACCTCTTCTTCGTCATGCTCGTCGTGCTCGCCCATGACGTCCCTCCTTCCTCGAGTCTTCAGTTGACAGTGGCGGCTTCCCGACCGAAGAGCTCCCTCGCGAGGGCCATGGTGTCCGCGTCCGGAGCATCGGGCATCTTGGGGATGACGATGTCCTTCTCGCGCAGGCTCATGGCGATGGAGGTCATTTTCTCGACCGGCATGTGCCTCTCGAAGACGACCCTCTTCTCCGCGTTGGGCGCGGTGTTCCACCACTCGCACTTCTTCGTGTAGATGCGGACGTATTCGTCGGTCGGGACCTTCCTACCCTGGGAGATCGAAACGTTCCACTCCTTGTCCCCGACCTTGAGCGTCGTGAAGAGCTCGTCGGCGTTGTAGAACGCCGCGTAGATGTCGTCGGCGGAGAACCCGAACCTCCGGAGCGCCTCCCAGAACGCGAGTTGATCGTGGGCGTACCAGACGAGCTGGCTGGCGACGCCCTTCTTCGCCCGCGGCCTGCTCATGATGCGACTATATCGCACCACATGAGGGCGTTGAACTCGCGATGGAAATTGGACTTGTTGCGGACGACGAGGCAGACGTACTGACCGATCTGAATGACCGGCAGGCCGGCCAGGTTCGCGATGGGCTCGTACTTCGGCGGCGTCGGCGGGAAGATGGCGCACGAGGCCCCCGTCGACGAATAGGAGGCGAAATGCGAGCAGTTGCCGATCTTGATGTCCATGAGCATGAAGTCGGGCGCGATGGTCGGGTCGACGACGAGTCGGCGCGGCTTGACGATGAGCTGCGGGTCCGTGCGGATGGTGGCCATCGAGAACGCCGCCACTTCCCCTCCGAACGCGAGGAAGGTCAGGAGGCGCTTGCCCGGGTCGCTCGGCATGTCGGCCGGGACCTCCGGGGCCGCGTTCTTGCCCCGCAGGTGGTCGCAGTCGTAGACCTTGAGCTTGCACTCGTCGCACCAGATCGACTTCGTCGTCATCGGGTCACTCTCCGTCCTTCCTCTTGGTCACCCACCTGTAGATCACGTCGACCGTGTTGTGGAAGAGGATGCCGAACAAGATCGACATCACGATCCAAGCGGCGACGAGGAACGGCGGCCAGTCCCTCCAGCTCATGAACCTCGCCCACATCGTGTGGGATGATACCAGGAGAAGGCTTTAGGCTTTAGGCTTTAGGCTTTAGGCGTCAGTCTACAGCCTAAAGCCCACCGCCTACCGCCTACCGCCTCCTCATAGAGCTCGAGCAGCGCCCCCTCGTCGTCCGAGCCCGACCTCGGCACGCTGCATCCACCGTACTTCTTGATCTTGGCGCCCTTGGTGAAGCGCCGGTCGGTGCTCTCGACCAAGATCGCCGAGTCCTCGAGCTTCCTCTTCTCTATCTCCTTCTCCATCTGCGGCGACAGCTTCGCTGCCCACGTCCAACCGAGCTTGCCGCTTCCGAGCTTCTGGATGAGGACGAAGAACGGTCGCTCGTTCTCGGCGAGCTCGTAGTCCTGGTCCGACCTCTCCGTCACGAAGTCCGCCCCCATCTCCGCGTTGACCCTCTCGGCGAGCTCCCTGAACTTCGTCCCGTGGTCGTCCGAGAGGGAGCTGCGCCGGAGCTTGAGGTAAGCCCGCTCGGCGTCGGTCATCCTCATGAAGTTGTGGACGTGGATCATCTCATGGGCGACGATCCGTTCCAGTGTCCTTTCGTCCTTGAGCGCGACCTTCTGGATCTGAAGCAGCGAGGTGTTCGGCGTCCTCGGGCTCCACTCGACTCGGGCGAGCCACTTGCTCCCGAGGTTGTCTTTGATCTCGAGGTCTGGCAATTCATGGTCTCCCAGACCGAAGAAACGTCCGTACTTCTCGACGAGGTCGATGAGTTGCTCGGCTTGTGTTGGCGTCACGAGAACACCGCCAATAGACAGAGGGTAATCGCGAGCGCCACCAGGGCCAACGCGAACCGACGCAGGCCCCTGCGCCTCCGGAAGAGGTACCGGGCCGGCTTGCCCGGCACGTCGGTCCACGCGCGCCGCGCCCGTTTGCCGGCCGCGCTATCGCGCCAATCCGCGAAGTAGTAGCTGCGCCGGCTCACAGGAAATTCGTCGTTATTCGAGTGAACCCAATCGATGTGAAGGTGGCGGAGATCTGAAGCGTGCCCGGGCACGGGTGGGTGAAGGTGACGCCGCACCCGCACACGACGAGCGCGCCGCACGCGCAGAATGTCCGGCTCGACGTGCAGCGCGGGCAGCCGCCCGACGACATCATCTCGCCGCAGTGGTAACAGCGGCCGTCGGGTGAGTAGTTCATCTCCCGCCTCCCGTCTCCTGCCTCCCACCTTCCTTGGCGCTCGCCCGTCCGACCATGAACGCCAGCGCCGCGGCCGCGACGCCGAGCCCGACGCTCTTGACCGTGTACCACCAGACGAAGTAATCCGGCGCCGACTCCATGGCTTTGCGGGCCTCGCCGCTCCAGGAGCCGAGGCTCCAGTCGCGGGCAGTCCGTTTCCTGGTCAGGAGGTCGAACGCCATCGCTACGCCGCCTTAGGCGGGTCGGCGGGCCGCTCGGGAGGTGTCGGAGTCTCCGACGGTGGCGCTTTGGGGGAGGCTGGTGGGGGAACCGCCACTGCCGGAGCACCGATGATGATGTCGAGGAGGCCCGAGAGCGCCGGCCCGAACATTGGGATCTTCGAGACCTGCAGGAGGTCCATCAGCTTCTGGACGATCAAAGCGAGCAGGCCCGCGGCGTGGTTGAGGCGCGGGTTCTTGACGTGCGCGCAGGCGACGTCGACGGACGCGACCAGGGCCAGCAAGACCCACAGGCCGTGCGTGCCGACCTTGAACCACTCGATGATGGATGACATGGGGGACTCCTTCTTTCATGAGCCGTGAATGCAGCGGCAGAGCTCGTCGACCATGATGACAGAAGCGAAGGGCGCGAGGTAGGCCTCCCTGACGTGGCCGTCGAGGGCCGCCACCATGCGCCCCGGCGCGGAGCCGTTGTTGAGCGAGTGGACGAAGATCTTACGCGGGCGCGCGGGAGGCGGCAGGTCGACGATGAAGTCGACATCGAGGAACGCGACGTCGTAGCGCCTCGAGAGCAGCATGCCCGCGGCCTCCTCGGCCGACCAGGCGTGGTCGAGCGCGTGCCCGCGCGGCCTCGGCCCCTGGCCCAGGATTTCGACTTCGAGGTCCGACACGAGCGCATGCCTTTCGGGATCGTCATCTAGGAAGAGGATGAGCATCTCTCAGTTGGTCGGTGCCGACTCGCCGAGGGAGGCGACGATGTCCGCGGGAGATCTGCCCTGGACCCCTTCGAATCCCTCGATGATGCCGGCCGTGCCGCACCTCCAAAGGAAGGAGAGTATCTTCATCTTCTCCTGCCAGCCCATGGACGAATCGATGTCGATTAAGACTTCGAAGGTCGAAGCCAGCATGGTGAACAGGTGGGGGAACTTGAGCCGGAGCTCGTCCATGTCCTTGGTCTCGAGGATGCTGACAATCTCCTCTGCTTCCTCAAGTTCTGGTTCTTCTTTCTTGATGTCCGTCTTCAGCGAAAGACGAAGAAGTTTGCCGATTAGATCTCCGTCGCGGTCGAAGTACATGGCATGCACGGCGCGGTGCAAGTCCGCATCCGGACCTCGACAACCAAGAACCTCCCTGATTGCAGATCGAACCGACTTCTCATCATTCCAGTCGATCGCGAGCTTCGTGTTCATCGCCCGCACACGGGGCAGCGCACGTATGCGATCTGATACTTGCCGCAGGCGGGGCAGCGTGGGGGCGTCGTCGGGGCCATCACACCCTCCTCCTCGCAGCGATCTTCTCGGGGGGCCATCTGTAGACGCCGGAGCCCGATCGCGGGACGACGGGGGGCCACCTGTAGACGCCGGGGCCCGACTTCGGGCCGACGGGGATAGGGCGCTCCTCTCCTCAGGGTGGTCGCAAGGCCGTTGTCGTATTCATACCAGACGCACCCGCCCCCGATGCCCCCGACCTCCGTCCTCGTGACCGTGAAGGGAGGTAGATCTGCGAGCTTTGGATTGGTCCAGCACCACCTCGAGTCCGGGCCGGGCACGAAGTCGGTCGGCAGGTCTGGGAGCTCGTCGTTCATGGTTTGAGTAATCGCTCAGTTCTCGCGCCAGTAGACGATGCCGCCGGGTTCGTCGTTCACGTTGCCGTCGTAGCGGGCGAGGAAGTGCCCGACGCCGTCCTCGTCGACTGCAGCCTGGGCGGCGGCGTCCTCATCGATGCCCGCGATCTCGATGGCCTTCTTGACCGCATCTTCACGGCCGTAGATGTCGCCGAGGTAGTCGATGGGGTCCTTGAGCTGGGCGTTCGTCTCGCTGTCCGCGACCTCTTCGATGGCCCTGTCCGGGACCTCGGGCTCCTCGCCCATCTCGATCCATTTGTCCTCGGCGTCGCCCCCTTCGAGCTTCTTCAAGATCTCCGAGGCGGGGGTCTCGTCGTCGCTCATCGCCTCGGCGTGTTCCTCCATCTGCTTCTTCGTCGGCTCCGGGATCTCGATGTCGTTCTCTTTCATGAACTCCATCGGCCGGCGTTCGGCCTCGTCCTTGAGGCGTTCGTAGTTGCTGTCGTACGTGTCGGTGTAGAGATCTCGGCGGAGGCGCTCGAGGTCGATGTGACGCTCGAGGAAGGATTGGTTGAAGATTTCAGGCTCGCTCTCGAGGTCCTGCTTGACCACGGCGACGGCCAGCTTCTCCGCGGTGTCGTCATCCTCGGCGACGAGCCACTCCTGCCGGCCGGAGGAGATCCGATAGACGGTGCCCTCGCCGAACGACGAGAGGCCGCGGTCTTCTTCGATTTCCAGGTCATCAACGCCGACGTCGAGCTCCCGGGCCATCGCTGCCTTGACCGAGTCCTCATCGGACCAGTCAACTGTGACCTTTTTTGGAGACTTCTTCTTTGCTTTGGCCATGATGGTCGACCTTTCTAATTCGCTTACGCGAGGACCCGAGGGATGCGCTTCTTCTCGCCGCTCTTGTGGTGGGTGACGAGGTACGCCTTGACGTCATCGTCGCGGGAAATCTTCCACTCGGGGCTGTGCTCTCGGATCTGGGCTATCGCCATCGGCACCGCGACGTCGAAACCGCCGCAGCGGTCGACGCGCGCCCAACCGAGGGTCCTGTCGTCGGCGTCGAGGAAGGTGACGCCGTACTCGTCGTCGGGCGCCGTTCGCTTCGCGTCGGCGACGATGGCGTCCGTGAGCTCTTTGAATTCGTCCTTCATGTGGTCTGCTGGAATTCCTTGTCGGGCCCCGTGCCCTTGACCCACTCGGCGAGGTCCTGAGGCGTGCCCTTGAAGTAGTTGGTGTCGACGGGGCCGATCCCTTCCCAAACGGAAGGCGGGATCTTGCCGTCCGACCACTGCCAGAACGTCCACCCGATTGCAGCCCAGGGGCGAGGCAGGTCGGGCTCGAGCATCCCCGCGCTGTACCTCTTGACCCACAAGTCGACCTCGGCGCTGCCGAGGTTCCAGGCCAGGTTCCCCACGAGCTCGCGCCAGATGCGGTCGTCGACGTAGAACATCGGCCGTCGGTCCGAGCACGCGTTGCCCATGAGCTCGCTCGTGAAGTCCTCGCACCATTCGAGCGTGGCCGCCGGTCCCGCTGCCGGTGCCACCTCGAGGTCGAGGCACAGCCGCTCGTTCGGCTGCAAGGGCCCCACGGCGTCCATGAGGCGGTGCGCCTGGTCGCGTGCCGACCCAGGCACGGCGTAGTGGTAGTAGACCGCGAAGAGCAGCGGTGAAGATCTGAAACCGTCGCGGTGGTACACGAGCTTCGGGTCGGTGAAGTCGAGGCCTTGCGTCGCCTTGATGCCGATGAGCGAGGGCTGCCGCGGCGACGCGATGAGCTCGCTCCAGCTCGTGACCGGGTCGTGGTGTGAGACGTCGGGGCCTATGGCCCTGGGGTCGCTCATGGTGGGATTCTGAGTGACGAGGGGGTTCCGAGTCAACGAAGCGTCTGGTCTTCACATTTCATGAAACCTACATGACGATGGAGACGGCTTCTTGAAGCATCTCGTCGATGTTGTCGTCGAGCCACGTCCCCCAATCCGTCCCGTACTTCGGCCGCCCCGAGGTCCTGCAGATCACGCGGACCAGCTCCTCAGAGATTTCGGTGAAGTCGCCTCGGTCTCCCTCCTCGTAGGCGACCTTGGTCTCCGCTACGACGGGCGATGATGCGATGTACTCGGCGACGTCCTTCTTGTTCTTGACGATCATGTAGCTGTCGCTCCTTCGAAGAGCTCATTCTCCCAGGGTCTCGGGGAAGGTTGCGCGTGTTCGATTGTCCCAGGGATGACGGCGAGGATGAGCTCACCGCCGAAGAGCCTCGCGCAGTCGACGAAGGGGAAGCAGAGCTGCACGATCTCCCCGTGCCCCGCCATCCACTCCTCGGGCGTGCGGCCGCATTTCCCGCAGACGTAAGTCTCTCCGTCGTCGTCGGAGTACACGGTCGTCAGGCACTTCCAACAGACAAAAATTCTTGGCTGGTCGTCGTCGCTGCCGTCGATGACGCCGTTGCAGACGTCGCACCACAGGTGACTCCCGCTGTTTTCGATCGGGCAGGTGGGACCACGGATGATGCACATGCTTATTTCCCCGGTGGGATGTACTCGACGACGACCTCGCTGACGTACGGGAACGTCACGCGGACGACGACGTCGCCGAACGAGATTTGATCTCCAGATGAGAGGTTTGAGTATCCCTCGATGAAGGCGCCGTTGACCTTCGTTCG
>Ga0070735_10001090_pt1 | contig 26919 bp, 28 predicted proteins | sample Coa_R1_FD_66443 | JGI IMG/M metagenome (GOLD analysis project Ga0070735, IMG submission 66443) | Surface soil microbial communities from Centralia Pennsylvania, which are recovering from an underground coalmine fire - Coalmine... | ecosystem: Environmental > Terrestrial > Soil > Unclassified ...
GGTGCATTTGTCGAGGGTCCGCGGATTTGCCATAAGCGCGCCGTGAACCCGATTTTTCAACGGATGGCGGACGCCATCTCCCACGCTCCCCTGCAAACGCTCGAAACGTTGTCGATCGGCACGATCGGCGGCGTGTTTTTTCTGTGGGCGGGATTGCCGGGCGGATTGATCTCGGGTGCGATGATGGCGGTCGGATTGGCCGTCATGCTGGGACGGCCGCTTGCCATGCCGCCCCACCTCGCCCAGGCGGTGCTCGTGCTGCTTGGGATTTCGCTCGGCTCGCTGATGTCGCGGCAATTGCTGCAACACGCCGGGTCCTACCCGCTGACCATCGGGCTGCTGGCGCTCGCCACCTTCTGCACGACTTTCGGCAGCAGCCTTTACCTTCAGCGCATTCATGGCTGGGACCGGACCTCGGCATTTTTGGCGGCAAGTCCCGGCGCCTTGTCCCAAATCACCATGCTCGCCATCGAAAAAGGCGCCGACATGCCGGCGATCGCCGTGGTGCAGACTTTGCGCGTGATCATCCTGACCGCCGCGTTACCCCTGATCCTGGCGCTGACCGGCTTGACCTCCTCCTCCGCGCCCGCTCTGACGATCGCGGAGACTTCCCCGATCGGACTTATCGGTCTGATCGGGGCATCGGTATCGGCCTCGCTTCTGCTCAGAATGGCGAAATTCCCCGCAAGCTGGATGTTCGGCGCCATGATCGGGTCGAGCGTGCTGCACGGCACGGGACTGATCGAAGGCGGCCTGCCGCCGCTCTTACGAGGGATCGCCTTGATCGGCATCGGCACGCTGATCGGTTCACGCTTCGCGCGGATGAAATCGAGAACGCTGTTCGGACACATCCATGCCGGCCTCGGTGCTTTCGCCATCGCCATCCTCATCTCGGCCGTTTTCGTGGCCCTCATCGTGCTCACGACCGAGGTGCGATTGGCCGACATTCTGGTCGCCTACGCGCCGGGCGCGATGGACGCGATGCTGGCACTGGCGCTCACGCTGCATATCGACCCAATCTTCGTCGGCGCCCATCATTTGTCGCGCTTTGTGTTCGTCACGATCGCCACCCCCGGGATCGTCCATCTGTTCGGACGGCCACAGGAGGATGTCGACGATTAACGCGGTTTGACGGAGCGGGCGATGCCCCAGGCCGCGATCGCGGCCGTCAAAAGCGAGATCAAGACATTGTAGCCGGCAAGCGAAAGGCCGAGAAAGCGCCACTGTACTTCGTCGCAACGGATGACCTTGACGGTGTCCAGACGCTCCAGCAGCGTACCCGCGCTACCGAGATTGCCGACCGGACCGGTGCAATCGGTCGGCCCCTGCCACAAGCCCCATTCGACGCCGGCGTGATAGGTGCCGAGCACGGCGTTGCCGAGCGCGGCCAACCCCAGGATGGCAAGCCCGGCCAACACCAGACTATTTTTGCCGTTGCGGCGGGCGGCAAACGCTGTGAGCGCCGCAAGCGGAATCGCCAAATAATACGCGTAGCGCTGCTCCAGACATAATGGGCAAGGCCGGATGTCGAGCACCAATTGGAAATACCACGCGCCAGCCAGCGTCGCCGCCGCGATGGCCGCGATCGAAAGCGCCGCACCCAGCGCCGGTGAGGCGCCGTGCCGGAATGGGAAAACCGCTGTCACCTGGGACGTCACGATCAGCCTCCTATCGCGGCATCGCCACCCTGTCGAGACATCTCTGTTCACAGCGGGTTGACCGGCAGTCGCGACCCGCTATATTCCGCCGGCTTCGCGCGGCCGTTATTTCTTTTCGGCCGGCCGAAGGCCCCTGTGGCGGAACTGGTAGACGCGCTCGACTCAAAATCGAGTTCCGCAAGGAGTGCTGGTTCGATTCCGGCCAGGGGCACCAAACAAACGTGACGGCAGGTTACATTATCGCTAATCTGCCTACGAACCATGAGGAATGGCATGTTTGACTCAGAGCGGCGGCGGTGGCTGCTCGGCGGGGCTGCGGTCGTACCTGCATTGCTCGGGCCGTTTGCCGCGCGCGCGGCGAATGCGAAATTGCAGCGGATCGGCTATCTAAGCTCGACCTCGCTATCTCTGGAGCGTCATCTGGTCGATGCATTCGGCAAGAGGCTCCGCGAATTAGGCCATATCGAGGGCGAGACCATCGCTATTGAATCGCGATGGGCGGAGGGCCGGGATGATCGGCTGCCGGCCTTCGCCGCCGAACTGGTCCGCCTCCAGCCGGACGTTATTGTGACGGTGGGCACGCCTGCTTCTATTGCTGCCAAAAAGGCGACCGACGCTATCCCGATTGTTTTTGCGTCAAGCGGCGATCCCGTCAGTGCCGGGCTTGTTGCCAGCTTTACGCGACCGGGAGCGAACGTGACCGGATTCACTTTCGCTGGACCGGAGTTGGAAGGCAAACGCCTACAGCTTCTACAGCAGGCGGTTCCAGGGCTTTCTCGCGTTGCCGTGCTCTGGAATTCGGCCAATCCTTCCGTGGTCGGCTTCTATCAAGCGACACAAACAGCCGCCGCCGCCCTGGGTCTGGTGCTCCAGCCCGTGGTGGAGGTTCAGCGCGTAGAAGATCTCAAACCCGCCTTTTCGACGGTTACCGGCGCGCAATCTAATGCGATGATTGTACTGGCGGATCGTTTCCTGCTCGCTCACCGCGCCGAGATCGTGAACTTTGAGGCAACCAGCCGGCTAACGGGAATATATCCATACCGGGAGTATGTCGAAGCCGGGGGGCTGATGTCTTACAATGCCAACGACATCGACCAGTTCGATCGCACGGCGGTCTACGTGGACAAAATTTTAAAAGGCGCGAAACCCGCCGACCTGCCGGTCCAGAACCCGACAAAATTCGATTTGGTCGTCAACCTAAAAACCGCCAAGGCGCTTGGGGTGACCCTGCCGCCATCTATCCTTGCTTTCGCCGATACGGTGATCGAGTAAAGTAAACGTTGCCCGCGAGCGTGAGCGACATGCGAGATGAAAGAAATAGTCCTGAATGTCGGTCTTTGCTCATCCAGGCGACATTCGACACATCTCACCCCACCTCCGCCCTCACCATCGCAGCACCCTCGGCAAGCGCCTTCATATGGGTTACACTGCCGGGATCAGCTTTTACTACTTCCCACCTATGTGGTATAGAATTGCCCTATGAAGCGGACAGAAGCTCTTAAAAAACTGCGGGCTTACGCCAGCGCTCTTAAGGCGCAAGGTGCGACCTCGCTATATCTGTTTGGATCGACGGCCCGCGATCGGGCTGGCGATAAAAGCGATATTGATTTGTTTATCGACTATGATCCGCGCAGCAAGTTCAACGCATTTGACTTGGTTGCAACGAAACGCCTGCTTCAGAACGGTCTCGGCGTAAATGTCGACCTTACAACACGTAACGGGCTGCATCCCCTGATCCGTAAACAAGTCGAGGCCGAGGCCATGCGGGTTTTTTGATGCCGGTGCGCTCTCCGCTACTGCGTATCCACGACATGCTTGAAAGTATCCAAGGAATCGAAAAAGCCATAAGCGGAAAATCATTCCGCGACTATGAGCGTTCGTGGTTGCTGCGCTCCGCGGTAGAGCGCGGCGTCGAAGTGATTTCAGAAGCCAGTCGGCACTTGGGCCGGGAACTAAAGGCTCAGCACAAGGACGTTCGCTGGATGGATATCGCCGGCATCGGCAATATTTTGCGGCACGAATATCAGCGCGTAGACGGGCAAATTATTTGGCGAGCGGTGAAAGACGATTTGCCGGCGCTCAAGGAGGCCCTGCTCGCCCTGAAAGCTTCGTTCGCCGATAAGGCATAGGCCAAATACAACTGAGGAGTCCGCAGCGCGACATCCAAATTGAGAAGACAGTCCCGATGTCGCTTTGCTCATCGGGGTGACATTCGACACATCTCACCCCACCTCCGCCCGCACCATCGCGGCACCCTCCGCCAGCGCCTTCAGTTTTGCGAAAGCGAGTTCGCGCGACAGATATTTCATGCCGCAATCGGGTGCCGGCACGAGGCGTTCGGGCGGTAGATATTTCAACGCGGCGCGAATGCGGCTGGCGACGGTCGCGGGCGCCTCAGCCATGGGATCGGCCAAATCGATCACGCCCAGCATGATTTTTTTCGGTGCAAGCTCCCTGAGTACGCCGAGATCGATTTTCGGTTGCGCCGCTTCGATCGAAATCTGATCGGCCTTACACGTGGCGAGTTCGCCAAGGAAGGAATAGCCGACGGGCTTTTCGCCTTTGACGACCGCCGCATAACCGAAACACAGATGCACCACGCTCGTCACCTTGAGGCCTTCGAGCGCGCGGTCGATCGCCTTGACCGCGATGCGCTTGGCGGCTTGCGGGTCCTGGCGCAGCCAGGGCTCGTCGAGCTGGATGACATCGGCGCCGGCCGCCTCCAGATCGCGCGCCTCGGCGTTCACGGCGGCGGCGTAATCCATCACCATTTCGTCTTCATCGCGGTAATATTCATTGACCGCCTGCCGGCTCATGGTGAAGGGACCCGGCAGCGTGATCTTGGCGACGCGCTCGGTATTTCGGCGCAGAAATTCCATGTCGCGAATTTCCACCGGATGGGTCCGCCTGATGGCACCGACCACGCGCGGCACGACGGTGGAACGTCCGATGTTCGAAATCACCTCGCCGGGCTCACCGCATGAAACGCCTTCAAGCGAAGTGGCGAAACGGTTGGAATAACTCTCCCGCCGCATCTCGCCATCGGTGATGATGTCGATACCGGCGCGTTCCATGTCGCGGATCGCGAGTAACGTCGCATCATCCTGCGCCTGTTCCAGCCACGGCTCGGCGACGCGCCACAAATCGAGACGAACCCGCGCCACGCCCTTCGACAACAATTTTCGATCCACCAGCCAATCCGGTTGCGGATAGCTGCCGACGACCGTGGTGGGTAAAAGTTTTGCGGTCATGCCGTTCTCCTTGTTGCTCTTATCCCTCCCCCCTGCTTCGCAAGGGAGGGATCAGACGACCGCGCTGCAATTCAACCCATCTCGTCACGCGCTGCCGCCGAGATAAAGCCGCTTGACGATGTCGTTGCCGCGCAATTCGTCCACATTGGCCGCGACCACGATCTCGCCATGGACGATGATGTAACCGCGATCGGCGATGCGGACCGCCTGATTGAAATTCTGTTCGGCCATCAACACGGTCAAGCCGAAGCGTTGGCTGAGCTCGCCGATTTTGGCGATCATCTGCGATACCAGAAGCGGCGACAACCCCACCGAGGGCTCGTCGATCAAAAGCAGGCGCGGCGAAGACATCAGTGCGCGCGCGATCGCCAGCATTTGTTGTTGGCCGCCCGACATCGTGCCGGCGAGCTGGTTCGAGCGTTCCTTGAGAAGCGGGAACGTGTCGAAGGCGAACGCGAGATTGCGCGCGATATCGGCCCGGGCGGCGCGGCGAAAGGCCCCTAACATCAGATTTTCCAAAACCGTCAACCGCGGAAACAGCCGCCGCCCCTCCGGCACCAGCGCGACACCGAGATCGACAATCGCTTCCGTGGACAATCGGGAGAGGTCGTGCGCGGTGCCATCGATCGTCAATGACACCGTGCCGCGCCACGGCCGCACCAAACCCATGATGCATTTCATCAGCGTGCTTTTGCCGTTGCCATTGGTGCCGAGCAGCGCGACGGTCTCGCCCGCCGCCACATCGAGCGTGACGCCGCGCAGCGCCTTCACCGCGCCATAGCCGGCATCGAGGTCGCGGATCGCAAGGCTAAGTGCCAAGATAGGCCTCCTGCACCCGCGAATTGGCCATGACCTCAGCGGGCTGCCCGATCGCGATGATCTTGCCGGCATCCAAACACATGATGCGCTCCGAAAAACGCATCACCGCCTGCATGATGTGTTCGATCATGATGATGGTGATATCCCGGCCCGCCATGCTCATCAGCAAATCCAGCACCTCATCGACCTCGGAACCCGAAAGGCCGGCCATGGCCTCATCCGAGATCAAAAGCTTGGGACGCGTGGCCATGGCGCGCGCCAGCTCCAGCTTGCGCAACTCCACCTGGCTCAGGCTGGTGACGGATTTATCGGCCTTCGACGACAGCCCCATTTGCTTGAGAATAGCGATGGCGTTCTCGCGGTGATCGGCAACCGAAAGGCGCAAATGGGCCGCGCTGGTAAAATCGAGCGCCACCATGAGATTTTCGGCAACCGTCATGCTCTTGAACGGGCGCGGGATCTGAAAGGAGCGGGCGATGCCGCGGCGGGTGCGCAAATGCGGCGGCAGGCGCGTGACGTCCTCGCCGCGGAACATCACGGTTTGGGGCTCGGTCCGAAACGCGCCGGAAATGCAATTGATCAACGTGGTCTTGCCGGAACCGTTGGGACCGATCAGCCCGAAGCGCTCGCCGGCTTTGATATCGACGCTGACATTGTCGAGCGCAGTGAACCCGCCGAAGCGTTTGGTCAATCCTTCGATCCGAAGCAGCGGAAATTCCGTCGGGACGGCGGCGTTCATGCCTCGCCCTCCGCGCGCCGGCCGGCCGCGCGACGAAACAGCCCTATGATGCCCTCGGGAGCTGCGACCACAAAGAAAACCAGCATGATTCCGAGCACCAGCACATTCACCTCCGAGGAAATGGTGACGGCGAGAAGTTGTTGCGTGACGCCGAGCAGCATGGCGCCGATCACCGGACCCGCCCAATGCGCGGTGCCGCCGATCAGTGCCATCGCCAACACCGAGACCGAGTAGTTCAGGTTAAAGGCGGAAGCCGGATCGGCATATTGCAGATACATCGCCGCCGGCGCGCCGGCCGCGCACATCAACGCGCCGGAAATCACGCAGGCCAGCATTTTGAGCCGCAAGGTCGGCACGCCGGTGCATTCGGCGGCGAATTCATCGTCCTTGAGCGCCTGAAGGCCGCGGCCGATCCAGGAGTTTTGAATGTAGCGGGCCACCGCAACCGCGACCACGACCAGGAGCGCTTGAACGAAAACCAGAAGCTGCACGTAACTGTGGAACGGTGCGACGACCGCCGGCCGCTGAATCTGAATGCCGGCCGCGCCGCCAAGATAGCGCCAATTGGTCACCGAGGTCTCGATCACGATGGTGAGCGCAATCGTGGCGATCGAGAAAAAAATGCCTTGCATGCGCAGCGTCAAAAGCCCGACGGCAAAACCGAGACCGGCGCCGACGATCGCCGCGGCCGCGATCTGCACCAAAAGCGGCGCGCCCACCGCCTGGGACAACAATACCGCGGTATAAACGCCGACGCCGAAAAACGCGCTGGTGCCGAAATTCACATAGCCCGCATAGCCACCGAGAATGCTCCACGCCACCGCAAGCACGATGAATTGCAGGATCACGTAACCGGCGAAGAACGGATATTCATTGCCGATGAGCTGCGTCATCAACAAGATGGCGGCCAAAAACAGCGCCGCGCCGACCCAAAAAGCGATGCTGCTTGGTTTCATGACCGCCTGCCAAGCAGACCCTGCGGCCGCACGGCGAGAACGCCGAGCAATAGCGCGAAGGAAATGGCCGGCGCCCAGGAGGCGCCGAACAGCGTGAGCACGATGGTCTCCGTGACACCGAGAATGATCGCGGCGATCAGCGTGCCGGTCATGCTGCCCAGTCCGGCCATGACCACGACGCAGAAGGTGCGCCCGATATAGGCGCGGTCGAGCGTCGGATCGACCGGGGCGATGATGATCAGAAGCGCACCCGCGATTCCGAGCACGGCGGTCGCGATCCCGAACGCCCATTGTTTGATCGCCACCGGATTGGCTCCCATCAGCCGCACCGCCTCCTCATCCTGCGCGACCGCGCGGATCGCGCGCCCCATGAAGGTTTTGGACAGATAAAGCGCCAGCAAAGCGGTCAGGACGGAGGCGACGGCGAAAGCGACCAACAGCCGAAGCGGAATCCGCATCTCGCCGAACCGCCAGGCCTTGCCGATATAGGAGGCGGTGACCGAACGCTGATCGACGCCGAAATGCAGAATGATCAGGACCTCGATGATAAAGGCGATGCCGAAGAAAAACGCGATGCCGCGCACGGCGGCGTCGCTACCGCGCCGTGCGAACGTCTCGTAATAGATCCGATAAGCGAGGAGACCGAACACGAACAAAAGCGGCGTGATCAAAAGTCCCGCCAGAAGCGGATCGATGTCGAAGCTGTCGTTGAGGAAATAGACCGCATAGGAGGCGAGCACCAGAAAGGCCGGATGCGCCACATGGGGAACGCCGAGCAGGCCGAACGAAACCGACAGGCCGATGCTGACGGCCGCATAGAAGCAGCCGAGCAGCACGCCGATCACCACCGCATCAAGCAGCAGGTCCATTGACACCAAGTGAGGTCCCCCGCCTCTTATCGGTCCTTGCCCGCCCGCGAAGGCTTATTTTCGCGCGTCCTCGAACGGCGTGATGAGATTGCCGGATTTCAGTTTCTCCGGAAACAAAATCACTTGTTTGCCGGGCTTCTTGAATTGATCCATGCTCTTGTCCACGATGCCCTGGAACTGCGCTTGCAGCGTCGCGGTCTCCTTGCGCTCACCATCGGCCGAAAACGCGATCGGACCGACAATGGTCGCCACTTCGTGTTCGTGCAGATATTTCGCGATCGCCTTCTGGTCGAGCGATCCTACGCTCTTTACGGCGGCTTCGATCAATTGGCCGCTCGCATAGCCGAACGGGGCGAGATAATAGCCGAGCGGATCGACCTTGGCTTCCACCGCGCGCTTCGAATAGGTCTCGAAAAACGCTTTGGTGCCGTCATAATACATGCCGGGTTCCGGCAGCCAGGTGTTGAAGTTGACGACGCCGTTGAGCAGCGAGCCGAGGTTTTCCATCACCGCGCCGAATTGCAATCCGACCATGCCGCCGCCGAACAGCTTGACATTGTCGCCGATCCCAAGCTCGTTGATCGCGCGCAGGATACCGGCCGAATCCGGCGGGTAGGACGCGACATAGACGATGTCGGGCTTGGCGGCCTTGAGCGCGCGGACGATGCCTGAGAATTCCACCGTGTTCGGCGGATAGGCCTGATCGAAGACAACAGGCATGTTGCGTTTAGTGGCGACTTCGCGCGCGGTCTTGGCGAGATTTTGCGCGAATTCCTGGTCGGCGGTGAGCAGCGCCACCGTCTTGCCACCGACCTTCTGGCCGATATCGAGAAACGCGCTGGCCCAGGAATCGGCCGGGCCCCATGGCGCCACGTTGAACCACATGTCGTGGCCGATCTTGCTGTTGACCTGAAACGAGAAGTTTCCGATCAACACCATGCCGCGCTGCTTGACGAGCGGCATGATCGGCGCGGTCGGCACGGTCGCGTAAGGCGAAAACAGCAGATCGACCTTGTCGACGTCGAGCAGCTTGGAATAGATCGCGGGCGTCTCCGAGGCGCTCGATTTGTCGTCATAGACGACGAGCTCGACCTTACGGCCGAGCAGGCCGCCTCTGGCATTGATGTCGTCGCGCCATATCTCGGTGCCGAGCAGCGAGGCCTTGCCGCCGCCCGCGAGCCCCCCGGTTTGCGCCATCGACATGCCGATTTTGATCGGCGGCTGTTGGGCGTGAACCGATGGGACCAGCACAAAGCCGGTGACGGCAATCGCCGCGCCAAGAAGCGTTCTGCGTTTCATTGTTCCTCCCCACTCAACATTTTTCATTTACCCGCGCCGGATTGTTCCGCGGCTCGTCGCACGGTCCCGGCAACGGTGATTTATGACGCCGGCTGCTTCAAAATCGCGGACGGATCGGCTCCGACACGGCCGCCGGCCCGGTCGGCCGCGGTTTCGCGCGACAGGCGCATGTCGAAGCGGATGCTCGACAGGCCCGGAACAGGACACTCCGGGTCTTTCGGATTGATGTCAACCGCCAGATCGCCCGACGATCCGAACACCACGTCGTCGGCCAGATGCGGATCGTCGCGCAGATAAAGCGCCGTCACCAATTCGCGGTAGCCGGGCGCGCCGACCAGGAAGTGAATATGGGCGGGGCGCATGCCGTGCCGCCGCTGCGCCCGCACCATCTCGCCGACCGGGCCGTCCATCGGAATCGAATAGCCGAGCGGCTTCACCGTCCGCAACATAAAGAGGCCTTTGGCGTCGGTCGTGAACACGCCGCGATAATCGATCGCGTTGGGATTCTCCTGGATATCGTAAAGGCCGCTGGCGCTGGTCTGCCAGAGCGAGACGGTGGCGCCGGCAATCGGCTTATCGTTCACATCGCTGACATAACCGTAAAGCACGATTTCCGAACCCGGCGCGGCATTCCGCGCAATCTGGCTGCCCGCGGCAAGCGGCGGCGAGGCCTCGCGGTAAAACGGTCCCAGAAGGCTGGTATGCGTGCCTTCCTCCATCGCCGTCGTATCGTGCAAACCGTTGACCAGCGCCGACAGGCCGAGCGTGTCGGAAAGCAGGATGAATTCCTGCCGCGCCGGCGTGCAAATCTTGCCGACCGCGGTCATGAAGGCGATGCCCTTGATCCACTCGGCCGGCGTGAGATTCACATCCTTGGCGAAGGCATGCAGATGTTTCACGGCGGAAGCCATGATCGCCTTCAGCCGCGGGTCCGCAGTCGTGGCCATCTGGTCCAATACGGCATCTGTGATGGTTTCCGGCGTCAGCTCTTGCATGCGTTCCTCCCTCGATCAGCCACTTTCCATGGTTTTGGCGATCCATGGTTTTACTCGGAAATAGCCTATCGCGCCGCGGTCCCGACCGCAAATCCCACGACCGTAAATCCCTCGGGCGATAAAGCGGGATCATCCGCGCGTCCAAAATTTCATCAGAGGCAGGCCGATCAATCGGTCTGGTCGCGGCGCACGCTCAGCGCATGGGTTTGCGCGGTCGCCGTGGCATTGCCGAACGAACGCGGCTGGGTGAGGTTTTCGGGCTGCAAAATCTCGTCGAGTTGTTCGCGGGTCAATAGCTTCCTGGCCAAGACGAGGTCATAGACGCTTTGATCGGTCAAAAGCGCCTGCTGCGCGATCTCGGTGGCGTTGGCATAGCCGATATAGGGATTGAGCGCGGTCACGATTCCGATCGAGCGTTCGACGCCACGGCGCAGATGCTCGCGGTTGGCGGTGATGCCGTTGACGCATTTCGAAGCCAGCGTCAGGCAACCGGCGCGCAGATGATTGACGCTCTTGAAAAGACTATGCGCGATGATCGGCTCGAAAGCGTTGAGCTGCAACTGACCGGCCTCGGCGGCAAAGCTTACCGTCACGTCATTGCCGATCACCTCGAAAGCGATCTGGTTGACGACCTCGGGGATCACCGGGTTGACCTTGCCCGGCATGATGCTGGAACCCGCCTGCACCGGCGGCAAATTGATCTCGTTGAGGCCGACGCGCGGCCCCGAGGATAAAAGGCGCAAATCATTGCAGGTCTTCGACAGCTTGACGGCGACGCGTTTGAGGACGCCGGAGAGCTGTACGAAGCTGCCGCAATCCTGCGTCGCCTCGATCAGGTTGGAGGCCGTGACGAGCGGAATGCCGGTCACGCTTCGTAAATGCTGGCAGACCAGCCGCGCATAGTCCGGATGGGCATTGATGCCGGTCCCGATCGCGGTGGCGCCCATGTTGATTTCGCAGATCAGAAGCACCGCCTCCCTCATGCGCTGCTCGTCCTCGCCGAGCATGACCGCATAGGTCGAGAATTCCTGACCGAGCGTCATCGGAACGGCGTCCTGCAATTGCGTCCGCCCCATCTTGATGATGTGCTTGAACTCCTCGGATTTACCCTCAAACGCCCGGCGCAAGATCGCCATCGCTTCGACCAGCCGCGTGATGCCGGCATAGGCCGCAAGCTTCAGCGCCGTCGGATAGACGTCATTGGTGCTCTGGCTCATATTGACGTGTTCATTGGGGTGCAAGAATTTGTATTCGCCCTTGCTTCGGCCGAGCAGCTCGAGCGCGCGGTTGGCGATCACCTCGTTGGCGTTCATGTTGGTCGAGGTGCCGGCGCCGCCCTGAATGACGTCGACCACGAATTGTTCATGCAGGCGGCCGGCTCTGATTTCTTCCGCCGCCGCGACGATGACCTCGGCCCGCGTGGCATCGAGCAATCCCAGCTCGCGGTTGCTTCGCGCCGCCGCCAATTTGATCGAGGCCAGCGCGACGATGAGATCGGGATAGATGGAGATCGGCGTTCCCGTGATCGGGAAATTCTCAACGGCGCGCAAAGTATGCACGCCATAATAAACGTCGAGGGGAACCTCGCGATCGCCCAACAGATCGTGTTCACGCCGCATGCTCATCGGACCCTCCATCACGTTGAAGGTGATCCAACGATAAGATCAGGATGGCGCGGCATTTCCAAGCATTGTGTGGCCGCCGCCGAGCATGGCGGGCGCGACCGAAGTGGCGACTCGCGAAACCGCCATCGGCGGCCATGACGCCGATACTTCCGGGGGTTCCATCTGTTTGGAGAACACGCGGTCATTTTGACCGCGATGTTTAAATCATCCTTTAGGGTGATCGGGTAAGCTTTGTGATAATGGGCCAGATTTACGGGAATCTACGGATAAAACCTTTCACAAAATAAATGGTCGGCTTTGCGGGGTTTAAGCCGTAGTCAAAGCCCGCGCGAATGGACGCTCAGAATGGGTAGCGCGTTCGACGAGATCGACTTCGATTACGCGACCAGCATCGCGGACCGCGCCAATCGATTCATGTCGCAACATGGTGTGCCGCCCACACCCGACAATTTTGCAGTCTGGTTTTACTATGCAATAGGCGGCTCGCTCGCGCTGAAAAAAACCATCGACGTCCTGATTGCCAATAAGCGGCGATTCGATTCCGTCGTCAATCGCGACCTCTACGTCACCTACATCAATCCTCATCCCGACCGCGGCACGAGCGAGAATTTCCCGGAACAATTGCGCGCTGTCATCGCCAGCGCCAAGGAGTTCCTGGCGACCGCCATTTCCGACAATCGCACCCAGATTGAAACGCTGGGCGAAGTTTCCTCGCAATGCAGGCCCACGGCCGATCCGAGGTCGATCATCGAAAAGCTGATGAACGAATTATCGAATGCGACGTCGAGATCGTCGGCGCTGGAGGCGAATTTTCTCAAGACCACGAAAGACCTCGACCAGATCAAGGACTCGCTGAAACTCGCCGAGCAGCACTCCAACACCGATCCGCTCACCGGGCTCGCCAACCGGCGCTCGCTCGATGCATTCCTGCGTTCGGCCCAGATCGCCGCGATGGAGACGGGAAACCCGCTCAGCATTCTGATGATCGATATCGATCACTTCAAGCAGTTTAACGACAGCTTCGGGCATCAAGTCGGTGATCAGGTGCTGCGGCTGGTAGCCAAAATCTTGCAAGAGAATGTCCGCGACTGTGACCTTGCCGCGCGTTATGGCGGCGAGGAATTGATGGCAATCCTTCCCGACGCGGCGCTCGATGCGTGCGCCGACGCGGCCGAACGCATCCGCCGCCGCATCGCCGAAGCCCGGTTGACCCGGCGCACCACCGGCGAAGAGGTTTCGAGCGTTACCGTCTCGATCGGTGTGGCGCAGTTCCGCATGGCGGAGTCGGCGGACAGCCTCATCGAGCGGTGCGATCGCGCGCTTTATCAGGCCAAGAGGGCGGGGCGGAATCGAACGGTTATGGAAGCGCCGGACGACGATGAAATCGCGGCCTGAAATCATCGCCAGCTCATCCGAACGCAAAACGCTCGCGGGCCGGCCTGAACCGATAGCCGGTTTTCAGATCGCCGCCGCCACTTTCTCCAGGCCGATCAAGCGGGCGAGCGCGCGCACCTCGCGCTTTTGATCTTCACGAAGCTGGAACAACAGCGGCATCGCGGCCGACTTCAATTGCTGGACTTCCTCGGCTTGCGGATCGATCGGCGCGGCCGTGCCGTTCGGCTCGGCCTGCCGGGTAGCGTGAATCCTGCGGGCCACGGCGCGCAGCGCGTTTTCCACCGCCGGCCAATAGGATTCCTGCGACGGCGAAAGCCGCAACCGATCCTTGATACCGGCGATCTGCGCTTCGCTCAAAAGCGCATAGGATTTCTGCGATGGCGGCTTGGACGCAAGCTTCGGCTTGGACATCGGCCGCGCCGCAAGGCGATCGGTGGTCTTGAGCGCTTCGGCTTCGCGCGGCGAGTTATCCGCAGCCAAGGCGGGCCGCATCGGATCGCTTGGGATCGCGCCGGTTTGCGGCGGCTCGCTCGGAGCGGAGGCCGTTGAAGCGACATCCAACCGGTCTCCCTTGCCTTCCCAATTGGAAATGGAACCGCCGAAAACGGCGGAGGGCGGCATCGCCGCGCCCGCCGCGGGCACGCTATCGCGCCCCAGAATAGCGGCGCCCGCCGCTCCAACGATGAGGAAGCAAGTCAGCGCGATCATGGTCACAGCTTTGGACAGGTAACGCTCCGTTTTTTGCGTTGGATTGGAGGGACATCGCCGATAATCGGGCGGGAATTAAGGCTTAACCATGCCGCCGCGATGGCGCATGACGGCCAAAGGAGAAGAAGGGGGGTGGGATCAGGCCGCCGCGGTCAGCTCGTAAGCATCCTGGATGTCGGCAACGATGTCGGAGGCCTCCCAAAGCGCATCGGGTGCGACCGTTCGCAGACTGATGGTCCAGTTTCCGCCTTTGTTGGAGCGGGGCATGCTGACGATGTCGAATTGCACGTCACGACACAGCGGGTGACGCTCCAGCGCACAGGCGACCCGTCGCCTGATCTCCTCGAGCGTCGCCGGCTTTTTCGCAACAAGCGTCTCGCAATCCATGTCCCGTCCCTTCGACCGCGCGACCGCAAAAAGCTTGCGGCGAGCGCTCCATGAATTTTGGGCGGGCTTGGTTAATGGCGCGTTAAAGCGCGAGAGTACCTCACAAAGGCCGTCACGCCGCCTCGCAAAACCACGAGGCGCCGCTTTATTGGCACAGCGCGCGGCTGACGTAATTATCGGTGTGGCAATCGTCGGGCTTTCGAGCCCGTCCGGGAATCAGCACTTTCGGCGAACAGGCTTCCACCGAATCCGTCGTCAGGCTTTTGCCCTCCTTGAAACCCTTGGCCTGGCACAGCGCATCGGCCGCGACTTTGCAGTCGGAGGCACCGTTCGGCGATGGCGGGCATTTCACACGGCCCGTGGCCACGGAAGCCGGCCTGGCCAGACGCGACAGGCTTTCGCCCGCATCTTTCGCTGCCTCCTTGGCGCGGGTATTGAGATCGTCGAGCGTCTCGCTTGGACTTTTGAGCGGCGGCAGGATCGACAGCGACTTTTCGAGCATTTTCCCCATTTCGTTGAAAACGCCGGGGCTTTCTTCGCGCGGCGGCAGGGTCTCTGGTCCGCTCGGTGGCGGGGCCGGCGGCGGGGAAACGTTTTGCGACCAGCCTGTGCCGGCGGCGGCCAGCCATATCAAGGCCGCCATGGCGATCCTCGCCACGGCCAGAAACGTGATGCCGCGCTTCAAATCAGCTTGAAGGCGGCAACGAAGCCCGCGACGAGCACGAGCGCGAGGACGCAGACCCACAGGCCCAAACGTTTCTCGACTTCGGCGCGGATCGCATCGCCATAGCGGTTGAGCAGGACGGCGACGAAGAAAAACCGGCCGCCCCTGGCAATGATCGAGCACAGGATGAACAGCCAGATGTTGTAGCCCGCAAAGCCCGAGGTGATCGTGACGAGCTTGTAGGGAATCGGCGTCAACCCCTTCAGCAAAATGATCACGCTGCCCCATTCGGCATAGGAGGCGCGAAAGGCTTCGACCTTGCCGCTGAGATGATAGAGTTGGATCAGCCATTGCCCCACCGAATCATAAAGGAGAGCCCCGATGGCGTAACCGAGCACGCCGCCGGCAACGGAGGCAATCGTGCACATTGTCGCAAACAGCCACGCCCGGGCCGGGCGCGCCAGCGACATCGGCAGCAGCATGATATCGGGCGGAATCGGAAAAAAGGAACTTTCCGCGAAAGCAACCGCCCCTAAAATCCACAACGCGTGAGGCTTATCGGCGGCGTCGATGCACCAATCGTAAATCCGTCTCAGCATGGCGCGATGAACCATCACAATAAGATGGCTTTGTCCATGCCGGAAAGCGGGGGAGCTGAAGCTTAGTGCCGCTTGCGCAAGACGCGGCCTTCGAGCGCGACAATGGGCCGCCGCTCCAACGGGGGCGGAGCGACCTTGACCGGCGATTTCGGCATCTTCTCGGCGATCCCGAGCAGATGCTCGCGCCGCTCCATCTCGCGCCAGACGTCTTCGGGACGAACGCCGGCAGCGGCCCAAAGCACCGTGAGATTATAAAGTAGATCGGCGCTCTCGCTGATGACGGCCTCGGTCTTGCCGTTGACCGCGTCGATGACGACTTCGATGGCTTCCTCGGCGAGCTTTTTGGCCATCTTGTCCGGCCCACGCTGAAACAGCCTTGCCGTCCGCGAAACCGCCGGATCGAGATCCTTGGCCGCGAGCACCGCCAGATAAAGCCGTTCGAGCGAATCACTCATGATTGCCTAAAATAGTCCAAACGCCTCGCCAGCGTGTTAACGCGACGCCCGGAATACCGGAAAACCACCGGCCACAGTGACCAGCGGCTTAATTCAGTCGGAAGACTTGTGGGGGCCGGGGGAAGCTTCACCGGACCAAGACTGGATCATGACTGGATCAAGGCCGGCCCCGCGCGCGCCTTGTCCTCTTTCTGCCCGGCCATGGCGGCGCCAAGCCTGCCTTCGCGCGGCGAGCACCTGATCAATTGAGTAACCGTTCTCTTTAGAGCATGATGAGATTTGGATGAAACACCGTCAGCGGGTTCGTTTCACCTCTCCCCGGCGGGGGAGAGGTGGACGATTTCCGATGCCGCACCGGCCTAAGCTAACGTCATCATACGCTAGTCCCATCACCATGCCCCTGCCTCGCCTTTATCTGCGTGTGCTCGAACTGCTCGGCAAGGAAGCGCGGCTCGGCTGGATACTGGCAGGCGCCAATCTCCTGCTCGCGGCTGCGCAATTCGCCGAGCCGGTGCTGTTCGGCCGCATCATTGACGTTCTCTCCGGCACGCCCGATTCCGCCAGGTCAGGATCGCCGGTCTGGCTGCTGCTCATCACCTGGGCGGCGTTCGGCCTGTTCACAATCCTGTGCGGCACGGCGGTGGCGCTGCACGCCGATCGGCTTTCCCATCGCCAGCGGCAGGAGGTTCTGACCAATTATTTCGAACATGTCCTGCAACTGCCGCTGACCTTCCACACCGGCACCCATTCGGGGCGTCTGATGAAGGTGATGCTGAGCGGAACCGATGCGCTGTGGCAGCTCTGGCTCGGGTTTTTCCGTGAGCACTTCACCGCGATCCTGTCGCTTTTGGTGTTGCTGCCGCTCGCCTTCTACATCAACTGGCGGTTGGCGATCCTCTTGTTCGCACTCTGCACGGTCTTCAGCTTTCTCACCACCTTCGTGGTACGCAAGACCCATGGCATGCAGAGCGAGGTCGAGGCCCATTACAGCGACCTTTTCGCCCGCGCTTCCGACGCGCTTGGTAATGTCGCGCTGGTGCAAAGCTTCGTGCGCATCGATGCCGAGGTCCAAAGCGTGCGCTTGGTCGCCGACAAGCTGTTGGCGGCGCAGATTCCCGTCCTGTCATGGTGGGCGGTGGTGGCCGTCATCACCCGCGCTTCGACCACGATCACAGTGCTTGCGATCTTCACCACCGGCATCATCCTGCACGAATACGGCCTGACCTCGGTCGGCGAGATCGTGATGTTCGTCAGTTTCGCCACCATGCTGATTCAAAAACTCGAACAGGTGGTCGGCTTCATCAATAATTTGTTTTTGCAGGCGCCGCGCTTGCAGGAATTCTTCAACGTGCTCGACGCGGCGCCCGCGGTTCACGACAGCCCCGACGCGATCGACACCGGCCGCCTTTCGGGCCTCGTCGAATTCAACGACGTTTCGTTTTCCTATGACGGCAAGCGGCCGGCGGTCGAAGACCTCTCCTTTACGGCGCTGCCCGGCCAGACCATCGCGCTGGTCGGCCCGACCGGCGCCGGCAAATCCACCGCGATCGCGCTGTTGCACCGGGCGTTCGATCCGCAATCGGGCGTGATTCGGATCGACGGCATGGACGTGCGCGGCCTGGCACTGACGGCGCTGCGGCGGAATATCGGCGTGGTGTTTCAGGAAGCCCTGCTGTTCGACCGCTCGATCGCGGACAATTTACGGGTCGGCAGGCCGGACGCCTCGGACGAGGACCTGCGGATCGCCACCGACCGCGCCCAGGCGCTGGAATTCATCGCGCGCGGCGAACGCGGCTTCGAGGCTCATGCCGGCGAGCGCGGGCGGATGCTCTCCGGCGGCGAACGGCAAAGGCTGTCGATCGCGCGTGCTTTGTTGAAGGATCCGCCGATCCTGATTCTCGACGAGGCGACCAGCGCGCTGGATGCGGTCACGGAAGCCAAGGTCCATGCCGCGCTCGACGAGGTGATGAAGGGGCGCACCACCTTTGTCATCGCCCACCGGCTTTCGACCATTCGCAACGCCACGCGCATCCTCGTCTTCGACGGCGGTCGCGTGATCGAAAGCGGAACTTTCGATGAACTTGTCGCGAAAGGCGGCCGTTTTTCGGAACTTGCGCGGGCCCAATTCATGGGGCAGGAAAGTACGAGAACGAGCATCGTCGAAATTCGGCCCCTTTCCTCGCCGAATAAATCCGATTGCGCATGATCCGAAAAACCTGATTGCGTTTTTCCGCTCATGCGGGGAACGTAAAACGTATTCGCGCCATTTGCCTCTGTTCCAACCGGGCGAGGCGGTATAGTTTCGCCGCTACCATGATGGCCGAGTCGGCTACGAGATCGCCGACAATGGTGCCGGATACGCCTGAACGCTGAAACACGTCGAGACCTCCGCGAGGGTTTTCGCGCCTCGCAAGCAGGTCGCAAAGAACCGGAATCAGATAGTGTCTTTTATTCGTTCGTTGTTTTTCAAACCGTCCTTGCGTTCGGTCATTTTGCTCGCGGCATTGGCCGCCGCCGCGCCGCGCGCGGCGAACGCCGAGGCGCTGTTATTGGTGGAAGCCGACAGCGGAAAAGTGCTTCAGGCCGAGAACGCGACCTATCCTTGGTATCCAGCCTCGGTGACCAAGCTGATGACGGCCTATGTGACGCTCAAGACGGTCAAGGAAGGCAAGATCACTCTCGATACGCTGTTCACGGTGTCCCCGGTCGCGGCTTCCCAGTCGCCGTCGAAAATGGGATTGCGGCCGGGCACGCAAGTTACCGTCGATAATGCGCTCAAGATGATGCTGGTGAAGTCGGCCAACGACATGGCGGTGGTGCTGGCCGAAGGCGTCGGCGGCTCGATCGACGATTTCTCGGCGATGATGAACGAAAACGCGCATCGGCTCGGCATGACGCAGACAAGCTATGTCAATCCGAACGGCCTGCCGGCCGATGGTCAGATCACCTCGGCGCGCGATCTTGCGATCCTGGCCCGCGCCATCATTCACGATCTGCCCGAATACGAATATTTCGTACACATTCCCTCGATCCGTTACGGCCGCCGGATTACCCAGAATTTCAACCGGCTGATCGGCCGCTATCCGGGCGCCGACGGTTTCAAAACCGGATTCATCTGTGCCTCCGGCTATAACCTCGTGGCTTCCGCCACCCGCAACGGCAAACGGCTGATCGCGGTCGTGCTCGGCGCTTCGTCCGGTCAGGCACGCGCGGTCAAGGCGGTCCAACTGCTGGAGCGCGGCTTTGCCGGCGAAACGCTGTCGTGGCTGCGCCCCTCGCTCGGCACCGTCGAAAATCTAGTGCCGATCGATGCCGCCCCGCCCAACCTGCACGACGATATGTGCAACGGCAAACGCCATCGGCCCGCAAGTGACGACGATGAAGACACCCTTGCAAGCAACGCGGCAGCCGGCGGCTCCGGAGCGGCGATGGCCTTCGCTACCGGTCAGCAAGCCCCCGTTTTGAAGCCCTCGGAATTGTTGGCGGCCGCGCCCGCCGCTTCCGAGCCGATCCCCGTCTATACCGGACCGACCCGCATTGGCACGGCGCTGATCGCCGCGGTGGCCGCCGACGCCGACGAACAACAGGCGGCTTCAAAACATCGCGGGAAAAAGTCGCGCGTGGCCGCAAGGCGGCCGGATGCCGCGCCTGAGCCCAAGCGCGAGGCGAAAGGCGGTGGCAATGCCACATCCGGCACGGCCAAACATGCCAGCGCCAAGCCGGATGCGGCCGGCAAGAATTCGGACAAGGGGTCGGACAAGACCGCCGATAAGAGTACCGCTAAATCGGCCAAACCGAAGACCGCCGCCAAGCCTGCCAAACCCGCGCCCAATAACCACGACACCAAAAGCGGCCACGCCAAGAGTAGCACCAGCGATCCAAAGCCACGCGCTTAACCTTCTTAACCGGAACCCGGCACTTTCGCGACCTCCCGCCGCTTGCCTTCAGTGGCGGCGGTGACCAATATTACGCGAAACAGCGCGTCCCGCTGACAAGGCCCAAGGGCAATGAACCGGGAGGGAAGTGACATGGAGCGCATCTGGCTCAAGCAATATCCGCCCGGCGTGCCGGCCGATATCGATGTGACCCAATATTCGTCCCTGGTCGAACTCTTGGAAGAGAGCTTTGCGAAATTTCGCGATCGCAAGGCTTTCATCTGCATGGACAAATCCATCAGTTACCGCGATCTCGACGAAAAATCGCTCGCGCTGGCCGCCTATCTGCAAGGCAAAGGCCTGCAAAAAGGCGCCCGCGTCGCGCTGATGCTGCCGAACGTGTTGCAATATCCGATCGCGACCGCCGCCGTGCTGCGCGCCGGCTTTGCCGTCGTCAACGTCAATCCGCTGTATACGCCGCGCGAGCTGGAACATCAGCTCACGGATTCCGGCGCGGAAGCCATCATCGTGTTGGAGAATTTCGCGGCCACCGTGCAGCAGGTGATGGGCAAGACGAAGCTCAAGCATGTCATCATCGGCAGCATCGGCGATCTGCTCGGCCTCAAAGGCGCGCTCGTCAATTTCGTGGTGCGGCGGGTGAAGAAGATGGTGCCCGCTTTTTCGCTTCCGCGCGCGGTCGCCTTCAATGCGGCGGTTGCCGCGGGCCGCGGCATGACCTTCGAAAAACCAAGGCTCACGCCCGACGACGTCGCCTTCCTGCAATATACCGGCGGCACCACCGGCCTTTCCAAGGGGGCCACGCTGCTTCACCGCAACATCGTCGCCAATGTGTTGCAGAACGACGCTTGGCTGCAGCCGGCGCTGAACAAGCCGCCGATCGTCGAGCAGCTTTTGATCGTCTGCGCGCTGCCGCTCTATCACATTTTCGCGCTGACGGCCTGCTTCCTGTTGGGGACGAGGGCCGGCGGCGTCAATCTTCTCATTACAAACCCAAGGGACATGACGGGTTTCGTCAAGGAGCTGTCGAAATATCAGGTCAACTTCTTTCCCGGCGTCAACACGCTTTACAACGGGTTGTTGAATACGCCCGGCTTCGAGCGAATCGATTTCTCCAAATTGAAAGTCTCGAATGGCGGCGGCATGGCGACCCAGAAACCGGTCGCCGAAAAGTGGCTGGCGGTGACCGGCTGTCCGCTGTCGGAAGGTTATGGCTTGTCGGAGACCTCGCCGACCCTGACCTGCAACCCGGCCAATTCCGAAATATTTTCCGGCTCGATCGGCATTCCCGTGTCCTCGACCTATCTCTCGATCCGGGACGACGACGGCCGGGAAGTACCGCTCGGCCAAGCGGGTGAAATCTGCGCCAGGGGACCGCAGGTGATGGCCGGTTACTGGAACCGGCCGGACGAAACCGCCAAGGTGATGACCGCGGACGGCTATTTCCGCACCGGCGATATCGGCGTGATGAACGCGGATGGCTTCACCAAGATCGTGGACCGCAAGAAGGACATGATCCTGGTTTCCGGCTTCAACGTCTATCCGAACGAGGTCGAGGAAGTGATCGCAAGCCATCCGGGCGTGCTCGAATGCGCGGTGATTGGGGTTGCCGACGCCAAATCGGGCGAAGCGGTCAAGGCCTTCATCGTCAGGAAGGACCCGAGTCTGACCGCCGCCGAGATCATCAAATTCTGCGCCACGCAGCTTACCAGCTACAAGATTCCCAAGCAGATCGAATTCAGAACGGCCTTGCCGAAAACCAATGTCGGCAAGATTCTGCGCCGGGAATTGCGGGAGGAGAAAAAGGCGGCCGCCGCATGAACATCGCGGCAAATGACGCAACAGTGAACCCGACCCGCCATTGCTGTTTTGAGGCCTGCCAATATTGTGCCGCGCGAGCGCCCGGTCTAAGAACATTCGCACCATCTTAAGGGAGATCTAACGATGACGATCAAAGTTGGCGACAAGCTGCCGGAGACCAAGTTTCGTATGTTGACGGCCGACGGCCTCCAGGTCCGGACCACCGACGACATTTTCAAGGGCAAAAAGGTCGCGCTGTTCGCCGTGCCCGGCGCCTATACCGGCACCTGTCACAAGATGCACCTGCCGAGCATCTTCCTGAACGCCTATGCGATCAAGGGCAAAGGCGTGGACACGATCGCGATCGTTTCCGTCAACGACGCTTTTGTCATGAGCGCCTGGAAGCGCGACACCGATCAGCGCGACGAGGCCAGCTTCCTTGCCGACGGCAATGGCGAATTCACCAAGGCGATCGGCATGGAGCTCGATGCCTCCGGCAATGGCTTAGGCATCCGCTCCAAGCGCTATTCGATGCTGGTGGAAGACGGCGTCGTGACGAAATTCAACCTCGAACCCGCGCCGGGCAAGGTTGAGGTTTCCGGCGGCGATACGCTACTCGGGCAGCTTTAAGTCATCCGTCATTGCGAGCCACCGGGTCGCGCGAATGCGCGCCCGATGACAGGTTCCGCGAAGCAATCCAGAATTTTCTCGCGAGAAGCTGGATTGCTTCGGAGCTCACGCCCCTCGCAATGACGAGAGTAGACCCGATCACCCTTTCAGCCGCGCCATCGCCACGCCGTCGCGCGCCAATTGATCGGCGCGCTCATTGTCGTCGTGACCGGCATGGCCCTTGACCCAGTGCCAGCGCACTTGATGCGGCTTTAACGCCTCATCGAGCCGCTGCCACAGCTCGGCATTCTTGACTGGTTTCTTATCGGCGGTGCGCCAGCCGTTTTTCTTCCAGCCGAAAATCCATCCGGTGATGCCCTGCCGGACATATTGGCTGTCGGTGTAGAGATCGACGGTGCAGGGCTTTTTGAGCGCCTCCAGCGCCGAAATCCCCGCCATCAACTCCATGCGGTTGTTGGTGGTGTGCGCTTCACCGCCCTTCATCTCTTTTTCGACATCGCCGAATTTGAGAATCGCGCCCCAGCCGCCGGGACCCGGATTACCCGAACAGGCACCGTCGGTATGGATGATGACTTGGGGAAGCGCGCTCATTTTATTTGCCCCTCAAGACAGCACGCCGTAATCGCCGATCGACGAGACGCTTTGATGAAAGCGCAGCTTGCGGGCATATTCGAGCGGATCTTTGGGGCGCACCAGCGCGCCCTTGGGCACGTTGAGAAAATCGACCAGCCGCGTCAAAAGAAAGCGCAACGCCGAACCGCGTGCCAACAACGGCAGCGCGTCTTGTTCCGCCTTCGATAATTTTCGTATCCCACCATAGGCCGACAACAGCGCGCGCGCCTTGGTGACATTGAACGAGCCGTCGGCCTCGAAGCACCAGGCGTTGAGGCAAATCGCGACATCGTAAGCCAGCATGTCGGTGCAGGCGAAAGTGAAATCGATGATGCCGGATACTTGATGATCGAGGAAGAATACATTGTCGGGAAACAAATCGGCATGAATGACGCCTTCGGGCAAATGCGCCGGCCAGATGCCGCTTTCGAGATCGTCGAGCTCGGCCGCGATCAAGCCGCGCAGCCCCTGCTGCACCTCGTCGGCGCGGGAGGCCGCACTTTCGAACAGCGGCCGCCATCCCGAAACCGACAGCGCGTTGGCGCGCGACATCGCGAAATCGCTTCCCGCCAGATGCATTTGCGCCAACACTTTTCCGACGCCGGCGCAATGGGCCGCGCTCGGTTTGCGCGGCCAGATGCCTTCGAGAAAGGTGATGATCGCCGCCGGGCGGCCGGCGAGCATGCGCAACGCCTCGCCGTTTTTGTCCCTCACCGGCTGCGGGCAATTGACCCCGCGCGCGGCCAGATGCGTCATCAGGCCGAGAAAGAACGGCAGATCGCTCTTGGCGACCCGCTTTTCATAGAGCGTGAGGATGAAGGAGCCGGAGGTGGTGTGCAGCAGGAAATTGGAATTCTCGACGCCCTCGGCGATGCCCTTATAGGACAACAGCGCGCCGATTTCGTAATCTTTCAGGAATTCCGCAAGGTCGTCGGCGGCAACGTCGGTGTAAACCGCCATGGAAAACCCGGCCTCGATTATTCCGCGGCGTCGGGCCGAAGCGAGCGGGGCAGCGGGAAGAATTCGTTCTCTTCCGCGGCCGAAACCGTCTCCACATGCAATTCGTACCGCTCGGCGAACGCACCCATGATTTCCTCGACGATCACCTCTGGGGCGGAAGCCCCCGCCGTGATGCCGAGGCTTTTGATGCCGTCGAAGCGCGACCAATCGAGGTCGCCGGCGCGCTGGGCCAAAATCGCGATTTTGCAACCCTCACGCTCGGCGACTTCGCGCAACCGCTGCGAGTTCGAGGAGTTCGGCGCGCCGACCACGATCAAGGCATCGACCACCGGCGCTACCTTCTTCACCGCGAGCTGGCGGTTGGTGGTCGCGTAACAAATGTCTTCCTTGTGCGGCCCGGAAATATTCGGGAAACGCCCCTTCAACATCGCGACGATTTCCGCGGTGTCATCGATCGACAGCGTGGTCTGGGTCACGAACGCCAGATTGTTGGGGTCTTTCGGGGTAAAGGTCGCCGCGTCTTCCGCGGTCTCGATCAGCGTCACCGCGCCTTGCGGCAATTGTCCGAGCGTGCCGACCACCTCGGGGTGATGGGAATGACCGATCAAGAGGATTTCGCGGCCGCGCTTGAAATGGATCGCCGCCTCGCGGTGCACCTTGGTGACCAGCGGGCAGGTGGCATCGAGCGAAAAGAAATTGCGGGCGCGGGCATCGGCCGGGACGGATTTCGGGACCCCATGGGCGGAAAACACCACCGGCGCATTGGTATTGTCGGGGATTTCGGCCAGTTCTTCGACGAAGATGGCCCCCTTGGTCTTGAGGCTATCCACGACATAGCGGTTATGGACAATCTCGTGGCGGACATAGACTGGCGCGCCATAGATGGCGAGCGCCCGCTCGACGGTATCGATCGCCCGCACCACGCCGGCACAAAAGCCGCGCGGCGAGCAAAGCACGATTTTCAGGGGTGGTTTGGCTGGCATAGGGGCGGTCTCGGACCGAATCGGCCCCAAAATCAGGGCGAACGGTCGATTCGAAGGGACATCTCTTTAAGCACTCGCGCTTTAAGGACTTGGGCCGCCTTTTAAGCGCTGTCAAGGGTCGTCCGCAGGACCATTGCGCGGCCGGCCCGGGACGGCTTATAAAGGGTCCAATTCCCGTCATCGCTGATGACCATGGCTTCGCCTCCGAAAAGAGGTGGGCGAGGCGCAAAGGAGATTTGCCATGAGCAATGCGCCGCTGATGCCAAAGGCAACCGCCGTGTGGCTGGTCGATAACACCGCGCTAACCTTCGATCAGGTGGCCGATTTCACCAAAATGCACCCGCTCGAGGTTCGCGCCATCGCCGATGGCGACGCCGCCCAGGGCATCAAGGGCATGGACCCGATTTCGACCGGGCAATTGACCCGCGATGAGATCGAAAAGGGTGAAAAAGACCCGAATTACCGCCTCAAAATCGCCGAGAGCAAGGTGACGCTGCCGCCCCAGGCCAAGAAAAAAGGTCCGCGCTATACGCCGGTCTCGCGCCGGCATGAGCGGCCGAGCGCGATCCTGTGGCTGGTGCGCAACCATCCCGAATTGAAGGACGCCCAAATCATGCGTCTCGTCGGCACCACCAAAACCACGATCGCCAGCGTGCGCGACCGCACCCATTGGAACGCCTCGACGCTGACCCCGATGGACCCGGTGACGCTTGGCCTGTGCTCGCAGATCGAGCTCGATTTCGAGGTGCAGCGCGCGGCCAAGGAAAAGCCGGCCGATATCGCCTATGGCGGGGCCACGTTGCTGCCGGCCTCCGAAACCACCCGGAAAGAGGCCGAATTCGAACCCACCGAGAAACAGCGCGAAGACCTCAATGTCGATGCGGTGTTCGCCAAGCTCAAGAACATCGGCGGCAAGAAGGCGGACGAAGAGTAAGTGGCACTTTCCACCTTTACGGCCGAACCGGATTGTTGAGCATATATTCCGCGAGCCCGCGCTGTTTCTTGTCGGCGCGATCAACCGTGTTGGCGCGCTGGGCGTCGCGGTCTTTCCGGCAGGCGACATAGTCAGGAGAGCCGGGCGCGACCTTGCCGTCCGCGCGGCAAAAACTGTCGTCGTCTTCGTTCAGCGTGGAATTCACCGGCAACTGGTGGCGCTGCGCGCAGGCGGAGAGCATAAGCGCAAGCGTCAAGATAATCGCCGAAGGAAAGATAAGCCGCATGTCAAATCCCGCTTGATCCTCGGTCATTTTAGCCCGAATTGTGGGATTTGTACGCCGCCCCATTTAGATAATCGTCATTGCGAGGAGCGAAAGCTCCGAAGCAATCCAGTTATCGCGGCCGGGTTCTGGGTTGCTTCGCGGAGCCTGTCATCGGGCCGCGCATTCGCGCGGACCCGTTTGGCTCGCAATGACGGCACAAACCTCTACACCCTCCCCTTCAGCGCCTCCGCGATCTCGTCCAGCACCTTGGGATCCTCGATGGTGGCGGGCAAAATCCACGGCTCGCCGTCGGCGATTTTCTTGATGGTGCCGCGCAGGATTTTTCCCGAGCGTGTCTTCGGCAGGCGGCCGACCGTGATCGCTAATTTAAACGCGGCGACGGGGCCGATTTTGTCGCGCACC